>ENA-ORXM01002232-ORXM01002232.1-marine-metagenome-genome-assembly--contig:-NODE-2232-length-23416-cov-6.606110_pt1 | contig 23416 bp, 14 predicted proteins | sample MGYA00237867_ERZ511480 | MGnify/ENA primary metagenome ERZ511480 (study PRJEB26309, sample SAMN06266103) | marine metagenome | isolation source: Algal blade | place: United Kingdom:Sidmouth, United... | reverse complement strand
AGGCCTATAAATATTTCACTCCCGAAAATCGGGACGGGCTACGCTGTGGTGATGTGCTCTTACTTCTGAATACCCCCCCCATACACATACTTACCTACAGCTAATACTAAGATCATTATCGGAGCCATTTACCAATTTCTTACAAATTTATTTCCAAATAAACAGGACAGTGATCAGAATGCACCGCATCTTTCATGTGATAGCATTCCTTAAGTTTTTTAGCAAGGTTATCCGTCACAGATTGGTAGTCGATACGCCAGCCTTTATTGTTACCTCTTGCACCAGCACGGTAAGACCACCAGCTGTATTCTATTTTTTCAGGATTGAGACTACGGTAAGCATCTGTAAATCCAGATGACAACCATGTAGTCATCCAAGCTCTTTCTTCAGGTAAAAAGCCTGAAGAGTTTTTATTAGTTTTTGGGTTGTGAATATCTATTTCTGTATGCGCTATATTATAATCTCCAACCACGATTATCTTCTTACGTGTTTTTTTTAGTTCTTCAATATAAATCATAAAGTCCCTGAGAAAATCAAACTTTACATCCTGCCGAATAGTCCCCGTTGTACCAGAGGGAAAGTAGCAGTTCAAAATAGTCAATGATCCAAAGTCTGTCCTAATAACCCTTCCCTCACAATCGTATCTTTCTAAACCACAACCTTCAAAAACACTTGTGGGCTTATTTTTAAAAAAGGTAGCCACTCCGCTATATCCTTTTTTAGCTGCAGAATGCCAAACAGAATTATATCCCAATTCCTCCATTTCTGCTAGTGGTACTTGCTCGCGCGCTGCCTTAGTCTCTTGTACACAGATAACGTCAAAGTCGTTTTCTGCTACCCAATCTACAAATCCTTTTCTGATAGCTGCACGAATTCCATTTACATTGTAGGATACTATTTTCATCGAAAAAATTGATTTTAATGCACTTGATAAGGGAATCCAAAACTACAAATCATTTCATACAATTCTTTATTTGGTTTATTTATATATAACAGTAAATAGTTATGATTGATTGAAACAAGGAGATTCTTATTTAAAAAAAAATCGTCCAAGTGGAGAACCACAAGAACGATTTTTTAATGGGAGGATTTTTCGCAAAACTGCCATGCGACAATGATGCTATTTCAATAAAAGTTTTCACACCTCTATATGGTTTTTAGATGCTCATATCTATCCGAAGAATTTAAGACATGAATAGATTCTATATATATAGATCATCATAATTTATGCCAAATACTGATATTTCTTCGTATTTCGTAAAATCTGTTAGTATAAACATTCAAACGGCAAAGTGACATTATGACGCTAATGTCTTGTGTTTGTTGACAAAACGTCATGGTGATTGTATATAATCAGCAAATATGGCCTAGATTTTGGCTTGGAACAGCTCTTGATAGTAATATCGTGTTGGTTAATTAATTAAATAATTCAAAATAAATAATCATGATACATACAACTAATGGTAAAAAAAGAAGTCAAGACAACTGGGCAAATCACATAGACAATGCGATTTTCGATCTTATGAATGGGTCTCTTCCAGAAATGTTGCACAAAAATTTAGTTCAGACTAAGCCACTTGCAAACATTATAAAGCAGGAGAATTCCTTCGTGATAGAAATGGCTGTACCTGGTTTGGCTAAAGAACAAATTAATATCAATGTAGTAAAGGATCAGTTGGTCATTTCTGCAGAGGTAGACAAAGAATTAGCAGAAGATGAGCGCTACACTAAGAATGAATTTTCTTACAATAAGTTTGAGCGCAAGTTTAACTTAGGCGAGACAATCGATATGACTAACATTCAAGCAAAGTGCGAAAACGGTGTCTTGAAGATTACACTTAATGTGAAAGAGAAAGAGGATACTACGATCAAAGTAGACATCCAGTAAACGATCGATTAAGAATTCAATTAGGGTTTTTAGGTGTTCAAGGTCAGTGTGCAATTTTTGCGTGCTGACCTTTTTCATTCCACACCATACAATTCCGTAAAATAGTCTTCTATAGCTTGTTTTAGATTATTCTGACTGTTAGCACTAATATTTATCAATGCATACGACTTAGAGTCGAATATTCCCTTTGTACGCCAAGTCCATTCACTATTGGTAATCGACTTGCCATCTTGATACCACCATGCGGTATATAATTTATCCTTCCCTTTGACAAGCTCCCCTGTGTAGATAGCTTGACCTTGAAACACTGTCTGTTTTATAAGTTTAGGTGCATATCCAGAGCCGCGCCAGCAAAATTTCGGATCATGCGTGCCTCTGATCGGAGAAACGGGTGGCTTTATATATACTAGCAAATCCTCGTTCGAATACTTTATCACTTTATTATCCAGCTCCTCCTTATCTAAGCTATCTAAAATAGAACTTCGTACGTTGGCCGAAATTAATCCATCGTCCCGATTCAAAGCGTGCCCTGCAAGACTTAGGCATAAAATTAAAATAGGAATCCAGATTATTCTGCTTTTATAGCTCTGCAGCCTTGGTAATTCCAGCTCTTGCTCCATGACTTTTGGTTTGAAGAAACGAACCAAAAATACTAGTGGCGTTAGATTATATAATAGCAAACAAAATACCCCGACTATTTCATGTAGCGGATGATCAGGTCCTATTTTGAACAGAACTAAAACTAGTATGCGCGAAAAATTAGCTAGAATATTAAACATGAAACTAATTGTCATGACAATGAAAATCTGTTTAGCAGTAGTAGAATACTTATATTTTCGTTCTTGATAGGCGAGTAGTACCAAAGTAATTACTAATCCAGTTATGAGCATCTTGAGTCCGACACATTCTTGATCTACTAAAAAACGCTCCCCAGCAAGAATCAATAAATTACCTTCGCTAAAAATTTCTATACCTGCCACACTCAATACATGGGACACCCAGTGACTGAGCTGTAACCGAATAGGAAAACTAAACATAGAAGTTACATGCGAGACCAATGGCGATATTAAAAATAGTAATACAAGTGGCAAGACATTTAGTCGGCCCAGTCCAAGACTTAACAAAAAGTATAATCCAAAAACAAAAGTGGCATAAAATAATGAAAAGCTGCCACTACAAAATGCGCCGATTGCAAAAACCATGGCGGCAATTAAATAGCCATATTCAAGTTTTCCCTCTGTGCGCTGAATTAAAAATGGAAAGCTAATTAGCCCTAGTACCACCGCAAACCCAAAATATAGATTCTCGCGCCCGTAGTAATAAAACAATAGGGCGTATAGGATTACACCAATAGTTAATGCCAGATTGCTAAGCGATAGCTGTCTATATTTTTGCTCCATCAGCTTAGGAAAAAGATCTGCTTTTGAAATGTAAGTAAAGTAAAGAACAGATTAAAATAACAATTAACATCCATTCATGCGGTTCAGGTACCGAGCCACTCTGGTCAAAAGAAGCATTACCGAGACTATTCTTACTCCGCTTAATGTCAAAGCGATCATAATCCGCCTGCGACTCTAGAACAATCATACTTGATATGGGACTGAGGATGTGCGCCTCTTCTGCAACAACAATATATGTGTCTTCTATTGATTTACGTCCAGAGAATTCCTTCCCTACTTTTTTCATTAAACTATTATAGCTATACATCCGCATTAAATGATCAGGTGCTATCTTAAGTTCTTCGTTCCCTATTCCAATCTCTATAACTGTCCGAGAAGCATCCAACACTATTCCATTGTCCATAGTCTTTGGAATAGAAATTTTACCAGTCTCTAAAAATGAATCCAAATCACTTCCACTACAGATAATACTTTTCAATTCTATCAGGGAGTTAAAAAATTGACTTGTCTCTGTCCCTATATCAAACAATACTAACTCTCCAGCAGACAACGACATATAACTTGAAAGTTTCTCTCCAAAAGGAGTCCCTTCAAAGTCATCTATGACTGGCGTGATATGATTATTTTTGCTGATTAATAGTGAAGCGTTTGGCTCGCTAATTTTATAAATAGGAAATACACTAAAATTATTTTTACGCGCCATTTTGAAATGCTGTTTAGCATTTGCTTCGTTCAAGTGAACTATACTTTCTCCATCCAACATATATATTTGCATTCCTTCGCAACTACTAAAGACATCATAAAATTCTTGTTTGGACCACGATTTGTTTACATCGAGATATACCTTTTTAAATTCACTAATTGGCTTTTCAAAATACTCAAGATTTGACAGTTTGTATGATTTATTATTAAAGTTGAAGCTTCCTTCATTCAGTGGTGGTGCTTCTATCTTTAATGCCCAATCAGAATAGTACAATCCATAATAATTGTACTTATTAAGGTCCCATGCAAACTCCAATGGTGTATCCAGCTTTACTTTATCCTTTCCTTCGATCATCAGTTCTATTTTCTCTGTAGTGGTCATTACTGATGGGCCTTTAAAGTCTATATTCGTATATTTCAACGAACCATCTTCAAATTCTAAAGGCGTTGTGATTCCTAATTTAAATGTCCGTGGTTCATTCTTGGTCACAGGAAAAATGCGTGCTGTCACACGATTACCTTCCTGCCAATGCACCAATAATGGATCTCTATTTTCTACCCCGACGATCCTTTTATACGCACTGTCTGCTTTAGTTTTTGTGGTGAGATAAGATTGTTCTTCCTTCCCATTGATCCATAGAGAAGCAGATGTCACCACCGAACCTTCCGGCAGATAAAAAGTATACAGCGCTTCTTGTTGGTTCCAGTTATACTGATTTTTATTATGTATATCTATTGTCTTTTCTGTATAAGCCATTCGCTCTGCAGGAAACAGTTGTACTTTCGTTTCTATTTTATTTGTAATCAGATCATCATCCCTCCACAATTTCCATTCTGCCTCGTGTCGTTTATTGTATATCACCTCCGATATGCGCCTACGATCCTTAACATCCACGTCCAAATGTCCAATCAACAGCGAAGCTATTAATACCAAAGGATCATGCATTTTAGAACTAGGCATACCGAGCCGATCCCACTTCAGCACATCATCTTGCGTAACAAATATCTCACCTCCACCCAGTAATCTTTTACTAATATCATCATCGGGTAATGTTTGACCTATCGTACACCAGGCTGGAAGCTCATTTCCTGCATAGGGTTCTTCGATACGTGTATATCCATCACCAATTTTATGTACCACAGCATTCCACTTATAAACAAACAGGAATATTATTGTGCCAAGCATTATCGTGCATATCTGTACCGAACGCAGAAAGTATTTCGATAAATCTAAATAAGAGCGGAGAATACGCAGACAAAGAAAAAAGCTAAAAATAGGCACGAGCGCGTGAAGAGATATACCAAACAACCAGAACGATGCTATCGTGATCGGATACAAGGTAAATGTCATCAAGATTTGATAAAAATGAAAAATGGTTGCCAAAGAAAGTATGCTTACCAAAATATAATCAACCCAGTGCGATCCCAGTTTTTTTAATAATGAAATAAAAAGTAAGGCTACACTATACGTTAAAATCCAAGCCGACAACCAAGGTACCGATTCTGCAAACACTGTCATCGTCACATTTAATATATATGCACTAGCCGTCCACAAAAGTAGGGTAAGGATATTATATCTTCTCGTTTTAAATCTAAACACGCCACCGTGTACTTTTCTGTTATACACCATCATAGCTATGGAGTAACCAACGGTAAGTAAATGTGCAATGAAAAATAATATGATTGGATCTTGGGTTCTAGATGCATAAGTGATGTGCACCATTATAGAGAAGCTAGTAATCAGCAGCGATAGTCCTACGGTATACAATATATCTTGAAATGGATTTAGAAGACGTTTTTTCATGTTTATAATGTTTTGGTTGCCCGACCGCTGTCCGACCAATTCCAAAACGCAATCCTAAATAGTTTATTCTCAAACTACTAGTTAAAAACTGTAAATGAGATGCAAACAAATGCTAAGGAAATTTTAACCAGCAGACCTAATAAGTTATACACAATCAATCTGTATCTTTAGCATCTGAACAAAACGAGACAATGCTAGTAAAGACATATGGTGGTGCACTTCAGGGAGTCAATGCTCAGACTATTACTATAGAGGTGAATGCAGGAGGTGCGGTAAAATTGGGCAGTCCGAATAAACACATGGTAGGCCTACCCGACTCTGCAGTGCGTGAAGGTTTTCACCGTATCGAAGCAGCTATAAAGAATATAGGTTACAAACTACCCTACGTAAAAATAATAGTTAACCTCGCACCTGCCGACATTCGCAAAGAAGGTTCGTTTTATGATCTACCTATCGCCTTGGGTATGCTATATGCTACCAAGATGATTACTGAAGGCAAGCTGGGTGAGTTTTATATGATGGGGGAGTTATCACTTGACGGCACCTTACGCCCTATCAAAGGCGCACTTCCTATCGCCATCCAAGTACGCAAAGAAGGCTTCAAAAACTTCATCGTTCCATACGAGAATGCACGCGAAGCAGCCATCGTAAATGACCTCAATGTCTACGGTATAAAAAATCTAAAAGAAGCTATTGAGATCATTACGGGCACCTCCAAACTCGCACCCACGTTTGTAGAAACCAGAGATGAGTTTCAGCATAACCAAAGAAAATATGAAGCTGACTTCTCCGATGTCAAAGGCCAAGAAAATATTAAACGTTCCTTAGAGATTGCAGCATCCGGCGGCCACAATGTTATTTTGATCGGCCCACCAGGCGCTGGTAAAACGATGCTTGCACGCAGGCTCCCTTCCATTTTACCGAATCTCTCTTTGCATGAAGCTCTAGAGACGACCAAGATTCATTCTGTAGCTGGCAAGTTGGCAAAGAGCTCCTCGCTCATTGCACAACGTCCTTTTCGCTCGCCACATCACACGGTCAGCGATGTGGCTTTGGTCGGTGGTGGCTCCAATCCCATGCCAGGAGAAATTTCTCTCGCGCACAATGGCGTTCTATTTTTAGATGAACTACCCGAGTTCAAGCGTACCGTCTTGGAGGTCTTACGGCAGCCTTTGGAAGAACGCCGCGTGACTATTTCACGCGCCAAGTTATCCGTTGATTACCCCGCCAGTTTTATGCTGGTTGCCTCCATGAACCCGTGCCCCTGCGGCTACTACAATCATCCCGAAAAAGATTGTGTTTGCTCCCCTGTCCAAGTCAAGCGCTATCTGAGTAAAATATCTGGACCACTACTTGACCGTATAGATTTACATGTCGAAGTCACGCCAGTGTCATACGATGAACTCACCACATTCAATGTCAAGTCAGAGTCTAGCGAATCCATCGTCAAGCGAGTCATACAAGCGCGCAAGATACAAGAAGAAAGATTCAAGGAATACGAAGATATTCACTGCAATGCCATGATGCCTAGCAGCATGGTTAAGGATATATGTGTGATTGATAAGGTTGGTAACGCACTCCTCAAAACCGCTATGGAGAAGCTCCAGTTGTCGGCGCGCGCCTACGATCGTATCCTCAAAGTCTCGCGAACGATTGCGGACTTGAGCGATTGCGAAGACATCAAAATGGAGCACCTCGCAGAAGCTATCCAATTCAGAAGTTTGGATCGACAAGGCTGGGCAGGATAATTTTTCCATTATTTATTTGTGGCGAGTTTGGGCGAGTCCCATCCACCTGCCCTAGACACCATGCCTATGGGATCGGGTCATCCGTTTGTACTCAGCATCCCAGTACACCATTCGGTATAGCCACTCTTTGTCTCCGCTCGTTCCTCTCGGAGCCTGCAGATTGACTTACCTCATAGGCATCCTGGTATACCTCATATCACTTCTACCCCTCTCGCAAAAAAAGGACTGCAATAATAATAGGGGTATTCAGAAGTAAGAGCATATCACCACAGCGTAGCCCGTCCCGATTTTCGGTAGTAAAAAATTTATGGCCCTGGGTTGAAAACCCAAGATTATCATCAGAGTTGGATCCAATTTGGCTTGATTTTTTGAAAAAAATAATGACAAATTGCCAACAAGAATTACCCCCGTTTTTAGCGAAAAATTTAGAAAAATGGAGTAATCCAAATCCTTAAATTTTCGATTATCTCCTTCATGGTTGTGCAGGTTACTCTTCTTGTGAATATCCCAAAAATAAATACGTCGCAGTCTTTAAGTGTAAAATGTAAACTAAAAATATAATTTTGAAATAGTGTATCACCCCACCCTAATATGAAGTTTAGCTAAGAGTCATCAGTCTAAATACATGCAGTGTGCAACTAATCTTGCCGTGTGCATGTATGTTCCGATCAAAATAAAAACCCAAGGTCCAATTTAGCGGAGTTCTATTATTAAGGATTTTGAAAAATAGAGTCCGAAAATTTAGCCCAACTATAAGAATCAACCTATATTAGATTATTAAACCTTACTATCTTTTAATAAATAAAACCAAGTGCCGCTCGCTAACATAGACCCCAAGATAGGTGCCGCAATATATATCCAAAGATGTGATAGATTTTGAGCTACAATAGCTGGTCCAATGGATCTAGCAGGGTTCATAGATGCACCGCTGATAGGTCCTGCAAACATAGCTTCTAACAATACTACTCCACCTACTACGAGCCCTGTAAACTGATTTACCTTTTCGTTTTGCCCTACTGCTAGTATCACCAACATGAGTATATACGTTAGTATTCCTTCCAGTACAAACGTTTGTTGCCATGAAGCAGCAGGTAGGGTCTCTCCCAATGTTACTGACATCGGAAATAAAAGTTTTAGTACTAGTGAGGCGAGTAAGCCACCTATGATCTGAGCTATTATATAAGGGAAGAGAAGTCTTCGCTCAAAACGATCTGTAAGCGCAAACCCGATGGAAACAGCTGGATTTATATGTGCACCTGATAAACCTCCAAATGTGTAAATCATGGCCATCACAGCAAGTCCAAAACTCGCCGCTACCCCTGTATGTGATACTGCACCTTGACTTACCTCATTGATAACAATAGCTCCCGTACCACAGAAGACCAAAATGAAAGTGCCAATCAATTCTGCCAAGTATTTTTTCACTAAGGAAATTTATTTACAACATTAGCTACTAGCGTGTCATGTCTATACAAAATAACATTGTTCGTTGTACTCAGCTAGCACTTATCAAAAATATCAAAAGTAGTCTATTAATTCCTATTAAAATTTAGTTGAAGAAGTAATCTTATAAACAAAAAACAGCAATATACTTTGAAGATACATTGCTGTTTGCAAATTAGCTTTTGCCTTTTGCAGATTTTATACTTGGACAAATACTTATCATTTAAAATTTCATTACTATTTTTTAGCGATTACTAGTGGTAGGCAAATCGGGTCTTTGCAAGAGATTTGTATTACGTAGTCCTCTACCTCACCTGAAGTAGCCTGCCCATTGGGAGTCATATTATCTTCGTGACTTAAACGCGCTCTAAATCCGATATCTTGGTTTTCTACTGCATCTACAGGTATGTTGATAACAATATCTGAAGAAGCAAAAACACCCATGCCGTTGTCTGCTATATCTACTACCATTTCATTTGGGTCGTTAAAATCGCCATCGCCATTCCAGTCGATCCAAATCTCGAAATTGGCAATCGTGCCAGTAGTATTAGTTACATTTAAGGGAAGGATAATAGTACCTCCAGGCATAAAATTCAAAGTACTTGGGAAATTAAATCCATCCTCATCAGCACCGTCACCAGTAGCACCTGTATTAGGCTGACCATCTAGTTCATCATCTACCGTAGCGCCAATACTTAAGCCCGAAACTATTTCATGAAAGGGACCTGCAAAGAAAAGCGCAGATTGATAGTCACCAGCTCCAGTACCAGCAGTGAGATCAGGCAAATCCCCAAAGTCATAAAGCACACAGGTTATACCCATATCATATTTATGATCTCCTCCTCCTTGTGCAGAAGTGGTCAATGCTATAAAGGGCAAACCATCTGGTCTAGCACCTAAGCTACCCATAGTAAGATTTGTGCCATCCACATCTGAATCTATTTCATCATTACTGCCAACATTCGTAAATGGTGTTATACCTAAAGTCTCTCCTCCCACACTAAACTCATTTACTGCAAATTGGCTATCACCAAAGACGATAAAATAATCTGTCATAAAAGATTGTCCAGACCAGCTGGTAACTGGACTTGCGACACCTGCTCCATTAACAACAATACCAGTAGTATCGACATTTCTATCATTAAAATAATATAAGCCGCCTACGGAAGTTGTATCCTGACCTATCAACAATCCATTTCGATCATACAGCTGCACTAGTATATTATCAATACCTCTTTCACCTGGGTCCTGTTGTCCATTAAGAATAGAATCACACCATACATAGTTTCCTACTTCTACTGCAGAAGACTTGCAAACGGTTTCAATGTCCCCAAGATTATTTCCCTTACTGGCAGATGCTCCTGCTGGAATAATTCTAAATTCATCTGATCTAGCACCTGTAGATACGTCGTGCCACAATAATCCAAGATCGAATGAAAATCCATTTCCGTCTACTGGATCATAGTGAGAGGCTACCACTTCATTAGACCCTTTTAATACTGTCAGAGATCCTATAAATGTCTCGCTGTGATTATATGTAGGTGCTTGGCCAGTGTCATCAAAAGAATCATCATAGAAAAATTCTCCATTATTATTGGGTCCATCATTATCGAGTTCACTATTGAATGTACTATCATTATTTCCGCAACCAGCTGCCCCTTCTAATACCCAATTATCATTAATGTTACAAACCTTTATTATATCTCCTGCGGCGTCTACGCTAACCTCTGCTGTTATTCCAGAGACTGGAATAAAATCTCTAAAACCCATTTGAAAACCAAATCTATCTGCTAAGCCTATTATCATGGATCCGTCATCTGCAAATTCTATGTCAGAAACTATGGCTTGTGCATGGCTTATTTCGGCAGGTGGAGTGTTACTAAAGCCAGTAGATGCCCAATCGTCCGCCCATGGACGCCAGTCTGCATCTTGATCAAATCCAAAGCTTGGAAATATTACCGCCTTTTCTCTCGTATAATTTAGTGGAAAACTAATTTCCGTGGTAAATGTGTTTAGTGTCTTCGGATCGAAGGATAATATATAGACCTCCATATCAGCCGCAGTACCTCCATTCTCAGCAGTACAAACGCAACCTAAATATCCTTTGTCTTCATAAAAACTCAAGCCCCAAGGTCTCAGCACTCCATTTGTACATGTCGGAAGATTTGCAAAACCAGTAAGTGGATATTGATTTACTAGACCTGGATAAGCACTTGGATCAGTAACATCTACTGTTATAAGAGCACGTTGCTGAAGGTTGACCATCCACAATGTATTTCCATCTGGTCCTATTTCTGCATCCCCATATCCTACTTTACCTATCTTGCCAAAAGCATCGATATCATAAGAATCAGAAGTATTGTCGTTATTTAAAGCATTATTTACTCCCGTTCTATTTACTGTCCCAAAGTCTAGGATTGCTCCACCATTAGCTGGAGATAAACCTTGTAAATCAAATCCAGTTTCATACCCGCCGACTGCACCTGAGTAATCCATGACATAGACACCACCCATTCCTAATGGACCTAAACCTGAATGCCTCTTCAAGAAAGAAGGACTAAACGTTTTCTTATTATTCGGTTGCCATGCAGATCCCCAAATTGTCCCTGTCTGATAGATAGCAGCTATAGAGTCTATTCCTACTGATGCTGGTCCTGTACTATTATATGGCAACGCTATCAATGATTTTCCTGTGTTACCTGTGACTCCATACACCGCATTTCCCTTTTCGTAGCAGGCAATTATCATCTGCGGATTATTAGATGGGCAGTAGTCGCTAGGATCTGCTATTCCTAAATTAGCACAGATCCCTGGTTGTACGAATTGTACTTTGGTTCCACTATCGGGACCAGCCTGAGATACTTCAGCCCAGCAATCTATATTTGTTGGGAGAGAAAATTCTACTCGATAATCTTGTCCAGCTGTTAATCCACTTATAGCATAGTTTCCATCTGCGTTAGTGATACCACTGCCTTCCAATATATTGCCAATGCTGTAAACTTGGACAGTTACATTTGAAAACCCATTAAGTGGAGCTTCGTCCATTGTGCCATTAAAATTCCAATCTTCATAGACTGTACCTGCTATCTGTGTAGAAGTAATAGTAGCACATGTGTCACCAGGTGCTATGTATGGATTAGTAGTACTTCTGCTAAATGAAGAGGCAAGAATTAATACTATAAATAGTATTATTACTTTGGGGAGTTTAACTGTCATGTGTGTACTAGTTTGGACTTGTTTACTTGAACTGATATAGCACAAGTAAACATGATTTAAAATTCAGCATTTCACCTTAAATTAGGGCGACAAAAATATCGACACCTTTTTAAGCAAAACCTTACCTATTGGGTAATCTAATAATATACCAAAAATGCAATCTGCCTGTTTAAAACAAGCTTGCAGAGCTTGGAAGACGTTTCTATCTCCAATTACCTTGTTATTAAAGCTCAAATATAAATGGGGTATATAATTCTTTAGTTTCTCATGACAAATATATTGGCGCTATTTCACGCTAATGCAGAAGTACTATTAGATTTTTCTGCAATTAATATTTCCCAGAAACCTATCTATAGCTTTTAAATTTCTTATCTTGAAGAAAAACAATGTTTAAAATATTATCTTATTTACTATTAATATTTCTAAGTGCTCAATGCTTTGCGCAGATAGAAGATAGCCGACCATTAATCACAACAGTAGGAACCGCCATTGTCTATGCTGCTCCTGATCAAATTGTATTTTCATACGAACTTTCTGAAACCAAGGATAATGCATCAGCGGCAAGAGCTGCGTTAACCGAAGAATCCAAGAAGGTGCTCAATATATTAGCTTCACACAAAATTTCTTCTAAACACATTCAGACTAAATTTATGAATATTGATATAGTCTACCCAGATAGGCGCGGCAATTTAATAGGGCCTAGAAAAATAATGGCCTCGCAGATTGTTGAGGTTTGTGTCATCGATATGAATCGATATGAAGGTCTTGTAGATGCACTAATAGAATCCGGAGTAGAAACTATCCAAGGCCCCCTGTTTAGAAATACAAATATCAAAAACTATAAAGATAAGGCTCGTGTAAAAGCTATTGTTGCTGCGAAAAAGAAAGCAATAATATATGCTGAAGCTTTAAATCAATCCATCGGCAACGCTTACACCATAGAAGAAAATTTTATGCCGCAACGAAATAATAATCAAGGTGGATATATTAGCTCTGTTGAAAATCTTGGAGCAAGTGCAGATGACGATTGGAGTTTTGCCGCTGGCCAGTTAAAGGTAAGTGCCAGCGTGATAGTCAGTTTCCACTTGATGGATAGATAAAGAAGCGTGAGTATACTTAGCTAACGAGAATATTATTATGTCCGTTTCCATATTAATTCTGGAATATTTAGATCATCTTTAATTATCCCTGCTGTTTTTAAGCTGTAGACTACTGCATTAGTCATTTTATCACTTACCCATCCGTGCGTAGCCCACTCAGTACTGTGGAACCAGCGCTCCACATCTTTTGGTTTTTGCTCAAACTGGGTTGCTACTTCTTGCATACTTACATCCGCGTGGATCATAAATCGATCACATGAATCGTGAATAGTGCGAAGCATTCTGGTTAATTGCTCAGGTTTTTCATCAATGGCTTTTTGGGTAGCTGCTACTACAAAGCATGGCCAAGGTGTATGATACTCTCCTATGCGTCGCAGCGTGCCGTTATCCACATATGGCTTGGTTGTAAATTTTTCCCAGTAAAAGACATCTGTCTCTTGACTAGTCAATGACTCTATTGCACCCTCGAGATTTTTAATAACGTTGAATTGTTTTTTGGTAATGTGCTTATCCTTACTGTTGGCATCTACTATTGCCATTAAATGCGACCCCGAGCCAAATCTGCTTATTGCATATTGAGTAGAGAATATATCTTGGTAATTGTTAAGGCTATTATCCGCTCCAGTATGAACACCCCAGATTAAAGAAGTATTTACGTAAAGGCTTATAATCTTGGAAGGATTTCCATTTATGATATCAGCTATGACCCCTTCGGTAAGAAGGATGCAAGCGTCTACTTCATCATTGCGTAGCGCCTTGGTCATTTGTCCTGTCCCGCCTTTAAAAGTCGTCCATTCTACTTCTAGACCCTTAGCTTCGAACTCTCCTCTATTAATCGCTTGGTGTACTGGAAGGTTAAAGTGTTCTGGCACACCTCCTATCTTAATACTATCTTTCATTACTATTTTATTGCTACACTAATAATACAACTTTCTATATGCTGAGGTTCATTTCATGCCTTCGGCGCAACCGTAAGGTGAAGCTCGATAAGCAGAGCGCGTAGAGACAAGAGGTGGTAGTGTTTCCGCTTTTATCCTTTTCTACGGTAGAAATAATTCTTACAAAAAAAAAGCGGAAGTAACGGACGACTCGTGCCCGTCCTGACTTTGGCATTTTCGCCAAGTCAGGGTCGGGATGGCCCCAGAAATGCTACTATACATAGGCATCTTTTATCCGCTTTCTTGATACTACTACTGCCTTTCTATTGCGCATCAATAAACCGAATGCTACACCAAAAACAAAGCCACCAATATGTGCCCACCATGCTGTGCCGCCACCTGATACGGTACCCATATTACTTTGTACACCGCTCCATATTTGCTGGGCAATCCAGAACCCTAAGAATAGTAATGCTGGTATATGCTGAATCCGGAAGAAGATAAACATTTTAATTTTTGACTTCGGGAACATTACAAGGTATGCGCCTAATACTGCAGCTATAGCGCCACTGGCACCAACTGTCGGTACCGATCCAGCGCAGGTGAGCATGTCGCCAACGCACCGAATATCTCCACACGGGGTGCAGCAATTGATACTCTCAACTCCTGCTCCAATGAATATATGAGCTGCAGAAGCTACTAAACCGCCCATTATATAAAATATGACAAATGGAATGTTTCCCACGGTAGCTTCAATATTGTCTGCAAACACCCAGAGAAACACCATATTGAAAATGATGTGCTCAAAACCGCCATGCATAAACATGCTAGTGATAAGTGTATAATAATCTCGTCCTTGGAGAATTTCAGCGGGTATACAGCCGAGCTCACAGATACGGAGGTTATGATCTGTGAATTGATAAGCGAAAAAGAGCAAGTTAATTGCTATAAAGGCATAGCTAAAAATAGGAAAATAGCCTCCCTTTACCTGCTCGTCTCCAATAGGAAATATCATATATGATTATATTTTAAGTGCTTAGCTATATTATTAGACTCCAATTTTTCGAAATGGAGTCTTTATATGCTCAATGTTATGCAATTAATTTGGTGTTTTTTTGCTTCTACTGCGTAAAATATTAGCAATATTGTGGTTTTTTTTGCTGAATTGGCAGGACTATAGCTGTAGAAGCAAATAAATATAGCAATAGCATTGCGTATTCATATTTAATTGCCCCTATTTGGTGCTATTTAGTGGGTGTACAAATAATAAAGTATAGATGATTGTTTTAAAATTTGGTGGTTCTTCGGTAGCAAAACCTGATCGTATACTACAGATAGTAGATATTTTGCAAAATTACTATGAAAGTGGTAAGCAGTTTACAGCTGTATTTTCTGCCTTTGGTGGAGTTACTGATTCACTAGTAGAAATGAGTCGATTGGCTGCTAATGGAGATGTAAAATATATTAAATCTTTTGAGGCTTTTAGTTTACGACATGCGGAAGCAGCTAAAGCATTACTTACTGAACCGTTATTAGATGAAGTACTCCGCGAACAGGCCGAGAATCACTTGAATCTAAAAAATTTATTACAAGGTATATTTTTGGTACGCGAATCTTCTATCCGTACTCTAGATTATGTTTTGAGCTTCGGGGAGAGAAACTCTGCTTACTTAATAGCTCAGGTTTTGAAACAGCAGGGCATACCAGCTAACTTTCTAGATGCACGTAATGTGATAAAAACGAATAAGTCATTTGGATCTGCAAAAGTAGATATGAAATTGACCTCCAAAAAAATCGCTGAGTATTATAAGAATAACCCTGGAATAAAAATTGTAACTGGCTTTATTGCTTCTGACGTAGGGGGGCTTACTACTACTCTGGGAAGGGGTGGTTCTGACTATACTGCTTCTATTCTGGCAAGTGGACTGCATGCGGAATATATTGAAATATGGACGGATGTGAGTGGTGTTTTGACTAGTGATCCGCGCAAAGTAAAGAAAGCGTTTACGATTGACAATTTGTCTTATGCAGAGGCAATGGAAATGTCGCATTTTGGGGCGAAAGTTATCTATCCGCCTACGCTAGTGCCTGCAATGGAGAGGAACATACCTATTTTTATCAAAAATACATTTAAACCTGAATTTAGAGGTACATACATAACAGATCAAACCTCTAATGGGACTGCTGTTAAAGGGATATCTTCTATCAGCAATGTGTCGCTTTTGACTCTTCAAGGATCTGGTTTGTTTGGTGTACCTGGTATAGCAGGTCGATTATTTCAAAGTATTGCACAAGCAGACATCAATGTAGTTTTGATCACGCAAGGATCGTCGGAAAGTTCTATAAGTTTTGCCGTGGATCCAAGTATGGCAATTCTAGCCAAGGAAACTTTAGAAAAGGCTTTTGAATTTGAGATATCTAAGAAAAATATTGACCCTGTTAAAGTCGAGAATGAGTTGAGTGTAGTCGCTATTATTGGTGAAAACATGCGCTACCAGCCTGGTATAGCAGGTCGACTATTTCAAGCACTTGGTAAAAATGGTATCAATGCTACTGCAATTGCGCAGGGTTCTTCAGAGCTGAACGTATCTGTAGTAATTAGTAGAGAAGATGAAAACAAAGCACTTAATGTGCTGCATCAAGCATTCTTCTTATCTGATACTAGAACTATTAACCTTTTCATTGTCGGGGTCGGTCTGATTGGTAGCACTTTGATAAAGCAGATAGTGGAGCAGTCTGCTTATCTTAAAAAGCACAATAGTGTAGAGATAAATATTGTCGGATTGGCAAATAGTAAACGAATGATCTTCGATGAGAACGGATTAGATATGAGCGATTGGAAGCAGCTGTTGTCTAAAGCAGAAACGCCCATGTCTATGAAAAAATATGTGGAGCAAATGCGTATGCTAAATGTGAGTAACGCTATATTCGTTGACAATACTGCACACACAGAAATTTCAGATTTTTATGAAGCTATTTTAGAGGAGAGTATTTCCATTTCTACACCGAATAAAATAGCTACCTCGAGCTCTTATTTACAGTACGGTAGACTCAAAAAGTTGGCGTCAAAGCGAGGAGTTTATTTTATGTATGAAACTAATGTTGGGGCAGGACTACCTGTTATATCTACCTTGAATGATTTGATCAATAGTGGAGATCAAATTTTAAAGTTGGAAGCTGTTCTATCTGGTTCACTGTCTTATATTTTTAATAATTTTCAGGGAAATAACTCATTTCACGATGTTGTACAAAGAGCTAAGGAGTTGGGATATACAGAACCTGATCCGAGAATAGATTTGAACGGCATAGATGTACGAAGAAAAATTATCATCTTGGGTCGTGAAATCGGGTTACCAATAGAAGCTAAGGATGTACAAATTCAGAATGTATTACCAGACGTTTGTCAATCTGCAGATACGATAGATGACTTGTTCAAAATTTTAAAATCTGAAGATGCCTATTTTGAAGGATTAAAAAGAGAAGCAGCCGAAAAAGGGGAGGTGTTGCGTATGGTTGCTAGCCTAGAAAATGGTAAGGCTAAAATAGCATTAGAGTCTGTTAATAGGGATCATGCATTCTATACATTGAGTGGATCAGACAATATGGTTGTCTTGACAACTAAACGCTACCGAGAGCGGCCATTAGTAATTAGAGGTCCTGGAGCAGGTGCTGAAGTCACCGCAGCAGGTATCTTTGCGGAGGTCCTACGTATCGGTAATTTTATATCTAAATAACTGAATATCAGTATTATATGACAGGAACTGGCATTAAAGTATTTGCTCCAGCTACCGTAGCTAATATGGCCTGCGGCTATGATGTTATGGGGTTTGCCTTAGAAAAACCTGGTGATGAAATTAGGGCAAAACTTATAGATAAGCCTGGTATTTTAATCTCCAATATATATGGTGACAAAGGAAAATTATCCAGAGAGGTAGAAAAAAATACTGCAAGCCTGGCCGCCATAAAACTACTTGAGTATCTAGGCGAAACCAAGGTCGGTATACAGATGGAGATCTATAAAAAGATGCCTTTTGGTAGTGGTATGGGATCTAGTGCTGCAAGTGCGGCCGCGGGTGTTATGGCAGTAAATGAGCTGTTAAAAAAACCTTTGACAAAGCGAGAATTGTTACCTTTTGCTGTGCTAGGAGAGCAAGTGGCAGACGGAGCATATCATGCAGACAACGTCGCTCCATCTTTACTAGGTGGGATAATATTTATTAGAGATAATGCATCGCTAGATTATCATCGGGTTCCGACTCCTCCAGGCCTATTCGCTACCGTAGTTTATCCAAAGATAAAATTACTCACAAAGTATGCTAGGAAGATTCTTAGCGACAAAGTTCTACTCAAAGATTGTATAACACAAAATGGAAATATAGGTGGTCTAATTATTGGTCTCTATAATGGAAATTTTGACTTGATAAGACGGTCTCTGCAAGACGTAATTATAGAGCCACAGCGTGCGCAATTAATACCTGGTTTCTATGACGTAAAGGAAGCCGCATTACAAGAGAATGTGCTGGGCTGTAGTATCTCTGGAGCAGGACCATCAATCTTTGCGTTGTCTAATAATAATCTGATAGCAGAGAATGCTGGAATAGCGATGCAGAAAGCTTTCTCAAAACATGGCGTCGAATCGGATATATACTTGAGTAAAATCAATATGGAAGGAGCAAAGTTATATTAATATGAAATTATACAGTACCAATAATAAATCTCATATTGTAGATCTCAAAACTGCTGTGCTAAAGGGCTTACCCGATGACAATGGTCTATATATGCCTTGTGACATAAAACAGATGCCAACTGATTTTTATGAAAATTTGAGCCAACTCTCTTTTGAAGATATAGCATATCAAGTAAGTCATAATCTAGTTGGAGGCAGTATTCCTGATGACCAGCTAAAAAAGATAACGAAGAATACTGTCAACTTTCCCGCACCTTTGACCTTGCTTAGCGATGATATTGCTATTCTGGAACTTTACCACGGGCCTAGCATGGCCTTTAAAGACTTCGGCGCCCGATTTATGTCGCAACTAATGTCTTATTTTAATCGCGGTGAAGAGGAAGAATTGACTATTCTGGTTGCTACCTCTGGTGATACTGGTGGTGCAGTAGCAGCAGGGTTTTACAATACCCCTGGAATAAATGTCATTATTCTGTATCCAAGTGGAAAGGTTAGTGATATTCAGGAAAAACAATTAACTACATTAGGTAAGAATATTACCGCTTTAGAAATAGATGGTACATTCGATGATTGTCAAGCTTTAGTCAAGGAAGCGTTTTTAGACAAGAAACTTAACGAACATAGGAGACTGAGTTCAGCAAATTCTATTAACATAGCACGGTTAATACCTCAATCTTTTTACTATTTTGAGGCATACAAACAGCTACGTCCAATAGATAAACCAACTGTTTTCTCTATTCCCAGCGGAAATTATGGAAACCTTACAGCTGGCATAATAGCTAAAATGATGGGCCTACCCATCTCAAAATTCTTAGCAGCCACCAATACTAATGATGTTATACCTGCATACTTAACATCTGGTCAATATCAGCCAAAGCCATCCATACCCACCCTCTCGAATGCAATGGATGTGGGTGATCCATCAAATTTTAAGCGTCTTGCGGATATTTTTGGTGCAGAAGGTTCCACGTGGAACAATATGAAAAAATTTATTGCGGGATTTTCGTTTAGCGATCGCGAAACTATCGAAGGTATAAAAGAAGTTTATTCTAAATATAACTATCAGATAGATCCACATGGAGCCATCGGCTATTTGGCTCTATTAAAATACCAAGTGGAACATAATGTATGTGGCGTTGTCTTAGAAACCGCCCATCCATCAAAGTTTAAGGATATTATGGATGATAGCCTTGGTTTCAAAACTACTCTTCCTAAACAACTGCACTCTCTGTTGGATAAAGAGAAACTAGCTATATCAATGGGTAAAGGATATGAAGAGTTTCGAAAATATTTAATGGCATAGTATGTGAACGATCAGAGGGTAGCACATTTATGTATTAAAAAAGGTATAATGTTCCACGTGGAACATTATACCTTTTTTAATAATATATCAACAATATTAACTAGCTTTTGAATATAAGAGACCAATTCTATTACTTAAAGCCACTCGAATATCTAGGCTAGTTTTTAGATTCAATAGTAGGGATTAATAACATTTTTTTTCGTTTTACAATATCTCCAGTATACTGCTATAGTTCTCAAGATCCTATAATGTTCCACGTGGAACATTATAGAAAATCATAATTCAATTGCCTATCTTCTAAGCTATTATATGGACTATTTGAGATTCTTCACTATAATAATCGCGAAAAGGGCATTTATTCATAAATTTTAGGATGGCCTACTCCTTATAGTTACCCGACTTAAAGATAAACTTGCCTACAAAAATCCACTGTATTTTATTTGCTTCAATTCAATGGGACACACCCACAGCTAATGATATCTGACTTTCGAGTATCGGGACAAGCTTCTCTGTGGTAATAGCCTCCAACTTATATATATTACTAATTTATTCCTCCTTTAAGGATATCGATTGATTTATTTCTAGTAAAGGGGTTAAAACCACCCCACGCAGTGTAATTTCGACCCCCACTAATGAGAGGCAGGATAAGTTTTAAAACATTGTAGAGCTAAAATTAGTGTACGTACATAAAGCGGATACACGGCTAACTTATTGTTTTATTGGCAACATGATTAGTTATAACCAATACTTAATTATATTTGCAAAAATTGAGATTAGATATATGAAAAACATAATTACTGTAGTATTCATACTGCTTGCTTTCGGATTACAAGCACAGAATACAAACATCAATAAATTTAGACAATTAGATACGGAACTACCTACACCTAATGTATATAGAAATGCAGCTGGCGCTCCAGGTCATCAATATTGGCAGCAAAAAGCAGACTACGACATTAAGTTAGAATTAGATGATAATTCGCAGAAATTATACGCTGAGGAAACTATTACCTATTACAATAACTCTCCTGATAATCTGGAGTATCTGTGGTTACAGCTTGATCAAAATATGAGAGCTTTGGATTCGGATACTTATAAGGTGAGAACCAGCAGCATCTCAGATAAAATGTCCTTGAGATCCTTAAAGAGATTAGACCATAACTTTGATGGAGGATTTAAAATAGACCACGTTAAAAATGAAGATGGTTCGGATTTATCGCATACGATCAATAAGACCATGATGAGGATCAATCTAGATTCTCCATTAAAGCCAGGGGATAAGTTTTCTTTCGATATAAAATGGTGGTATAATATCAACAATAGAATGGAAATAGGGGGGCGTTCTGGATATGAATATTTCGAAGAGGAAGATAATTATCTATATACCATTGCACAGTTCTTTCCGAGAATGGTATCCTATAATGATGATGAAGGCTGGCAAAATAAACAGTTTTTAGGCAATGGAGAATTCACGCTGACCTTTGGTGATTATAATGTCGAGATAACAGTGCCCAAAGATCACATGGTATCAGCTACAGGGGTTTTGCAAAATGAAGAAGATGTGCTTACAGAGGTACAAAGAGAAAGATTTGAAGAAGCTAGAACAGCTTATGAGGAACCAGTTTTTATAGTTACTCAGTCAGAAGCAGAAAAAATAGAGCAGAAAAAGTCTACCGCTAAGTCAACATGGAAATTCAAAGCTGAGAATGTAAGAGATTTCGCATTTGCCTCTTCAAGAAAATTTATTTGGGATGCAATGGCTGTAAAACAAAGTGACGGAAGCACTGTGTTAGCAATGAGTATGTATCCGAAGGAGGGCAATCCTATTTGGGAACAATTTTCAACCAAAGCAGTCGCACATACCCTCAAATGGTATTCTCATTATACCTTCCCATATCCTTATCCGGTCGCTTGGTCTATTAACGCTAAATCTATCGGGATGGAATATCCAATGATATGCTTTAACTTCGGAAGACCTGAAGAAGATGGTACTTATACCCCTAGGACTAAATACGGAATGATAGGAGTAATTATACATGAAGTAGGACATAATTATTTCCCGATGATTGTCAACAGTGATGAGCGTCAGTGGACATGGATGGACGAAGGCTTAAATACGTTCTTACAATACTTATCTGAGCAACAGTGGGAAAGAGACTACCCATCACGTAGAGGTGAGGCCCATAAAATAGTAGATTATATGTCAGGCGATAAATCTAAGATATCACCTATCATGACGAATTCTGAATCCATTTGGCAGTTTGGAAACAACGCCTACGGTAAGCCAGCAACTGCGCTAAATATACTACGAGAAACTGTAATGGGGAGAGAATTATTTGACTTTGCTTTCAAGACTTACTCTAATAGATGGAAATTCAAGTCTCCTGAACCAGCCGACCTATTCCGAACTATGGAGGATGCATCTGCAGTTGATTTAGACTGGTTTTGGAGAGGGTGGTTTTATACCACAGATCATGTCGATATCTCTATGTCTAATATAAAATGGATAAAGATGGACAGCAAGAATCCTGAAATAGAAAACACACGAAAGAAAAAAGAAATCGCTGAAGGTCCTGTTAACATCTCTACCAAACGTAATAAGGAGATGATTAAGGAGACAAGAGATGAAAGGGATTCTAAAATAAGAGACTTCTATACTGATTACAACCCTCTGGACTTCAACTCATTAGACAAGGAAGAGTATAGTAACTATATAAAATCCTTATCAGATGAGGAGAAAGATTTTTTAAGATCCGGTAAAAACTTCTATGAAATTACATTTGAAAATATAGGCGGCCTAGTGATGCCTATCATACTAGAAATGAAATATAAGGATGGTAGTACCGAGGTTCAAAGAATACCTGCCGAGATATGGAAGCTTACTAATGACAAAGTTACAAAGGTCTTCGTAACCGAAAAAGAAGTAAGCGAAATAATCCTTGACCCTTTCTTAGAAACAGCTGATACAGATAGATCAAATAATTACTATCCACCACGACAAGAAATCAGTCGTTTTGAATTGTTTAAAGGAAAAAGCGGGGGTGGTGAAAATCCTATGCAAAGGGATAGAAGAGCACAGGGTAAGAAATAGTATTTATAAATAACAAACTGTTCTGAAAAAGAGTAACAAATACGTGCTATAATATAATTCCCCATCTAGTCAGCTAGACAGGGATATTCGTAAGAAGATTAAACTGCAGAACCATAGGGAGTTAATCAAAATTTAAGGGTTTGGATTACTCCATTT
>ENA-ORXM01002230-ORXM01002230.1-marine-metagenome-genome-assembly--contig:-NODE-2230-length-23421-cov-124.222370_pt1 | contig 23421 bp, 18 predicted proteins | sample MGYA00237867_ERZ511480 | MGnify/ENA primary metagenome ERZ511480 (study PRJEB26309, sample SAMN06266103) | marine metagenome | isolation source: Algal blade | place: United Kingdom:Sidmouth, United... | reverse complement strand
TGTACAGATTTTGACCTAAAAGTGCTAAAGTCATATCAGCTTGACCAACAGTTCTTTTACTTCTGAATTTATTTACTACTACTGAACATGCCTATGTATTACTTTAGAGCCACAGGCGACTACCCCGCCACGAATGTGCGAATTTATCTCGAAGACATGATGCACCTCCTTTGATTCACATTGTTCTATCTCTACAAAAAGATGATACGCTGAGCCACTAGTACTGATCGCGGTATCAAAGATTCTAATCATATCTTCTGGATCAATGATCAGGTCAGTAGAGAAAGAAATTTTGAAGTGCCCGTTATCCCCCATGATTGGAAGCACTCGCGATGACTGATCACCCATACACTTAAGCATAGCATGGCCGATCTCTCTCATCATTAGCTCTTCTCGTATGCGACTCAGCTCATCACCTTCAGACTGCCGGGCACTCGTCAACACTACCAGAGAAATAATCATCAGGAATAGACCGCGACCACACTTTATCGTTTTATGACTGTACATCACACAAATCTATGGGTTTGACAAATGTGAAAAATGGCATTTACATTCATTTTGCACTAATTTACATGAGCTTAATTGACGCCATGGTGGTGACTATATATATTTGCTTGTATAATTTAGACTATTCAGAATCGCAAACTACAGCATATATAAAATCTTAAAAAGCCTAATGAATATTCGAACATTGCAAATCAGCATCCTCATTGCAACCTATTTTATATGCAGCGCATTTATTCAAAAACACCCTGAATTTGAGCTTAGCTTCGCTGTGAGCAGAGTCTATCAGCCGCTATCTTTGGATTATGACCAATTGGAGGAGGCTACTACCATAGGTGACTTGCACCCACACTATAACCCGGCTTGGGTTAAAAAATTTATCTCGGTTGACATAATAACGACTCACGCTGGGGAGATAAGGTCGACTATCGCCTTAGATGATAGGCTGAATACAGAACAGATAAATAACTTAAAAACCGTCGATAACGGATCAGAAGTAGCGGTGAATGTGAAATACATTCCCGATAATTCGCTCAGCCAAAATGACCCTCAAGAGTTTACTTTTAATTTTGTGGTTAATCCTCACCAGGTAGCGTTCTTTCCGGGCGGAGAAAGATCTTTAGCAGACTACATTAAAATACATGTTCAGGATAAGATAGCTTCATCTCACTTTAAAGAGCATAAAGTACATGCTATACAGTTTTCCGTAGATAAATCAGGACAAGTAAGCGATGCGCACATTGCTGAAGCTGCACAACATGTCTATCCGGAGCAGAGCAGCGCCATCAATGATATACTAATCAATGCCATCTGTCAAATGCCGAGATGGATGCCAGCTAGCTATGCGGATGGCACTACGACAAAACAAGATTTTATGCTCACTGCCGGGGATAAATACAGCTGCACATACAATCTTCTGAACATCCGCCACCAGCCAGCGGAGTGATCGTCTATGTGGCCTCGCCGCGAGCACAGCAGATGACATTGGATACGCTGGGATGTGATGAATAAACTTTCAGCAAGTCATTGTCGTCCTGAATACCAATCACCCTATTAAATTTCTGAGGCTGTCGTAGTCCTAAATACTATTCGACAAAAGCAGCGGACTGTCTAAGATTCGGGTCGTAATCGCAATGGCAAAAACCCAAGACTCAATAGGTGCCCCTATTAAATAAAGTGCTTCTGCAAACAGAGATGCTAACATAAAACCAAATGTCCTTAAAACTTAAGATTGAGCCTTAAGAAGTTAAATATGTGGAATTGACAAAAAAATCTAACTATATTCAGAGTTCATAAATTAGAATTCTTTTTTCGAGATACCATTTACTGATTCCCCTCAGTGCTAAGTATTGCTTTCCCCTCAGTGCAATTTTATTATCTCATCATTTATTATTCTTAACTCTTTTAAACTCAGTTTATGAAATACAGTTTTTATTTGATTATTAGTATTATGCTACTCCCGATCATCATCAATGCTCAAGAAAGTGGGAACGCCGATCAACTTATTAAAGATTACATGTCTTCTAATCCTGAGCTTAAATCCATTGCGGACAATGGCGAATTTGAAGTTAATTTTGACCAAATAACGAAATCTGATGGAGTCAGAAAAATACATGCACTCCAGAAAAAGAATGGCATATACGTAAGAGAAGGCATATTGACATTAACCTACTCTAAAAGCGGGCAGCTATTTTCTCAAAATAATTTTTCTACCAGTCATGCGACGAAAGTTAAACTAAATATATCAGCAGAAACAGCGATACAAAACTCAATGAAATTCCACAAGCTGAGCTGGAATAAAAATCTACAAATCAAAGAAAATAAGAAACAGGCTGATCAGCATATGGTATATCAGAAAGAAGGTCTAGCTGCCTCTGATATCCAAGCACGACTCATGTATATTAATTACAAAAATGAAGGCCAATTAAGACTGACATGGGAAACGCAAGTACACAGTCCTGACAGACAACATTATTGGGTTAGTTACATAGATGCAGATAATGGTCAACTTTTAGAATCCAATGACTTGGTACTCCATTGCTCATTTGGAGGTGGATTAGTTTATGATGCATCACCTGAAGAACAAGCAATGATAGATGAGCAACACCATAAGATGCATATGGAAAGCGCGAGAAAATGGGATAGCATGTTAGAGAATAGAGAAGCCAATAGTGGTTGTAATCATGATCACGCTGTACACAGTGGTATCAAGAAAGCGAGCAGCGCTATGGGACCAACAAATACTTATCTCGTATTGGACCTGCCTGCAGAAGCCCCTAATGATAATACGGCAACCAACACTCAGACAAAAGTCACTACCGCAGGAGATCCCATTGCTTCTCCTTTCGGATGGACCAGCACAGATGGTCAGACACAGAATACATTTACGAAAGGTAACAATGTATACTCATTCTATGATCCTAGCCCAGGCCCTTTAGGAGGTGCACCTCAACCTGGTACGGCTGCGCAAGCCACGTCATCTAATCCAGCGGGACCTCAAGAATTTCTATATCCATGGGACCTTTCGCAAGAGCCAGAATACTCTACTACAAATCCGAGCAATCAATTCCCTAACAGGAATGCAGCCATTGTCAATCTATTTTATTGGAATAATTTAGTGCATGACATTTTTTACAATTTTGGTTTTACGGAAGCGGGAAGAAATTTTCAGTTTGATAATTTTATGAAGGGTGGTGACGGCAATGATGAAATCTTAGCCCAGGCTCAAGATGGTGGAGGAACTAATAACGCCAACTTTTTGACTTTGAGGGATGGTGTTAATGGGCAAATGCAAATGTATCTGTGGACATCTTCCACTGTAGATAGTTTAGTACAGATCACGAGTGTAAGCATACCAACAACTGTGGAAGGCGGCGAAAAGTTTGAATCTCTACAAGGTGCTCTTTATAATTCAGCAATGCCAATTAACCTTAACACTAATCCTGTCTTAAACAAAACGTATGTTTTAGTTAATGATGGATGTGGCAGTTCAGAAGGCTGTAGGGGTTTTGGGAGCCCTCCAGGTGTCGGGACAGCCCCATGCAACGCAGTGACTAATAGGATTGTATTGATAGATCGAGGGTCTTGCTCATTTGTAGAAAAGGTAGATGGAGCACAGAAAGGTGGGGCAGCAGGTGTCATAGTCATGAATAATGATCAAGCCAATCCAGACGCCATATTAGCCATGGGAGGCACTGACCCTGCAATTAACACGATCACCATACCTTCAGTCATGGTCAGCTTCAATTCTGGTGTTAAACTAAAAGCAGCGCTCGCATCAGGGGCTACGGTCATCGGGTCGCTAAAACAGGATAATCCACCCATACCTAAAAAAGATGGAGACTTTGACAATGGTATCATAGCACACGAGTACGGACACGGTATTTCTACACGGACTGGTCCACAGGGTCCTGTAGGTGGTACATTGTCGGGTAGCGAACAAGGTGGAGAAGGCTGGGCAGATTATTATGCTTTATACCTCACGACCACCCAAACCGATCTACAGCCTGCTACTAACGATCATCCAAACGGCGTTTTGCCTAATAGGGGTATCGGTACTTATGTAAGATATACAGGATATGATGGTCCAGGTATACGACCAAGAAAATACAGTGTTGACCTTAATGAAAATGAATATACGTTCGCAGGAAGTACCAATGGAGGTTTCGGCATAGGCAATGCGCCAGAGATTACCATTCCTCACGGAGTCGGGTTTGTATGGTGTACGATGCTCTGGGAAATGACTCAAAGCTTCATAGATAGATATGGATTTAACGATGACAAGACATATAATCCGCCGACTACTGGAAACCAAGCCACAGATATAGCGACAATAAGTAGCAACACTGCTGGGAATAATGTAGCACTCAAACTAATCCAAGAAGGCATTGCTATGCAAGCACCTAGCCCACGATTTACGGATATGAGAGATGGAATTCTTAAAGCAGATGCTATGCTCTATGGAGGTGCCCACAGCTGCTTAATTTGGGAGGCATTCGCTAAGAGAGGCCTTGGAGTGAATGCTAAGAACCCCACTAACAGTATCGGTGATGAAGTGGAGGGATTTGGAGTGCCTACAGCCTGTAATGCATCCCAGATATTTTTCGCTATCGACAAGACAAGTTCTGGCACATCGTTAGGTAATTTAGGTACGATCACCTACACCATTACTGTGACTAATACATCACCTACTGGAACGACGGCGACTAATGTAGATGTCAAAGATGTACTACCAGCAGGAATGAATTACGTCAGCGCTACAGGAGCCCCTCATAGCGTGACTGGCAATACAGTAACATTTACGATACCTAGCTTAGCCGCTAATACCTCAGTCGCTCTTACTGTAGATGCTATCGTAAATATCCCAACGACCTCAACTATAGTAGATGAGTACGATTATGAGCCCGGACCTCAAGGTTGGACAGTCGCTAGTGGCGGCGGCAATACATTTGCAAGGATTACTGATGCTACTGAAGCCTACAGCGGAGATTCTTATTTCTTCTCTACTAATAATGGGTTAGGTGGTGCGAATACAACACTGACTAGTCCACCCTTAGATCCAAACCTAACCAATCAACAGATCAGATTCTGGCATAAATTTGACACTGACGCAGGCTTCGATGGGGGATTTTTGGAATCGACATCAGATGGTGTCAATTGGGCAAGGATGCCAGTCCAAGTCAATGGCTATAATGGTGCATTAAACTCCACCTTTAATCCAGCTAACGGAGGTGCAGCATTCACAGGGACACGAAATAATTATGAGGAGTCTGCAGCTACCATACCTGATGGTACGACACAAGTCAGATTCGTCTTTACTGAAGATACTGGCGGAGGAGGCAGAGAAGGATGGTTTATTGATGATGTCCTGATCGTTCAGAATCCAGTGACCATCACTAATACCGCTACGGTGACTGATCCCATGGCGTCTGGTGGCAGAACTCATTCTAGCTCAGCGACTATCTTAATAACGCCGTATGAGTGTATATTCGATTTCCTATTTAGTACTGGCAATATTGCAGATGGCACAGACTTGACCACCATAGACCACATTACCATTGATGGCCAGCCTCAGGTAAAAGTATTACAAAGTCACGATGTCAAATTGAGAGCAGGTAATTTTATTGAAATCACTCAAGGGTTCGAAGTAGAGCTTGGTGCCAAATTGTTATTGGAAATAGAGGTCTGTAACTAAAAAATATTTAATTATTAAATATAAATACCCGGTCATTAGGCTGGGTATTTTTTTTGCTCTGTCTCGAACAAGTTTATTTATCTGAAATCAAAAAGAAGTCTTTGACCTGTGCTATAAAAATTAGTCTACTGCACCTCTCCACGCGTTAGTCACATGTCTATATGTAATGTAGAAGCTTATTGTCGCATTCAGAGTATATCAAAATAATCCAATGCATAGTGGAAAGATAAATTTCATGGATAGCCAAGTATAGCAAATGTTAGAAAATCAAATGTTTTTTGCAAAATTCAGGTCGAACGAACAGTACTAATCTTTCAAATAATTTACAACAGAAGAAGACTTGTCACCGTAGGAATAAAGAAAAAGGAGGATCCTTACTTTGCTCAAAGAAATTCCTTGAAAAATCGATTGCTTAATCTGATAGAAGGGATTAAATTATCTGCAATAAAATGAAAAATCGATTGGTGATCGCATTTTAAAAAAACGAAGATTTATTGTAAATACATTTATTAATAAAGTGGATGTCAAGAAGCTAATTCGAGAACGAGAGCCAATGCAAACATCTCTGAGCAAGCAGCCAGAAGAATAAAATAAAGACAAAATTACTTTTATGTCAGTCAATAAAGGTTGTAGATTCGACTGAATATAAGAAGCAGGATAACCGTTTCTCTGAATGCCTTCAAATAGACTAAATCAGACAAGCATGAACAAAATAGTTAAGAACGCAGAAGAAGCCATAACTGGCATCAAGGATCAGATGACACTCATGCTAGGTGGCTTCGGTCTATGCGGCATTCCTGAGAACAGCATCTCAGCTTTAGTGAATGCAGGGGTCACAGGCCTGACTTGCATCTCTAATAATGCAGGTGTAGATGATTTTGGACTGGGTCTACTACTTAAAAAGAAACAAATTAAAAAGATGATCTCATCATACGTGGGTGAGAATCAAGAGTTCGAAAGACAAATGCTCAGCGGCGAACTCCTGGTGGACTTAATACCGCAAGGGAGCCTTGCTGCCCGCTGCCAAGCAGCGGGGGCTGGTGTACCGGCTTTCTTTACTCCAGCAGGCTATGGTACCGAAGTCGCAGAAGGTAAAGAGGTGCGCTACTTCGGTGGCAAGCCACACATCTTAGAGGCAGCGCTGCAGGCTGATTTTGCTATTGTGAAAGCCTGGAAAGGAGATTCATTTGGTAATCTGATCTACAAAGGGACCGCTAGAAACTTCAACCCTGTCATGGCGATGGCTGGTAAGATCACCATCGCTGAGGTAGAACACTTGGTCGAACCTGGAGAATTAGACCCTAACTTCATTCACACACCAGGTGTATTCGTACAGAGAATATTTGAAGGTAATAATTACGAAAAGCGGATAGAGCAAAGGACGGTGCGAAAAAGAAGTGAAGTATAGAAGTACTCAAAAAAGCATTAGTAGAATCGACTACACTACTCATAAGACAGCGAAAAAATGTTAGATAAAACAGGCATAGCAAAGCGAATAGCACAAGAACTCCAAGATGGTTGGTATGTGAATCTGGGGATAGGAATACCGACGCTGATAGCTAACTACGTACCAGATGGGTTGAATGTCGTCTTTCAATCAGAGAATGGAATTTTAGGTATGGGGCCTTTTCCTTGGGAAGGGGAAGAAGACGCGGATCTGATCAACGCTGGCAAACAAACCATCACCGCCATGCCCGGCGCAGCCATATTTGATTCGGCGACGAGCTTTGCTATGATCCGAGGCCAGCACATTCAGCTGACGGTGTTGGGTGCCATGGAAGTCTCTGACCAAGGGGATATAGCCAACTGGAAAATACCAGGTAAGATGGTGAAAGGCATGGGCGGCGCGATGGATCTTGTCGCCTCCGCAGATAATATTATAGTTGCGATGATGCACACCAACCGTAAAGGCCAGTCCAAATTACTACGGCAGTGCTCACTACCTCTGACAGGAGTGAAGTGCGTGAAGAAAGTGGTGACTAATTTAGCCGTATTAGACATCACTGATGATGGCTTTAAGCTAATTGAGCGTGCACCAGGTGTCACCGTAGATATGATTAAGCAGGCGACTGAAGGTGCCTTGATTGTTGAGGGAGATATTCCTGAAATGAATATCTAAATAGTTAACATTGATTAGCGCGAGTCCAGATAAATGTGCGCCAATCACGGGCGTAATCTTATTGGAATGGGAGCTATTATTACGGATTTCCAAGAATGCTGCAAATTCATATATGGATTATCATAATGAATTACATCATAGCTTAGAAGACAATTCATATTAAAAGACTATTTATATATTTTTTACTCATAAGAAATATACCATTTTAGCTTTCTATGGCTATTTTGTCGAGCTAATTGTTTCATTTTCAGTGAAATATAATTTTGAGATCATCTTTTACTGCACCAGAAATGTTTCTCACGACAGAATACATATTAATTTAATTTGTAATGTATAATTCGTTAATTTTGAGTGTTTAAATTTAATATCGACTAAAGTTTCAAAACCATGAACAAAGTTTTATTTGTCTTCTTACTGATGAATCTGAATCTAAGCTACGGAGTCTTTGCTACCGACTCCAATTCATCCGAAGGCGATGACATTTTCCAAGGCATGGTATGCCCAGGAGACAGATGGGTAGAATGCGGGGAAGAGCTCTGGGATCTAAAAATCTATGGGAATGCTCACTTCAAAGATTATAATAAAACCATTACGCTTTATAATCCAGAAGAGAAATGGCATTTAAATGAGTGTAACACTGGCTACATCACCAGGACCTGGAGGCATAAAGCCTACGGTAAGTGGCATAAATGTGTCCAAACGATTCACGTAGGAACAGGCGGATCAGATAGTAAGATTTTCTGGCCGAAGGACGACTTGGTATTAGAGGGATGTAACCCTAACATCCTTCCTCAGTATCTCCCTAACTATTACGATGAGCCGAAGTTTCACAATGAGGGCTGTGATATGTTAGTGAAGTCATATAAAGATCAGATCTTCTCATTCGGAGGTGGCTGTAAAAAATTAGTGCGAAAGTGGACCGTCATTAACTGGTGTGAATACAAGCCAAATTCGTGGCCGAAGAAGGGTTACTATGAGCACATTCAAACAATAAAAATAGTCAACAATAAAGAGCCCCATGGCTATGACAACCCCATGACGGAAGTTAAAGCTACAGATTGTAAAGGAACATACGTCACCGTACCAGACCTACACATCAGTGGAGATGAATGTGGCGGTGGATACAAGATTACTCACGACTCAAGATATGCTAAGCGCAGTGGCGCAGACGCCAGCGGAACATACCCTGTGGGCACGCACGTCATCCACTACAAAGTAGAGTACGGATGTGGCTTTAACAAAACGATGAAGCAATCAGTCAGAGTCGTGAACAAAACAGCACCTGTACCCATCTGTCTGAGCGGCTTATCAGTCGCTCTGATGCCGATAGACGAAAATAATGACGGTATAGTAGAAGATGGCGAGGTGTCCATCTGGGCTAAAGACTTCGATTTCAAAAGTTACAGCCCTTGTGATCTGCCTTTAACCTTTTCTTTTTCTCCGACCGAGCTGGTCATGTCTAAATCATATAACTGTTCCAACGTTGGCGTCAATAAGCTGACACTTTATACTTCAGACAGTAATGGTAACCAGTCATCATGTAACGTAGAGCTACGAGTTCAGAATAACGCGGCTAACATCCCTAACTGTGAACCAGAAGATCAAGAGGAAGACGAACATCAAGACGAACCCGTAGATGATGGTGGAGCCGATGTGGATAGTACTGGTGCCCATATGGACAGCAGCATGTACACCATGGATACCCTACCAGCTCAAGATTCCATCGTATCACCTGACAGTACAGTGGTGATGGATAGTATTCTCATAGACAGTACACAAGTAGATGTAGAAGTCGACAGCACTCATAGCAGTGGAGACACGACTATAGTAGACAGCTCTGATGTAGCTTTAGTATACGGCAGTCTGATATCTGCTGGTGGGGATGCTATGTTGGGATCGCAGGTCAGAATAGAAGTCGCTGGCCAGGTAGCTTATAATAGAACAGTCGCGACGGATGTAAGTGGTGGTTTCTTATTCAGTGACGTACCTAGAGGCCAGATGGTGAGTGTCAGTCCAGCTATTAATACTGATCTTGCTGATGGTAAGATTAATACGGCCGATGGCATAATCTTATTCGAGCACTTGACAGGAATTAACCGTATTCAAGATCCTTATCAGCTTCTGGCAGCGGATGTGGATGGAGACAACGACATTGACTTTGATGATGTCGAATTTCTAGTAGATTATATCACGGGACAGATAGACGCACTGCCGAGTACACCATGGCTGTACGTGAATGCAGCTCATAATTTCGAAGGAGTGCAAGCGCCTTGGGCAGAGCTTTTTGAAGAGTATGATGTCATGATAGACCAAGCAGTCAATAAAGTAGACTTCGTGGCTATCCAAGTAGGTAATGTCGGTGATGTAGATCTCGAAACCAGGTCAGACATCAACGATTTAAAACGTAAGATTTCCGAATTTAGAGGTGAAACTCAGCAGCAGCTCAGCATCCAGCCTAATCCATTTACCTTAGGATTCAGCCTGACGCTCCACGTGGAGCAGTCGCAGAACGCTGAGCTAAAACTGTATTCGATCGATGGAAGATTGCTGCATCAACAAGCTGTGTATCTGGCTAAAGGGACAAATAAAACACAAGTGAACTTAGGTCATGTCAGCCATACTGGTGCAATTCTATACCAACTGGTGACAGATGCGGAGGAGCATAAAGGAAAAATACTGAAGCTAAAATAGCGCAGCTCATTTCCGAGATAATCTGAAAGCCTATGACTTAGTTGTCATGGGCTTTTTTCTGGATATAGCAGAAAGCAAACTGCTGAGAGTACCAGATGACACGTAAAAAGTTTGTGTAGTTCTGCACCAGGATAGGTCTAAGCGCGCTAGAAAATTGGCGACTGATCAATTGTATTGTAAGCTATCGTATGATGGTCGAATCGTAAAGTATGGCTCGACTGAGCGGTGATTACATTCGCCACTTCAATGTCAGGAGTGCACAGATACAATACCCCAACTAATATGATTTGCTGTGAATTATTAGACTTAAGTTCATACTCCCAAGTATAAAACCAATATGGCAGTAGATAAGAGTAAAACAGAAAAAACGAGACTGCACCCGCGCAATCGAAACCGCAAGCGCTATGACCTTAAGGCGTTGATAAAAATCAAACCAGAGTTATCTGATCATTTAGTGAGTTCTACATATGGTGAAGATTCAATTGATTTTTCTAATCCTGTTGCCGTAAAATTGCTCAATGGTGCATTGCTTCACCATTATTACGGAGTGCATAGTTGGGCATTTTCTGATGAAAATCTCTGTCCGCCGATACCAGGAAGAGCAGATTACATCCACCACTTAGCAGACCTACTAGGCGAGAATGATTTTGGCAGTATTCCAAAAGGAGACAACATCAAAGTCTTGGACATTGGCGTGGGTGCTAGCTGCATATATCCGATCATTGGAGCTGTGGAGTATGGATGGTCATTTGTAGGTTCTGATATTGATCCTGCACCTATTGAGTCAAGCGAGCAGATCGTCAAGAGCAATCCGATCTTATTGGGAAAGATAGACTGCCGATTACAGACGAATGAAAAATATATCTACCATGGCGTTATAACAGAAGAAGAACAGTTCGACTTATCTATGTGCAATCCTCCATTTCACGCTTCGGCTGATGAAGCTCTTGCAGGGACAAAGCGAAAGCGAAAAAGTCTATCAGGCAAATCTGTTAAGACACCAATGAGAAATTTTTCAGGACTGAGTAAAGAATTAATTTATCCAGGAGGAGAATATGCATTCATCAATCAGATGATTCAAGAGAGCCGTCGGTATGCTAAACGATGTCTTTGGTTTTCTACCCTTGTCTCTAAACAGTCTAACTTAAAGAGAATCTATAAAGCTATCGAGGCTGCATCTGTACAGCGTAGTAGAACCATCCAAATGGGTACTGGCAATAAATCAAGCCGAATAGTCGCTTGGACTTTTTTGTCAGCGGAGGAGCAAAAGCAATGGAGAGATACGCGCTGGAAGCCACAGGTCTGATCCAATTAAATGTGGGATGTTGAAGGTGAGTAATCGATAAAACTTTAATTCCTTCAATCTTCTTAAGATCCGAACACAATGACATATAGCTGAAGGCAATTTTGATGCTACTCATTGTTAGTGAGAAATAAAGAAAAGAAATGATTCAGGTTTGAAGTCTTAGAACAGATTGAGTACACCAAGACTGATATCGGATCAATACATCTTAGGCCACACGATTAAAATATAATAGTCGTATATTTCTCATGTGTAGGATAAGGGATTTAAGCGCGAGAACCTATAATTATTCGCTGAATAATTTTAGTTGACTGACGATAAAATGTCGTGTAAAAATGAGGCTAATGGAAACCAATAATAAATCCACTATGAAATTAAGGAAAGAAGACATCCACCAGGAGGTATTTAATTTATATGACGACTATGCTCATAATAAGATAGAGCGCAGAGATTTTATCAACAAGCTCTCCGCTTACGCCGTGGGAGGAATTACGGTCTCCTCCTTGATGAGCTTCGTCATGCCAGATTATGTCGATGCTGACTTCATAGCACGAGATGATCCGAGGCTGACTTCTGATTATATGACTTACCAGTCTCCACATGGAGGTGGAGAGATTCGAGGATTATTATCTCATCCCGTAGACATGGAGAGTCAGCTGCCTGGCGTGATCGTAGTGCACGAGAATCGAGGTCTAAATCCATACATTGAAGATGTGGGAAGAAGAGCGGCACTTGCAGGATTTATTACTATAGCTCCGGATGCTTTGACACCATTGGGTGGTTACCCTGGCAATGATGACGATGGTCGTGCACTACAACGAAAGCGAGACAAACAAGAAATGCTGGAAGACTTTATAGCTTCCTACGAGTACCTTAAAGAACATGAAGCTTGCAATGGTAAGATAGGGGTCGTGGGATTTTGCTTCGGTGGCTGGATCTCCAATATGATGGCAGTCAAAATTCCTACATTGAAGGCTGCTGTGCCTTACTATGGTAAGCAGCCATCAGCAGAGGAGACAGCTAAAATCATAGCATCAGTGATGGTGCATAATGCTGAATTAGACAAAAGGATTAATGACGGCTGGCCTGCCTATGAGGCCGCACTCAAAGAGAACAATAAGGATTATCAAGCCTTCGTCTATGATGATGTGAATCACGGATTTCACAATAATACAACGCCTCGCTTTGATGAAGCTGCAGCGGCATTATCTTGGAGTAGAAGTATCGCCTTTTTTAAAGAGAAGTTGGCCTAATACAGCTAATGTAAATCATATATTAGTATTCAACTATATAATTTATCGACGTATCTAAGAGCTAAATCGATCAGTACAGCAGACTGCAAGCCAATATAGTCTGAAAGAGCGCTCAGGTTAAATGATAAATTTGCACAAATCGTAATACAATTTTCACTGATGACAAAAGAAAAACAACACTTCGCCATTACACTAATCATAATTTGTCTGTCTCATCTATCTATAGCACAGAACGTCTTTGTGTCCACATCAGGTAATGATTCAAATACTGGCTTGTCAAATGCGACAGCGTGGAGGACGATACAATATGCTGTAGATAATATCGGACCTGGATCCACAGTCAATATCCTTGGTGGAGAATATAACGAGCGGATAAATATCAACGTTTCCGGAACAGCTGCTGATCCGATTATCATAAAAAATTTTGATGGGAATCCGGCAATCATTGATGGCACTGGTGCTACGGCAATACAGGATGCTATGCTCAGAATCTCTAATCAAGATTATATTACCATAGAGGGTTTGGTGATTCGGAATAATGTCAAAAATAATGCACAAGGAATATTAATTGAAGGGAATTGTCAACACATAGCCATTCGAAATAATGAAATCTATAATATCAGTTACGATACCGTGGTAGATAACTCACCCTGCCCCAATAAGAATAGTCAACCAATCATCGTATATGGTAATGCTACGGATAGCCTGGCTGACCTGACCATTGAATATAATGTCATCCGTGATTGTAATGTGGGATGTAGTGAGGGGCTAGCGGTTAATGGTTTCGTAGAACGATTTACTGTGAATAGAAACAAGGTGTTTAATATAAATAACATTGGCATAGATATTATTGGGGGAGAAGGCGTAGGCCCAGTGGGAGATGACTTTGCAAGAGGTGGCTTTGTCACGAATAATGAAGTATATAACTGCAAATCTCCATACGCTACTGCAGCGGGTATTTATGTAGACGGCGCTTCCGATATTTTTATTGAAAATAATCTTGTCTATGATAATCAGTGGGGTATTGAATTAGGTTGTGAAAAGGTGGGATTCACCTCTTTTCTGATCACGGTTCAGAATAATTTCATTTACAACAATGAAGACGCAGGCTTATCCATTGGTGGATTTGATTACCCAGCTAATTCTGGCAAAGTGTCTAGTTCAAGTATTGTAAATAATACGCTCTATAATAATGATACGAACCTGAGCGGACTGTCAGGCACGACAGGAGATATCAATTTAAGCTATACAGAATTTGTGACCATAACTAATAATATCGTTTTATCTACGAAGCAAGATAAGCTGATTGTATATGCAGACAATGTGAATTCTCAAGGCCTTAACATGGACTATAACATGTACTATTTACTACCTAATCCAAATGCCCCTGAATGGGAATACGAAGGAACTATCTACACTGATCTCGCTGCGTATCAAGTGGGATCTGGACTGGAAGCTAACTCCAAATATGTCAATCCAGAATTAGTAGATTTGGCTAATTTGGATTTGCACCTAAGCGCGGCATCACCAGCAAGGGATGCCGGATTTAATAATTTTTTTAATGGTTCTCAAGATATTGATGGTGATGATCGGGTATTATTTACGATGATAGATATTGGTGCCGATGAATATACTGGATTTACTGCGGCGTCGGATATTAATATTGATATCTCGCCAGTCTGCATAGAACTTCTATACGATCCGACTCCTTCATTAGTGACACTTGATGGCAATTTTAGTGATGCGACCATCGATATATTGAATGCTTCGATGACGTCTATATTCACAGTGATTCAGTCTAATGGTCCTTATACAATAGATACGACACAACTTGGGATGGGGAAACATTTCGTCCAGATCACCAGCAACACATTTCCTAATCTATCATTGATTCAATTGATAAAACCATAACTAATTTACCTACTCACGTACTATAAAATGCAACACTTTTGAAGACCTTTCTAAGGGTCCTACCGACTATGGCTATCAGCGAATATTATTATGCCAACTTCCTCAATATCAAGCTGATTACATATTAAGAAGAACGTTATTGGTAAATTCCTAGATAGTGGATGGCTATGATGAATAGCTCTGTGCAATGCAAGAGAATTCATTTAAATAATGCCTTACCCCTTTCAACAGCCAACTATTTGGATTATGTTTGTTGGTTATCTCGTCATATTAATGACGATATTTTCGACATCTATTATAATCATAAAGTAATCATGTATGATCGTGCCGTCCTACACTTAGATCTCGACTCCTTCTTTGTCTCAGTAGAGTGCTTGAAGAATTCATCATTCTTAGGGAAGCCGCTGATTATTGGAGGGACCAGTCAGCGGGGTGTTGTCGCATCCTGCAGCTATGAAGCTCGCCGCTTCGGGGTACATTCTGCTATGCCCATCAAGATGGCGCTGCGGCTCTGCCCAGATGCGCTGATCATCAAGGGCGACCATGACAGCTACTCCTACTACTCTAAGCTGGTGACAGAGATCATCGCCGAGGATGCCCCACTGTTGGAGAAAGCATCTATTGACGAGTTCTATCTAGATCTCACAGGACTGGATCAGTACTTTGGATGCTTCTCTTGGTCCAAAGAGCTGCGGCACCGGGTGATCAAGGAGTCCGGACTCCCCATATCATTTGGTCTGGCAGTGAATAAACTGGTCTCCAAAGTGGGCACGGGAGAGGGTAAGCCTAATGGGGAGAAGCAAGTCCCCAAGGGAACAGAAAAAACATTTATGGCTAAGCTACCCGTCAAAAAAATACCGGGCGTAGGTAAGGAGACACATAAAAAGCTGAGCTTCATGGGAGTACGTCTGGTCAAGACGCTCAGCCAGATCCCCATTCGCCTGCTGGAGAGAGAATTTGGTAAACACGGCAAGAAGCTATGGGAAAAAGCTAACGCCATAGATAACACCCCTGTAGTACCGTACAATGAGAAGAAATCCATCTCTAAGGAGAAGACTTTCACAGAAGATACTCTGGACCTGCAGATGATCCGACACAGAATGATGGGCATGGTGGATGCACTTGCCTACGAGCTTCGGACCAGTGATAAACTGACCTCTTGTATCACCATCAAAATACGGTATGCAGATTTCAACACTTACACAAAGCAACGACGCATCTCTTACACGGCTAATGACCGCAGCCTGATCCGCTACGCTTATGAGCTATTTGATAACCTGTATGATCGTCGACAGCTCATCCGGCTGATCGGTGTCAAGTTCAGCGGACTCGTCAATGGTCACTATCAGATCAGCCTATTTGATGACAGCGTTAAGACCATCAATCTACTGAAAGAGCGCGATCAGATCAGAAAGCGATTTGGGGTGGATGCGATTAGTTATGCGGCGAGTATAGGATAATGATCACAGAATATCAAAAGTAGTATCGTGAGAAATGAAAATCAGAAATTGAATAAATATTTATTGAGGTCCCTTGTCTTGGCGAGCTCCCCAATAAACACACAAATGGAAAACATAGGAAAAATATATTGTCTAATCCTGAGGTGAGTTTTTATGAAAAACTAGACTCAAGATAGCGATGAAGAGGATTTAAAATTTATCAATATATGATTGCAAAATCTCTTCTGGCAAGCCACGAATAAAGTAAACTGACTTTGTAAGTACATCAATAGATTAAAATTTATTCAGTGACCATGATCCATAGAAAGACGTACAACCGATTTCACACTAAAATTAAAAAATGGATGAATAATTTTTATAAACCGCCCATGATTATAAATGGATAATCAATTATTGAATGATCGATTTTCTCATAATTGATTTATTAATGAATCGCCCTTCAGCAGATAATTGAAGATTAATTATTCTCCTTGGCGTCTTGATACCTGAGTCTATGCTTGCTAAGAACACGTACATTAATATGGGAAACGAATAAATAAAAAAATAAAAGACATACAAATTTTTTACGCTTTGCGAGGAGCCTATGTATCTGAACTCACACACATATTATAGCCTAAAGTACGGGACGCTCTCTCCTGATCAGCTCGCTTATGAAGCAGCTCAACGAGGCATTAAGACACTGGCATTGACTGACATCAATAATACGTCGTGCAGCTATCAATTCATCAGAGCGTGCCAAGAGCGGGGGATCAAACCAGTACTCGGGATAGAGTATAGAGAGACATTCGCAAAGCCAGACCAAGCAGAGGACGGTAAGCCACAGCCGTATACTAATGGCTCCGGCATGAATATCAAGCACCCATCATTACTATATCTAGGAATAGCAAAAAATCGTGAAGGCTGGCGCGAACTGAACGAACATCTCACCGCTAGCTCTATGAATGCTGAGCCTCTGTCTGAGACGGCACCTTCCTTCCAGCACGCCTATGTGATCTATCGTCACCTACCGCAGCAGACGGGCCTCAAGCAGCTGCGGGAGAATGAATACATCGGCGTCTCTCCCGAAGAAGTGAATAAACTATACTCCTCTTACCTGAAAGACCATCAAGACAAGTTAGTCATCTTCAGTCCCATCACCTATCTGAATGAGTCGGGTTTCAAAACACACAAACTGCTGCGCTGCATTGACCTAAATATTATCATTGGCAGGCTGAATCGCAATCACCACGGGAGAGCTACGGAGATGATCTACTCGCCAGAGCAGCTGGAGCAGATCTATGAGAGATACCCACAGATCATCGAGAATACCAAGCGACTTTTAGACGCCTGCTCCATTGAGATGCAGGACACCTCGGCGAATAATCGGCAGACATTCACTGGGAGTATTGCTGGTGATGCAGAGCTATTAGAAAAACTATCTGTAAACGGCTGCATACGACGCTATGGCCGTTATAATAAAAAAGCTATGACGCGCACGGTCAGAGAGCTGCGTGTCATCAAGCAGCTGGGATTTGCGCCTTACTTCCTGATCACATGGGACATCATACGCTACGCTCAGACAGCTGGGTATCATCACGTCGGGAGAGGCAGTGGAGCTAATTCTATCGTGGCATATAACCTATACATCACCGATGTGGACCCGCTAGAGCTAGACCTGTACTTTGAGCGATTCATCAATCCGCACCGGAGTTCGCCGCCTGATTTTGATATTGACTTCTCATGGGACGAGCGCGACGACGTGACGGACTATATTTTTAAGCGCTATGGAACCACGCACACGGCACTACTCGCGACATATAATACCTTCAAAGGCAAATCCATCATCCGGGAGCTGGGCAAGGTCGTGGGTCTGCCGAAATCCGATATCGATGTGATTGTGAATGAACCTCACAACGAGCACAAACATCATCCTTTTGGCAAACACATCTTCAACTATGGTAAAATGATGGAGGGCTTTCCGAACTACCTCTCCATACATGCGGGTGGTATCCTGATCAGTGAGCAACCTCTGAGCTATCATACCTCGCTGCAGATGATGCCGAAGGGCTTCCCCATCACTCATTTCGACATGTATGGCGCTGAGGACCTCCACTTTCATAAATATGACGTGCTCAGTCAGCGAGGACTTGGCCATATTAAAGATGCTGTCAGCCTCATCGCTCAGAATCAAGGCCAAGCCGTTGACATACGCGACATACCCAAGTTAAAAGATGATGTCAAAGTGAAAGCTCAGCTTAAGTCGGGGCAGTGCATCGGCTGCTTCTATATTGAGTCGCCAGCTATGAGGGGGCTGCTGACTAAGCTTAGCTGTGACAACTACATACATCTAGTAGCAGCCAGCTCCATCATCCGACCCGGGGTGGCTAAGTCTGGTATGATGCGTGAGTACATCAAGCGATTTCATGATCCTGATAGCTTTAATTACATCCATCCCGTCTTCGAAGAGCATCTAGGAGAGACCTTTGGTGTGATGGTCTATCAAGAAGATGTCATGAAGATCGTCCATCATTTCTCAGGATTGGGACTGGACGAGTCAGACGTGCTGAGGCGCATTATGACGGGTAAGAAAAAGACTTCTGACACCTTCAATAGGCTACGTGATAAGTACTTCCGAAACTGTAAGGCTAGGGGCTATCCTGATGAGCTAAGCATGGAGGTCTGGAGGCAGATCGCTAGCTTCAGCGGATATTCTTTCTGCAAGGCACACTCGGCAAGCTTCGCCGTGGAATCCTTCCAAAGCCTCTATTTGAAGACTTATTACCCTAAGGAGTTTATGGTGGCCGTAATCAATAACTTTGGTGGATTTTATCGCACCGAGGTGTACGTGCATGAGGCGCGTATGTGTGGCGCCCGCATCCAAGCTCCCTGCGTGAATCATAGTACCTATCTAACTAATATCTACGGCGATGATGTATACATAGGCATGATTCACATTGCAGACTTAGAGCGTAAGCTGGCACAGCGTATCGTGCACGAGCGCCAGATGGACGGTACGTATCGTAGCCTACAGGATTTTGTGAGTCGCATAGATATCAGAAAGGACCAGTTAGAAATTTTGATCAGAATAGGCGCATTTAGGTTCACGGGGATGAATAAGTATGAACTCATGTGGGAGAAGAATGCCGTGCATAATCCTCAGCTGAAGCACCACGGAGAGCCAGGCCTCTTTGAGCACGAGTCTGACCACTTTACGCTGCCATCCTTAGACGAAGGGGCGCATGAGCAGGCCTTTGATGAGATTGAGCTGCTCGGATTTCCGTTATGCTCCCCCTTTGAATTATTAGCGACTGAGCAGCAGGCTACGATACTCACAAAAGAACTAAAATCCAAGGTAGGCAAAACAGTAAAAATGTTGGGATACTACGTCGCGCAGAAACCTGTAACTACGGTCAATAGAAAGCATATGAGCTTTGGTACGTGGCTAGACCAAGAGGGCCAGTTTTTTGATAGCACCCATTTTCCACCATCTTTAGCGGCCTATCCATTCAGAGGAAAAGGCTGCTATTTGATCTATGGCAAGATCACAGAAGATTTCGGATTTCCCAGTCTGGAAGCCACTAAGTTAGAGAAGCTGCCCTATGTGAAGGACGAGCGCTACTGAATATGCATTTAATTTAGGCAGTGACTTACGTGGTGGACGCAAGATATTGAACTTTTTCCTATGTAGTTTCGGTATAATTTTCCGTTTTAAGATAAAGCCTGTACGTGAGTTCAAATCCCATCCGATCCACCATTTAATTATAGTTAATGGGTCGGTAGCTGAGATGGCGTAGCAGGGCTCTGCAAAATGAAGAGAGTTTGAAGTTGATTCAGCTCTATTTTTTATGACTAAAGGATTAATTTTCCTTGAGTATGTATGTCTGGTATATCTAACGCCTTTACAAATCCACTGCAAAAAGTTCTTAGCCATTTATCATGACTATATAAAACATCGCAGCCACTTGTTGCTGCTATTGCAGCAATCATAGAATCAAACTTTACTTTTCTTTTGGTTAATCCGATTTTTTTAGCCTCTTCGAGATCACGAATATCTCCATTTGTATGCATATGAATATTTGTCATTTCGGCACAGACTTCACTTGCTCTTAAATCAAAAGACTTTACTATAAAGGATTCCCTAATAATAGAAATTATTTCCTTTCTTTCAGCTTTGGTATTCAATTGAGTGACTTCTGTGATTACAGGCGTTGGGATTATGATTTTACTGTGTATTTCTTCCAACCACTGTAGAAAGTTTCCACATTTTTGAATCATGTGTGCTTGCTCAGGAATTGCTTTCTTCCTAATTCCCCAAATATAAGTTTGAGCATCAATTACAACTAACTTTGGAGGTTTATTATCCATCTCCTAATACGTCTTCTAAATTTTCTATATCGTCCCAAACAGCACCACCAGCCTCTCTAAGTCTTTTAAAAGTTTCTGTTATTTTACTTTTCTTATGTGGTGTAAAATCTTTGATTTTAAAGTCAATTATTTTGTTTGTTGAATTATTTCGAGTGCAAACACCTTCAAATGATAAATCTCTATATAGATATGGTCCAATTTCTTGAGCTTTCTTCTTTGAAATACTACATGAAATAGTTTCTCCCGTTAAAAAATTTACTCTTGCTATTGGATCAGCTCCACCAATTCTTGTTAACTCTCCAAACTCAGTAGTCTCGTATTTGATTATTTTATGCTTGGGAACGTCAACATCACTGTTATAATACATAGTTGTTATGTGCGAACCATCTATATATAATTCTGGACTACTCTTGATCTTACGATTGTATTTGTGAAAATCTTTTAAATGTTGAGATGAAGAAATTGGAATATTGGAATAATCTTTATCTCTAATTGCCTTAAACAATATCGTTGGACCTATATCTAAAGATGGAATATTTGGAACTATAGCATAGTTTGAGCTTCCAGTTAGAACATTATTTAGACTCCAAAATATATGAGATTGATCTAAATCTGGATTTTCTGCTATCACAATATCTTTCATTGCTTCTTGAAGTGAAGTTAAAGCAGAAAATAGATTTTTAAGGTCATGGTTTTCAAGACCTATTTCTGGATATTTTATTAATATTTCATTCTTATTTATAGTCAAACTTATTTTTATTGAACTTTTGAAATCATATATAAGTTACAACAATTTCTATACCTATAATAGTTAACAAAGACTAAAGTTAACGTGCATTTAACCTTCACTTTCAATATTAATGCAATAAAAAAGGTTTTGAATTACTTGCAATAATAACGGCATATGCCTATATTGATAGTATAATCGTGAAAGATATACTATGTGTAACAAATTAAAAAATCTTAGAGACTTTGATAGCTTATATCAACTTGTATTGTATTTCGATTCTGAGCAAAAATGTGAATATCACTTAGCTAAACTTCGTTGGAATTGTAAGCCAGTGTGTTCACATTTGAGCAATTGTGATAGAATTGGTGTCCTCAAAGGTAAATGTAAGCGGTATAAGTGTTACGGTTGTAGAAAGAAGTTTAGCGTTAAAGTTGGAACCATCTTTCACGATTCAAAGCTTCCATTAGTAAAGTGGTATATAGCAATCTTCATGTTTACTTCACACAAAAGAGGCGTTAGTAGCCATCAATTAGCACGAGACTTGAAAATAACACAAAAGTCTGCATGGCATATGCTACACAGAATTAGAGAAATATTTGATATCGAAAAGCCTTCATTTGAAAATCCAGTTGAGATTGACGAAGCTTACGTGGGCGGCAAAGAGAAGAACAAACACCAGAACAAAAAGACTAAGAACGCACAAGGAAGATCAACAAAATCTAAGACATCCGTATTAGGAATCCTTAAAAGAAATGGCAAGGTATATGCAATTCCTGTCAAGAATACTCAAAGTGCGACTATCAAGCCTATAATTGACTCAGTAGTTGAAAAGGGTAATAAGGTATACACTGACTAATGGACGGCTTACAACTCATTAAACAAGGAGTACGAAAGAGAAATTGTTTGTCATTCAGCAGGCGAATATGTCAAAGGTGAAGCGCACAAATAACATAGAAAATTTTTGGAGTCATTTCAAAAGAACAATATGAGCGACATACTTTCATATGTCAGATCAACACTTAGGAAGTTACGTCAATGAGTCTGCTTTTAGATATAATAGCAGAGAACTTAGTGAAGGTTCAGGATTTGATGTTACATTAGCTAACGCACAAAAAAGACTAACTTGGAATGAACTTATCGCCAGAAAAAAAGAAAGAGCTTGAAAAAAAGCTTGATATAAAGCTACCAGATAAAGACATAAAAAATGAGAAAGGTTTTAATAAATTCCTTTCTCAAACTTATGATGATATTGAATTAAAGTCTTTGAAAGAAATAAAGAAAGAGCTTGGAATAAAAGACATTGATATTGCAGAAATGTTTGGATATGCTAATGCTCACAGCTATAGAACTTCTAAAGCCCGTGAAAAGATAGATAAGGGTTTGGAATTATTTTATCACCTGATAATGAAATCTTATGATAAACGTTAAGATTGCTTTTACAGAAATGAACATATCTAAAACCCCAAATGCAAAAGGTCTAATTTTATTAAGATATAAAGACAAGGAAATTGGTCACCAGTTTTCAGACAATATAAATAAAGACCTTTTAGAGTATTTTAATGACGATAAATCGAAGGATCAAATAGCATTCTTTTCATTTCAAGTAACAAAATTTTCAGAAGAACTTTATAATCAGTTAGTATCTGGGTCCGACAAGTAAGTTATTGCCTTAATTTATAGTGGATTGATATGATCTTATTTAGACAAGTGAATTCATAATATTTGGAAGCTTGCAGCGTGTGGCAGCACAGACAGAAATAATTGCTGGGAAAAGTCTAGAATCTGAAAGCATCACCAATGCATTAATTAAAAAACAACCTTTACGGCAGTGGTAGTGTAGACTTACCCAAAATGCTCCCAAGCTAAAATTAAATTATTCCTTAAAATATTCACTTAGCGTCCAGCACATTGA
>ENA-ORXM01002228-ORXM01002228.1-marine-metagenome-genome-assembly--contig:-NODE-2228-length-23450-cov-23.327087_pt1 | contig 23450 bp, 9 predicted proteins | sample MGYA00237867_ERZ511480 | MGnify/ENA primary metagenome ERZ511480 (study PRJEB26309, sample SAMN06266103) | marine metagenome | isolation source: Algal blade | place: United Kingdom:Sidmouth, United... | reverse complement strand
AAAACTCTTGACAGTCCTTTGGACAATCAACCACAGTTATGGGGACATCCTATAGGTCTCTATGTTTTATTTTTTACAGAGATGTGGGAGCGATTTTCCTATTATGGGATGCGGGCTATTTTAGTATTATACATCACTACAAAAACAATGGATGCTAATCCAGGTTTGGGTTGGTCTGTTACAGAAGCCATTAGTCTTTATGGTACTTACACTATGTTAGTTTATGTCATGTCTATCCCAGGTGGATTGATTGCAGATAAGATAATGGGCCAAAAGAAAGCTGTACTGCTTGGCGGATTTATATTGATCTTAGGGCACAGTATATTGGCGATAACTCAAGATTGGGCATTTTATACTGGACTTGGCTTGATTATACTTGGAGTAGGCTTACTGAAGCCTAATATCTCTACTATGGTAGGGGGGCTCTATAAGAAAGGAGATGACAGAAGAGATGCTGGATTTACTATCTTCTATATAGGTATCAATGTAGGTGCTTTTTTAGCTGGTATAATAGTCGGTGGTGTTGGCGAGAAGATAGGCTGGCACTATGGTTTTGGCTTAGCCGGTATAGGTATGTTATTAGGTATGTTAGTGTTTATGTGGGGGCAAAAATATCTTGTAGGTGTTGGTGATTTTATAGGAAGTGACGACAACCCAGATAAAGAGCATATGAATAGACCTCTCACTAAAATAGAGAAAGATAGAATGCTGGTTATGTTTCTATCATTTCTATTAATTATAGTATTCTGGGGAGCTTTTGAGCAGGCAGGAGGATTGATGAATATTTATGCGGATACTAAAACGGATAGGATGTTATTGGGCTGGGAAGTTCCAGCTTCTTGGTTCCAATCTGTCAATGCTTTTTTCATCATAACCTTCGGTACTGCTATTGCAGGTTTTTGGTATAGATGGAAGAAAAAAGGTAAAGAAGGTTCTTCATTGTTCAAGATGGCGATTGGTCTCATTATAATGGGATTTGGATTTTTGTTTATGAGATTTGCTGCACAACAATTTGAAGCAACAGGATCTTCTGCTATGTACTGGTTAGTTTTAGCATATCTATTACACACTATAGGTGAATTATGTGCTTCGCCAGTTGCACTATCATTTATAACAAAATTAGCCCCAGTAAAATATGGTTCTTTTATGATGGGAGCATATTTTGCAGCAACAGGTTTAGGAAATAAATTAGCAGGATGGGTAGGCTCAAGTGCAGAAGGTGCTGGAGAGAAAGCTGTTTTTACAGGTGTATTTTTCTTTACAGTTGCTGTTGGTATTATTGTACTGTTATTACTGAAGCCATTAAAGCGACTCACACACGGTGCAGAAGATTTAGTATTAGATGACAATGACGAGGCCGAAGGATTTGAATTGGGAGCAAAGAACACTTTAATAGATAGAAATTAAGAATTAATAATATCCAATAAGCATGAACGATTTATTAGACAATAATCCTAACGGGGGTGTAGAAATAAAAGCAGAAGTCTTAGGACATCCATCACAACTATTTGTATTATTTTTTACAGAGATGTGGGAGCGATTCTCATATTATGGGATGAGGGCTTTACTCGTCATCTTCCTGATAGGATCAGTATCGGGCGACAATCCTGGATGGGGCTGGGATAGAGCAGCTGCTCTTTCTTTATTGGGTACATATGCATTAGCAGTTTATCTTACACCTATAGTCGGGGGATGGCTTGCTGATAATAAAATTGGTTATCGTAACGCTGTAGGTATAGGCGCCTTACTGATGACCTTGGGTCATGCATCTATGGCCATAGAGACACCCACTTTTTTATACATCGGTATTGCCTTATTGATATTCGGTAACGGTTTCTTTAAACCTAATATGACATCAATTATATCTAAGTTGTATGATAAGCATCCTGAGAAGAAGGATGGAGCTTATACGATTTTCTATATGGGTGTGAATGCAGGAGCATTTTTAGGTATTATGCTTTGTGGATACTTAGGTGAGAAAGTAAGTTGGAGTTGGGGCTTTGGGCTAGCAGGTATATTCATGTTTTTAGGAATGCTGCAGTTCTGGTTTGCACAGCCTATATTCGGAAATATAGGTGCCAAGCCATCAGGTAATCTAAAGAATGATGTCGTTCTTAAAGATGGCGAGAGATTAAATCCGTTTACAATAGTAGACAAGGTGTTAATAGCTTTTTTCTGTATACTTTCTGTTGTGTGGATTTTAAATGACCCGCTGTCCACAATTGGTGGTTATGAGTTATTGCCAGGTGGTGCTCATGGGAGCATGGCTAATATTGTAATTCTAGCAGCATTAGCATTTTTCTTCATCGTTTTGGTTTCTCGATTGACGCGATATACACCTATAGTTAGAGATAGATTGATAGCTGTTGCAATATTTGCATTCTTCACTGTTTTCTTTTGGGCTGCATTTGAGCAAGCTGCAGGTACAATGCCGATTTTTGCGAGCGATTATACACAGCGAGCTTTGACAGGTAGTACAGCTACTATGTTTAAGATAATCGATCTATTAGTAACTATTGTACCGCTTCTTATAATTACATGGGTCCTTATCAAGTTATTTACTAAGACATTCTCACGTATTAGTCTATCTAATATAATCCTCGGAATAAGCTTTCTTATTGTATGGGCGATAGTTGGTTATAAGGTATTTAATGAATTCAGTAGTCAAGGAACAGAAGTTCCTGCAACATGGTTTGGTATACTAAATTCATTATTTATAATCATGTTTGCGCCATTATTTTCTAAATGGTGGGAGGGTAAGTATAATCCAAGTGCAGCTTTTAAGTATGGTTTTGGATTGATCCTTTTAGGCATTGGTTTTGGTTTTTTAGTGCTTGGCTCTATGTCTATAGCACAAGGTGCACAGACGGCGTCAGTAAGTATGATGTGGTTAGTATGGGCATATTTATTCCATACGCTGGGAGAGCTATGCTTATCACCAGTAGGCTTATCATATCTTAGTAAATTAGTGCCGAGTCGGATGATTGCATTTATGTTTGGTATCTGGTATTTAGCTATTGCAATAGGAAATAAATTGGCGCATACGCTTGGTGGCATGATAGATCAGATAACGTCAGAATATTCTTTAGCTACATTCTTTGCGATATTTACGGCTGTACCTATTGCTGCAGGTCTACTGATTATGGCACTCAATCCATTGCTTAAGAAGCTCATGCATGGTGTGAGGTAATAGTTAGTATCAAAAAGATAAATTAATGAATATTGTAAATGTTCTGTTCGTTCTCCTTGTTAGTTGTTATAGCTTAAATGCTCAAGATACTGCTGCAGCCAAAATCAATAATTACTTTGTCGGAGGCGCAGCAAGTTTCTCTACATCAACTAATGATAACACACCTAATATAGTAGGCACGATTATCATATCTAATCCTTCAGTAGATGATATAAAAACGACGTCCTATTCTTTTTCTCCGACTATGGGGCGAAGAATATCTAAGCATTTAAGTGTGGGCTTACGATTGAGATATGCATATACGAGTGTCAGTACTGAGTCAACTTCTATGTTACAGTTTATTCCTTCAGGACCCCCAGTAGTTTCTCGTAACAATAGAATAGAGAGAAGTTATGGAGCAGGAATATTTGCAAGATACTCTTTCAATCCTCAGAATAAGTTACAATTCTACGTAGAACCGATGATAAGTTATGCTAAGTCGACTTCTGATTTTACAGGTATAATTTCAGACAGGTTAACGGTAGAAGACATAGATAATAATTCTGCTTCTTTAAGTGCAGGAGTTGGATTAATGTATAATGTTTCTGATCGATTCAGATTGATCACGCGATTAGGAGGACTTTCTTATGAGACGGGTAGCATTGATACAAGAACAAGAACAAGAATTGCAGATACAAATCAAGATATATTTACGGGATCAACAGGAACTATGCTCTTTACTGAAGATAATATGAGTTCTCGAAATTTCTCGACTTTCGCCACTAACTTTAGTATCGCCAATATCCAATTCGGTGCAGAGTACTTATTCTAAAATTTAAAGCATTCTACATCATTATTGCTCTTATTTTTTTTGAATATTTTGAAAGGATAGAATCTAAGATTAATATAGAAATCTGTAGAATCAAAGTTGTGAGATTTGCCTATTAGACTTAGTAAGTCATCTGAGCCTATTGTGAGATACATAGCTCTTACAGCCAGACCGACCTTAGGTCTTTTGTAATCGTATAGTGTTATAGGGAGGAAAGCCGAGATATGTTTTCTGTCATATACCGCTGCCACCATAAGGCTGTTAGATCTTGCGATTTGATGAGAAGCTATCTTTATTCTTTGTGTAAGTACAGCTTCTATATTTACATTATTATATACAGGGTAGGAATACTGTATCGAGAGAGCAGTAGGTAGCAGAATAGAAAAATTATTTTCCTCAGTTACAATTTCGAAATCAGAATTTATTTGATTGAATAGTGTATCTATATTTTCAATATTATTATAGTTGGATCTATTTATAAGGCTATTAGGATTATAAGTTCCATTCAGCTTTCTTCCACTAAGATTCATTGCACCAATGTCAAGAATTGATATTCCCAACGAAGAATTAGTACCTATGAAGTTGAGCATATTTATACCCACATCTATGCCTAATCCACTTCCTATATTTTTATTATTGAAGTCATTGTTTGTTGCGCCTATGCTGAACCTACCCTCAGTTGTCGGTGCTACAGTCTCAATGTCAGGTGATATGAAATTATAGTCTTGAGGAAAATCGTAGTAAGCGCCAGAATGGCTCTGTAAGTATTTGACACTTGCTCCTATGATAAGATTTTTGTTGTAAGTATAGGATGCGTGTAGGTTGTATTCACTCCAGATGGCAGCTGCGGCATTTGATTTTGCTACTTCATATTCTGTCTGGATTATTGTATTATTTAGCTCATAGAAATTATTTAATTCAGCAATATTATCTGCTGTTGCATATGATCTTAGTCTATACGAAGCGCCTACTTTTACATTAGGCTGTAGGTTAAAAATAAATCCTGGGCCATTAATGGAAGCTTTGGTATCAATATGTGATTTGCTGTTTTCAGTTTTGAAAACGATATCTCCACTTTGAGCATTTGGGATATTATCTTGTTCTACATATTGGATATCCTCTATTTCATTGATAACTGAAAATAAATTAGAACTATTTACATATCCATAATCAGTATCCAGAAAACCATGAGCACCTATTAGTTGTAGTTCCCATGTGTAATGAGATTTTGATATAAAAGATGGATTAATATATGCTGCTGTCAATCCACTATTATTACCCAAAACTAATCCACTTGCTTCTTGTGCAAGAATATTCTGAGGACGTAATCCTGCAAATATGATCATAGTATATAATGTCCAGCGCTTTATCATGATGATAGAAAGGGTATGCGATTATGAATCAATGTAACGTATTATGGTTAAGCTATAATTGTGAGGTAGCGATATTTATTTACTAATGAGATAAATTAAATAGTAAAATTGGAAATATAAGATGCATTCAATAAGTTAACTTTGTAACACTTAATGAAAATGAAAAGATGAGAAAAGCCGTATTCTATATTTTGTTAATCATTGTTATTGTATCCTGTGGCAGTGACACAATCAGTAAGAAAGCTCCTAAAGTAGATCATATAGAAATAGAAGATATCAATATTGTAAGATTTGATAAGCTTATACAATCGTTGGACACAACCGATATTATAGCTTCTTATGAAGCCTTAGTAAAAGAACATCCTTATATCACTAATCTCTACTTTAATGAATTACTTAACTTTAAATCTGAAGCTAAAGACAGTTTTCATTACTTCATAAAAGAATTTGTTGTAGCTGAACCAATAGTTTCACTCCAAGAATCAGTAGATAAAGTATTCCCTAACCTCAGATCGGTAGAGAAAGATCTCAATAAGGCTCAGAGGTACCTCAAGTACAATTTTCCAGATTATCGTATGCCTAACTTTTACAGTTATATCACAGAATTTGGATATCAGACAATTCTATTTAGTGACGGTGAGCGAGGAGAGAATACGGATGGTATCGGCATAGGATTAGATATGTATCTCGGTTCTGATTTTGATTATAAGCAAGTAGATCCTCGAAATCCGATATTTTCTGATTACATCACAGCAAACTACTCTGAGGAATATATTGTAAGAAATGCGATGGAGATTATCTCCTCAGACTTAATGGGTGAGCCGAGAGGAAAAAGAATGTTAGATCAGATGCTGCATAACGGTAAGCGACTTTACATCATGGAGAATTTGATGCCGTGGGTTTCTGATAGCATAATTATGGAGTATACATCTGATAATATGGAATGGGTGGTAGACAACGAATTACAGATATGGGATTATTTCTTAGAGAACAACCTCGTATACGAGACCAATCACCTAAAGGTCAATAAATACATTAATCCAAGTCCCAATTCTCCAGGTATGCCAGCAGAAGCACCTGGAAAAACAGCAACTTTTATAGGATGGCAGATAGTAAGATCTTATATGAATAGGAACCCTAATGCAAGTCTTGCAGACCTTATAGCCCTTACTGAAAGTCAGAAGTTATTGGAATTATCCAGATACAAGCCTAAAAGGCGATAAATAGCTATTTTTGCAGATCACAAATTAAATTATCGAATTATGAGTGGTCGTAATATTCCAGTTGTTGACTTAGATAAGTTTAAGAATGGTAACGATACAGATCGTCAGGCTTTCGTAGAGCAACTTGGAAAGGCTTTCCATGAGGTAGGATTCGTATGTGTCGTTAATCATGGAGTACCTAAGGAAGTCGTAGATAATTTCTATAATAGCTCTAAAGAATTCTTCTCTCTGCCAGTAGATAAGAAAAGGACTTACCTTCTTGATGGCTTAGCCGGACAGAGAGGTTATACTGCCTTCGGTACAGAACATGCTAAGCAGTCCAAAGTGGCGGATCTAAAGGAGTTCTTTCAGATAGGCCAATATGTAAGTGCTGATCATCCTAAGAAAGAAGAATATCCTGATAATATATATGTAGATGCCGTACCAGAATTCAGTAATCTATCAGAACAATTATATACGGCATTTGAACAATCAGGTTCTTATTTATTAAGAGCTATTGCATTATACCTCGATCTTGATGAAGGGTATTTTGATCAGTATATTAAAGATGGTAATTCAATATTAAGAGCGATACATTATCCTCCTATCACACATGAACCTGAGACGGCGATACGAGCAGAACAACATGAGGATATTAACCTTATTACTTTGCTAGTAGGTGCATCAGCAGGTGGATTACAATTATTGACTTCTGATGATGAATGGTTAGACATCACACCTGAAGAAAATGAGATTGTTATTAACGTAGGTGATATGTTACAAAGACTAACTAACAACTACTTAAAATCTACAACTCATAGAGTCGTCAATCCTCCTAAGCATCAGTGGCATATTCCGAGATTAAGTATACCTTTCTTCTTACATCCAAGAAGTGAGATGGACTTGACATGTCTCGATAGTTGTGTGACAGAAGATAGACCGATAGCCTATGAGAATATGACAGCAGGGGCTTACCTTGATGAGAGACTCAGAGAAATAGGATTAAAAAAATAGGTGCCTATGGCACAGATAATTAATTTATGCGGCGAGAGGAAGGTCTCCTACCTCTCCTCGATCGTTACATTTTTATAATAAGAAAAAACCTAATTATAGGATCACATATGGGAAAGTATAAAGAGTATAAGGCATTAGATCTGCCCGCAATAGATAAGGAAGTATTAGACTTTTGGACGAAAGAAGACATCTTTAAAAAGAGTATGTCAGAGAGGCCAGAAGATGATAGTTATGTTTTCTATGAAGGACCGCCATCTGCTAATGGGAAGCCAGGAATACACCACGTTATGGCGAGAGCTGTAAAGGATATGTTCTGTCGATTCCATACGATGCAAGGTAAGCGTGTAGAGCGAAAAGGTGGATGGGATACACATGGTCTTCCGATAGAACTAAGTGTAGAAAAAAACTTAGGTATCACAAAAGAAGATATCGGTAAGAAACTTACTGTCGAGCAATACAATCTCGAGTGTCGTAAGACGGTGATGCAGTTCAAAGATCAATGGGATGATATCACTCGTAAGATGGGATATTGGGTCGACCTCGATAATCCTTATATCACATTTGATAATAATTATATAGAATCTGTATGGTGGTTATTAAGAAAGCTCTACGATAAAGACCTCATGTATAAGGGTTACACCGTACAACCTTATTCTCCAGCTGCAGGTACAGGTCTGAGTTCGCATGAGCTTAATCTTCCTGGGTGCTACAAAGACGTCAAGGATCTTTCTGTCACAGCCCAATTCAAGGTGACTAAAGATGATAGTTCTAAAGCATTATTTGAAGGGCATCCTAACGATGTCTACTTTATAGCATGGACGACGACACCGTGGACACTGCCATCTAACTGTGCATTAGCATTAGGTGCTAAGATTGAATACAGCCTCGTCCAGACTTATAATACATATACAAAAGAACCTATAACGATCGTCATGGCGACGGCATTGATGGGCAAATACTTTAAGGAAGGCGCTGATGAAGTTGCTCTTGAAGATTACACACCGGGTGATAAACTCATTCCATATAAAGTAATCAGTACTCATAAGGGGAGTGATCTGGAGGGTATACACTATGAGCAACTCATGCCATATGTGCAGCCTACAGAAGGCGATGCATTCCGAGTAATATTAGGGGACTTTGTCTCTACAGAAGATGGTACTGGTATCGTACATACGGCATCAGTATTTGGTTCTGATGATTATAGAGTATGTCAGCAAAATAATGTGCCTTCTATTCTTGTAGCACGAGGTAAAGAATTTATGCCACTTGTAGATACACAAGGAAAATTTGTAGAAGAGGTCACTGATTTTGGAGGGGATTATGTAAGAGCGGAATACTATAGTGACGAAGAGAGAGCAGTGGATGGATTTGAATCTACCGATCTACGTATCGCCGTTAAGTTAAAGAAAGAAAATAGAGCTTTCAAAGTAGAAAAGTATGATCACTCCTATCCGCATTGTTGGAGGACTGATAAGCCAGTTTTATATTATCCATTAGACAGCTGGTTCATTAAGACATCTTCTGTCAAGGATAGAATGGCAGAACTGAATAAAACGATTAACTGGAAGCCAGCACACACTGGTACAGGTAGATTCCAAGTATGGTTAGAGAATCTTTTAGATTGGAATCTATCTAGATCAAGATTCTGGGGTATACCACTACCGATATGGCGTACTAAAGATAATGAAGAAGAGATTTGTATAGGTTCTATAGAGCAGCTTGCAGAAGAGATTCAGAAAGCAAATAAAGCTTTAGGATTATCTCAAGAGACTCCTTCTGATCTACATAAGCCTTATATAGATAACGTAACATTAGTAAGTCCGAGTGGTAAGGAGATGCTTAGAGAAGCAGACCTCATTGATGTATGGTTTGATTCAGGATCTATGCCATATGCACAATGGCATTATCCATTTGAGAACGAAGAAAAATTCAAGCGTAACTTCCCTGCGGATTTTATTGCAGAAGGTGTCGATCAGACGAGAGGATGGTTCTACACATTACATGCTATTGCTACGATGTGTTTTGACAGTGTAGCATATAAGAATGTAGTTTCTAATGGATTAGTATTAGATAAGAATGGTGTCAAGATGTCTAAGCGATTAGGTAACTCTGTAGATCCATTTGAGACATTAGAGAAGCATGGTGCAGATGCCACAAGATGGTATATGATGTCCAATGCCAATCCTTGGGATAACTTAAAATTTGATATCGCCGGTATTGAAGAAGTAAAGCGTAAGTTTTTTGGTACATTATATAACACATACTCATTCTTTGCACTATACGCTAATATCGATGGCTTTGATTACAGCGAAGGCTCTATTGCGATGAGTGATAGAACGGAGATTGACAGATGGGTTATCTCTTTACTCAATACATTAATTAAAGACGTAGAAGCCGACTACGCAGATTACGAACCGACACGAGCAACTCGTAAAATTCAAGCTTTTGTAGAAGATCACTTAAGTAATTGGTATGTGAGATTATGTAGACGACGTTTCTGGAAAGGAGATTATTCACAAGATAAGAAAGCAGCATATCAGACGCTATATACATGTCTGCTTACGGTCTCTAAGTTGATGGCGCCTGTATCACCGTTCTTTGCAGATTGGTTATATAGAAATCTTAATACAGCAACTGGGCAGGAGACACACGATTCTGTACACTTGTCATTATACCCTGCTACGGAAGAGAATCTTATAGACAAAGCTTTAGAACAAAGGATGAATTATGCACAGCGTATATCATCTCTTGTATTGTCATTACGTAAGAAAGAAAGCCTCAGAGTAAGACAACCATTAACTAAGGTATTGTTACCGATTCTTGACGAAAAATTTCAAACACAAGTAGAGCAAGTAGAAGATCTTATTATAGCTGAAGTCAATGTAAAAGAGATAGAGTATATATCAGATAGTGCAGGCGTCATCAAGAAAAAAATCAAACCTAATTTCAAAACTTTAGGTAAGACCTTAGGTAAGAATATGAAAGATGCATCAAAGTTGATCGGTGCATTTACACAAGAAGATATCACATCATTAGAGAAGAATGGTTCTTATAATCTTTCAGTCAATGGTGAGTCTTTTGATTTGGACTTATCAGATTTTGAGATTTCTGCTGAAGAAATTCCAGGCTGGCAAGTTGCTCAAGATGGAGACATCACAGTGGCTCTTGACATCACCTTGACAGACGATCTACGTGCCGAAGGTATGGCCAGAGAATTAGTCAATCGTATACAAGGAATACGTCGTGATACTGATCTCGATGTCACGGATCGTATTAATATCAAACTTCGAGATCATGAATCTATACGTAATGCTGTTAATCAATATGGTGATTATATTAAAGCTGAAGTCTTAGGCGAAGATCTTTCTGTCATTGAAATGACTAAAGGTACAGAGATAGAATTGCCAGGAGATGTAACATTACTTGTACAGATAGAAAAGGTATAATATATATTAGATCATATAATGCTCAATACCTAAGTAAGTATATTTATACTTAAAGGTGTCATACATAATTCAAGAATGTATATGACAAAATTTGACCACGAGTTATAGCTTTTGCTGAGGAGGAATCGAGTACTGTAGTATACGAATGTAGCAAAACAGCTGTTAAGGTTAGCGACTTATTATCTCACAGCTACGGCTATGGTGAGCCTGAGTGCCGGATGTTATTTCAACATATAGATTGTATAATTCCTTTTGAATATATGCAATATTTCAGGTGGTATAAGTGATGATAATTCATTCTTTACCCAAAGCCGTTTGTAACCTAAGTTGACCGTTCATCCTTGTATATGACCGATGATCCTTGATATTTGCCTTTGATCATAAGGTTTAAACGTTTAGCTTATAATTAGATATAATTGTGATGATTTTTATCAAAATCATCAAAATTATAGCTATTGAATCTTAAGTTTTATATAAGGTATCTTGTGTATATATATGTTCTTATTGGACTATTTTTAAGCACGTCAGCATACTGTCAATCAGTTAATGTAGATAGTCTCAATCGTGTCATAGATATTTCCTCTATTAATGACTTTAATCATTGGGGATCTAAGATGAAATTGGCTAACTATTATGTCTACCATAATCTCGACACAGCAACACTTATTATAGATTCTGTTCTGATAGCTCTATCTGATGAAGATCTCAGGATAAAAACTCCTCAGAATTATTACAAACATCTTGTTGTAAAGGCATGGACTTCACACGGTAATGAAAAATTGGACGAAGCTATCTATTATCTCAATATGGCCGATAGTATAGTAAGTCTAACAGATGATAGGTCGGCCAGAATAGAAATCCAAATCAACTTAGGGGCACTGTATGTCAGTAAGAAAGATACAAGTGCAGTATCATTTGTAAATAATTTTCTATCTGAGATTGATACTACCTATGGTAATAGAGACGAGAAGATTGCTTGGGTTCTGGGTAAGAAATATATGGGTCAGATATATGAAAATAAAGGTTATCAAGAATTAGCTTTTAATGAATACAAGGATGTTATCGAATCTGGTCTATTGGAGGAGCTGCCTAATTTTAGAGTTGGTGTTATAAAATGTATAAGTGGGTTGGCGGCTTTTTCGGGTAACCATAGTTATGCCATTTCTTCTTTAAAAGCATTGACAACTAATGCTAATCTATATACGTATCAGAATGGTGATATTAATCATGTGCTTCTTAAGAATTATATAAGTATAGATAGCATTGATAGTGCTCTGGAACTTTCAGATCAGATTCTTAAAAGTGATAATTTAAATAATAATCTGAAGTTTAGGACCTATGCAACGTTAGCTGAATTATCACTATCCCAAGGAAATATAGAAGTTGCTAAGCGTCATATTGATAAACTTAGTTCTATGATAACTGATATTGAAAGTAGTCGATTTCAGCATCAACTCTGTCTTCTCAAAGCTAAATATCATCTATTAATCGGAAACCGTGATCTATGTCGACATCAGCTTGACAGTACACCTACAGTATCACTATCTCAAGCCAATAAATTAAAGTATGGAGAAATTAATCTTCTTAATACTTTAGATGTAAATCAAGTCATAGCTTATAATGAACTGGACAGCTTACGGAGAGCCATAGCTAAGCAAAAATTACAGTCTCGTATTCAAGAGTTAATGATAATACATGAAACAGAGATAGAGAAGAATAGAAATATCGGACTTACTCAAGAACTAAATCAAGCTAAAAAAATAGAGAAGCAAAAAAATAATCTACTTTTTCTATTTGGATTATTAGGAATATCTGCTTTGATAACCTTAGTCCTAATAGCTAAGAATTTAAAACTATCAAAAAAATATTCTCTATTGCTGGCCAGAGAAAAGGCTGTGGAAACTGAAAACCAGAGTCTAATCTTTAAGAACAATGAGTTAATTATGATGAATGAGAATCTTAAATCTCAAAAAGTCAAAGCTAATCTAAAGGCTAATAATGAACTTATAGAAGACAAAATTGAATTCAAATCTCTGGATAAACTATACATGTTAGACTCTTATGATATCTCACGCGTTATAGCCGAAGCAGGCGGCCTGAGGATATACGCTAATGGTAAAAGTTACTGGACAAAAATGACACTGAAGCAGTTTCTTGATAATGATAATAGTAGATTATTTCTCAGAATATATAGATCTACTGTCGTCAATATTTCTAAAATAAAATGGGTCAACCATACCTCTTTGATGATGAACGATGGGATGGAACTAAAGGTAGGCAGAACGTACCGCAATGAAATTATAGATGCATTAAATGAATAGACTGCTGTGTTATAACTAACTTGTTAGTTATGTACAGCCATGGACATCCCACATAGTGTAGGTATATTTTGGTGCAGCGATAGTGTAGAAATTTTCAATTACTTAATACTACATAAAGCTATATATCATATATTTAATTTTTTCCTGGCTAAGTGTAATAAGTGAATAATGAAATATTTTTTGATTCTGACTTTTTTGTTGACTTTTCTTATTGCAATTTTTTGTCAAAGTAAAAATGTAGATAGCCTGCATCAAGTAGTAGAGAATAAAATTGCAAATCAGCAGATCGATTCTAGCTTATATAAAGACTATTATACATTAGCCATTCATTATTATAGGAGTAATCAAGACAGTAGCCTCTATTATTTCTCTAAAGCTATAAGAGTAGGAAAAAGCTTACAGCATGGTGAGTATATAGCCAAGTGTGCATTTAATTCTACCTTGATTTATAAAAGAAAAGGCAACTATAACGCAGTAGATAGCCTACTTGAGATCTGCATAGATGCCTCCCCATCTGAATACATGGTCGCTCGATGCCTTAAGGGAAAGGGTGATAATCATATGAAGACAGGTAATTATCATGAAGCAGAAGAGTCATTTAAGCGTGCTTTGGATTTAGGACGGTCTCAAAAGGATACTTCTTTCTTAGCCAATGTGTATAACGGTTTTGCTTTACTTTATGATTACAAGGGCGATTATGATCTATCCATTGAAAATCATATAAAAAGTCGAGATATAGAATTGTATGAAGGAGATAGTATAGGCTATGCTATTAGTAATTGCAATATTGCTATACTCCTAAATAGAATGGAAGAGTACGAAAAAGCTCTTGATTATGTGAGTGATGCAGAATCTTATATCAATCAAGATGATTGTTATCATATGTATCAGATATATGATGGTAAGGGAACATATTATAAGTATAAAAAGAAATATAATAAATCCGAAGCCTATTATACTAAGGCATTGAATTGCACCGTAGGTATTGGTGCAGAAGATATGCAAGCCTCTGCTTATCAAAATTTGATATCAGTAAGCTACGCCAATGGTAATAACCATAAAACGTTAGAATATATTTCTCAAGGGTTAAAACTATCCTCGCTTATCCCGTCTCGTAGAGCAAGAATGAAACTTATCCAAGCCTCGATTCTTTTGGATGAACAAAAGTGCAATCAAGCCTTAAGCCTACTTAAGCAGATAGAGCATCAAATAAAACAAGATTTTGACTTTGTTATAAAATCAAGCTATTTCAAGAATATAGCTAGAGCCAATGCCTGTATCGGTAATTATAACAGTTTCGAAAAAAACCTTACTCAGTCTTTTCTATCAGTGGACTCAGCTCACAGTGAAACCAAAGCCAATCAAGCCAGAATCATAGAAGCACGATATAGCACTAAAATTAAAGCAGATTCCATCAATATACTACAACTAGAACATCAGAACCAAAAGTATATGATAGCCAATCAAAGAAATGGCTTGATAGGAAGTATAGCAGCACTCATTGCGTGCCTCTTATTGTTAAGGTTTCTATTCTCTCGTTACAGTCAGACAAAACAACTTAATGATAATCTGATTTTTGAAAAGCAAGAACTTCTTCAGCTGAACGATAAGCTAAAGGAAAATTTAATATCTAAAGCTGACTCTAAACCCCAATTACCCTCTAATAAATTAGAAATTAAAAGCCTTAATAAGGTCCAAATTGTAGAAGTATCAGACATCATCTATGCCTCGTCTGAAGAACAAGGTGTCAGAATCCATATGAGTAATAGATCCTTCTGGTGTTCTATGAAGTTAAAGGAAATCCAAAACCAACTTCCAGAAGAGAACTTCATCAAGATATACAGAAGCGTCATCATCAATATCAATCAAGTAGAATGGTTTAACCATGCTACCCTAAAAATGATCAACGGTGACGAATTAAAGATCGGACGTACATACAAGTCAGATATTCAGCGACTATTGAATTAGACTTTTTTCTCAATTTTTGATACTTCACATGCAGTTCACCTACTCCTGAGTGCAGTTGGGCTATAAAACTCAATGTTTTATTGTCATTCGCTTAAATATTATTAAAATTTAAACCACCAAGAAACACAATAACTTCATTAGCTGATTATGTGTATAGTACAACTTCCAATGCTTAGGAATAAGACATTAGATATTCCTATAGATGATATCCTTTATGTAGAAGGCGATGGCTGTATGTCAGTAGTCTATCATATAGACAATGACAAATCTAAAAAGTCTTATGTAAACTTGATGATAAGAGATTTACAAGCTTTACTCTCCCGCCATCGCTTCTACAGATGTCATAAAGCATTTATCGTTAATATAAATAAGATTGAGCCATACGGTAAATATCCTAAAGATAAGATCACGCTTAATAATGACATGACAATACCTTTAGCTAAAAGGAAGAGATTAGAGTTTCATAATGTGTACTTGGATTTTCAGAAGAGCTTGTGATTTAAATGTCTTATAGTCAAATAAATCGGTTACTCTATTATGCAGAACTACCATTAGAATTCAACACAGTTATGTACTTGTAGATTGACAATATGATGACTGACTATTGTAATACCAAGTTCAAGCCTACTAATACAATTCTAATATATTATTTATAAAACACATATAAAAAAGACATAATGTGATAGCCTTTTATTCTTTATGAAGGATAAAATACCTATTCAATTATTCAGCTCGGTATTTTTGAGAACCGATTAAATTTTTCTGACGAAAAAAGATTTAATCATAAATAAATACTTTCAATACTCTCAATCTCATTTATGCTTTCAACTCAATTAGGACACGAAATAGTTCTTATTTCAAAGTTTCGTATTAGAATAGTTCTATCCATATTATTAGTGATTTTTTATACAAAATCATATTCTCAGGATAACTCTATAGAATTAGATATTAATTCATATTATTCTTTATTTTCAAATGCTCCAAACATTGAGTCGTCTAATACGCCAATAGATATTTCCCTTCCATATACTAGCGGGACGACTAAGAATTTTAAAGCGTTTTCATATGATCTATTGAGCGCTGAATTACAAAGTCAGTATTCAGATATTGAGACCTATAAAATTTCTAATTTAGAAGAAGGAATAACTGGAGATGTCACAATAACTCCTCACGGAATATTCATCCATTATTTAGTTAATCATACATTAATTAGTCTTTCACCAGAAGATTTAAATAATCCAGTTAAACACATATTTGAGATTGGTGGGCAGGTTCACGATGGTTGTGATATGACAGAAATACCTGAGCACAGTATGAAGAACAATGAACTTGATCGTCAAATTCAAGAGATTTTAAGTGGAAATAGTTTTCAAAAAAATGCAACCACTTCTTATACGAATGCAGCTGGTGAAGTACTAAAGAGAAAATATGATTTAGTCTTAGTAGCCACTGGTGAGTTTACTGTAGCAAATGGAGGTACTATGGCAAGCGCAATGGCAGTTATTACTACCTCAATAAATGGGATAAATACAATCTATGCAAAAGACTTGGCTATAGAATTAGTAATAGCTAGAACATGTATTTTTACGAATCCAAATACAGATCCATTTACGCCCAATACCAATGCAGGTGCTTTGTCTAGAACTTTACAAGCTGCAAGGGAAGTTGATAATTGTGCTAATAATGCACCTGCATTAAATTACGACATAGGACATGTATTCCATACTCATATGACAGGCGATGGATGGAGTACAGGGGGTGTTGCTGGACTTGGAGTAGTCTGTAATAATATTCCTTTAGGTACTGGCGGTACCTTTAAGGGACGAGGATGGAGTGGTGCATTTAATAATACAACTAACGGATGGATCCGCTTGGCTACTCATGAATTTGGCCATCAGTTCGGTGCTAGACATACATGGAATGGAGCAGGTGGTTCATGTACAGCTCCTCCTGGAAATATTTCCGGCACTACTGCTGTCGAGATAGCAAGTGGTACTACTATAATGTCTTATAATGGCATCTGTGCTGCGTCATATAATATTCCTTCTGCTGGAGTTTCTGATAATTATTTTCATGCAATCAGTATTGCAGAAATGACAGCTTATGCTAACTCACAATCTTGTAATACAGATTGTTCTACTGGGAATACACCACCTATTGCAGATGCAGATATTTGTAATGCAGGTGCAATTGATATTCCTATTGGAACGCCATTTAAGTTGACAGGTGATGGAACAGATGTAGATGGAGATTTTTTGACATATTCTTGGGAGCAGATCGATGAAGACGGTCCAGGTACACCGACTCAAGGGGCTACCTTAACTCAGACAAGCCTTGTAAATGGATTGACTGCAGGAAATGATCCACTAGCTCCACTATTTAGATCTTACCCTCCTTCATCAAGCGATTGTAGATATTTTCCAAATCTAATTGATTATAAAAGTAATGTAAATACAATAGGAACAGAATTTGAGGTATTGTCGCAGGTCGCAAGAACGATGACCTTTGCTCTGACAGTAAGAGACTGTAGTGCTTCTGGGGGTGGAACAGCATGTGACACTAGGACTATTAATGTTATAGGACAAGGACCACTAATAATTAACAATCCTTGTAGTGGAGGTGCTCTGATAGCGGGCAGTTCTACTAATATTACGTGGAATACCAATGGTTCTGATGCAGCTTGTTCAACGGTCGAAGTTTTAATGTCAATTGATGGAGGTTGTACCTTTCCCTATGTTTTATCTGCTGGAACTGCATATTCTGCTGGAACTTCTATTATAAACATTCCTGCAGGAGTCCCCTCCACTTCAATGGCAAGATTTATGGTAAGGTGTGCTGATGACCCATGTGCTGCATTCTTTGCAATGTCAAATACTGATTGCGTAATTACTTCTACATGTATGGCATCACAATCGTTAATTGATCCAGAGGTTCCTTTATGCTTCGATGAGGGAGATATAGGTCTAAATCTTACGCTAGATAATAACTTTGGAACTACAGTTACTAGCTTCAGTGGAACTGTAGACAATACAGATCCCACAGCAACTTTAGTAGCGTTTTTAAATGATGGAATAACATGCAGTACTTTTGGTAACCAGACTTCTTATGATTTCTTCCTATTTTCTCCAGATATAACCGGCTCCTATACATTTGCCCATACAGGGCCTTTTGGTTTGGTACAAAATATTTACAGTGTTGGAGCCTGTGGAATATTTGACAATGCCGGATCTTGTACCAATCACGTGAGTAGTTCAGCTGTTCAAAACGCTGGAGGTTCAATAAATATATCTGCAAATGTTACAGCTAATTTGACTGCTGGGACACTTTATGCTATTGTTATAAGTTCATTTAGTCCAACCACTCCAACTCTACCTGCGGCGTACACAATAAACTTTACTACTCCTGCTGGTGCTAATATCTATAATGGACTTGCTCCTGTAGCAGGCTATTCTTACTCATATGTAGCAGTTGACCAAGTATCAGGTAATATAATTGCGGTAGATGCTATGTCAGATTTTTCTGCCTTGACGCAAGGATGTTATGATGTATCTGGCGTGCACTATGATAATGGTGTTAATCCAAATACTTTCATTGGCCAATCAACTAGTGGGGTTCTATCTGGTGGAGACTGTGCTGTATTTAGTTGCAATTCATTTAAGCTAATAGTTAAGGCATCTGCTATGTGTCCTACAGTAGTAGCTATTAATAATACTGCTAACATATGTACGGGTAATCTTACTAATCAAATTTCAACTTGGCAATCTTCAGTTATGACCAATGCTACGAATGCATCTGCGATTGCAGATGTATTAACCGCTGCTTCAGTTTCATATTCTACAGTTATGATTTCTGGTGGTGTTACTGCTCCTAATGGAATGACAGCGACTGGAGTGCATTCTGGTGTTGATAATTGTGTAAGTGAAACACAGGTTACCTATGCATATCTTTTATGTTTTGGTGTAGATGGTATACAAGGAAACGCTGATGATACTTATTTACCCTTAGGTACACATACACTCACGGTATATCCGGCTGTGCAAGCGCCAACTATTACGACGAGTGGATGTATGGTAATGATATCTGGACAATGTAATGATATAGTAACATTATCAGGTAATACAGCTGGCGGTACTATAACTGGTAATGGATCTAATATGGCGACATTTACAGCCCAACCTGGTGCTTTAACTGGTATGATAAATATTTCTGTAGCTTCTGGCGTAGCAGGTAATTCTTGTCCCACTTATACTTCTATGAATGCCACGCCAGCGTGCCCCGCAGTGTGCCCTGTAGTTACTCAAGTAAATGATTCTGATGCTATATGTTCTTCTAACTTAACTAATGAAATATCTACATGGCAATCAGATGTCATGGCAACTAATACTTCTGCTATTGCAGATGCAAATACGGGAAGTTCAATTCTCTACTCTACAGCGATGGTGCCTACTTCGGTTTCAATTCCTAATGGGGCAATAGCCTCTGGAACACACAGTGGGGTCGATAATTGTATTGTAGAAACTCAGACCACTTATGCTTATCTTTTGTGCTTCGGTGTAGATGGTGTACAAGGAACTGCTGATGATATGTACTTATCATTAGGCATGCATACACTCACAGTATATCCAGAGGTCCAAGCACCGGCTATTACAACAAGTGGATGTATGATAATAGTAACTGGACAATGTAATGATATAGTAACGTTATCTGCGAACACTGCTGCAGGAACAATTGCTGGCAACGGAACAAATATGGTCACATTTACAGCTCAATCGGGTGCAACAGCAGGTATGGTAGATGTGTCGGTCGCATCAGGGATAGCAAATAATGTCTGTACGCCATATAACTCAACAGAAGCTACTCCAATATGTCCTGCCGGCTGTCCAGCAATTAGTTCAGTTAATGATTCTGATATAATATGTACAGCAAGTCTTACTGATGAAATAACGACTTGGCAATCAGATGTTATTAACGGTAATGCAACTGCAATTGCTGATCCGAATACTAATAATGCCGTCATTTATTCTACTGTTATGGTACCGGCTAATGCTATGATTCCAAATGGGACGACAGCAAGTGGGACACACAGTGGTGTCGATAATTGTGTTTCAGAAATACAAACTACATATGCGTACCTATTGTGTTTTGGCGCAGATGGTGTACAAGGAACAGCTGATGATATGTATTTGCCACTAGGTATGCATACTTTATCTGTCTATCCAGAAATACAAGCACCTATGATAAATGTCATAGGTTGTTCAGTAACAATCACTTCCATGTGTAATGATATTATTACCTTATCTGGGCAAACTGTTGCTGGCGGCACAATTACTAATAATGCTTCTAGCTCAGTTACATATACTTCAGCTCCTGGCGATCCGTCAGGTGCAGTTACAATCGCTATAGCCTCAGGTATAAATGGTAGTCCATGTACTTTCACGTCTACAACAGTACAAACTCCATCATGTCCATTATCTTCTTTTGAAGCTAATTTTATGGCATCAGATCCGTGTGTCTGTAATGACGACCAATCGGCTAATGGCGCTAATGATGGTACGTTTACGGAGACATTTGTTGTAACCGGAACTTGTGGTTTTACATTAATGACTTCAGCTACTTCTACTCCGGCTTCTGTTGCTGGAATGAGCTTCACGTCTTCTGCTCCAGATCCGGTAACGGGAGACTGCGACTATAGCATTACATTTACTCACACTGATGGGATAGGTTATAATATTTGTGTTGTAGATAATTTAGGTAATCCTATAATTGATTCTAACACAGGGACTCAGGTCTGCTTGGGTAATGTTTGCGAATACCCAGAAATAAATGAACCAACTTTAGGACCTTTTTGTGCAATTGATGCAGATATAACTGGTCTAAATGCTCTTATAAATGAGGTAGGTCCTCCTACACCTAATGGACCTGGAAGTACTACTGTTCTCATTAATGGAAATGCAGGTACAGTATTTAGCCCATCTACTTTAGGAGGTGGAACTCATACTGTGGAGTGGTGTTTTGATGGCGACTTCGTAAGTAACAATAATGGTACGATTGCCGCTCCAGCTTATCCAGGATGTGAGACATGTTATCTCGCTATGGTAACAGTAACAGCTTTGACCATAACTTGTCCCCTTACACCAAATAATGATTTAGGTAGCTTTGATTGTAATTCTATTTCAACTATTCCTGATCTTCCGTTAGATGTGGCGGCTGCACAAGTAGCACCTTATAATATTTTAATTTCTGGTACTCCCTGTGGAACATTAATTCTTACGTCGGTAGACGACTTAGTACCTGATGTGTGCTCTACATCTGACCAAATAATTACTCGAACTATAACAATACTAGATGATTTAGATGGTAACGGTATCGAGGACGCTGGTGAGCAAATTACTTCTTGCGACTTTACATATACAGTTATACCAGATACAGATGCACCTAATCTTATTTGCCCTATGCCTACGACAGTATCGATGGATGCCATGTGTATGCCAGATATTTCAACTTTGGCACTTCCTATGGTTACTGATGGTTGTCCAGGAATGGTGCCGTCGCCCGTATTCACAGAGACTATTATATTAAATGGATGTGTAAATAGTATGAATCCGTTTGGTACAATAATCAGAGAATGGACTGCGACAGATGCTTGTGGTAACTCATCAATGTGTAATCAAATTATAACGGTGCAAGATAACTCAGCCCCGACTGCACTATGCCAAGATGCATTAGTAGAATTAGATGCTTCAGGTAATGGATCTATAATGGGATCAGATTTAGATGGCGGAAGCACAGATAATTGTACTTCGACTTTGATGTTCAGTGCATCTCAGATGGATTTTGATTGTGATGACTTTACGGGAACAGATTCTGGATGCTCTACAGACATTATAGTCATCTTGACAGTTACCGACGACTGCGGCAATGCTTCTACATGTGAGAGTACCGTCACAGTAGAAGATAATACTGCTCCTGCAGCTACGTGTAGCGATATTACAATATCTCTTAATGGTAATGGAGAACGTACAGTTCCGTTAACTTTCTTTAGTAATTCTACGCAAGACAATTGCACAGCTCCAGAAGATATAGAAGTATCAGCATCAAGAGTATCTTTCAGTTGTGAGGATCTTGTATTTAATGGAGTAGTAGGATGTGCTACGGAGATACCTGTTCTTGTCTCATTTACTGATGCATGTATGAATGTCTCAGAATGTAATGCTATAGTCACCTTAATAGATGATACGGCACCTACTATTTTCTGCCCAGCAGATAAGACGATAGAATTAGACCCAGGATTATGTGGGGCTTTCAGTACTGAGTCCATTCCAGTTATGTTTGATAATTGTGATGCGACTATTACAAGGACAGAACCTGTGGATGATGTCTTTTCTATTATAGATTGTGAGAAAGGAGAAAGTGATCCAGTCATATATAATTACGTAGCTACAGATGATTGTCAGAATACTTCAGAATGTTCCTACACAGTTGTGCTCAGACCCTACCAAGATGCATTAGAGAATCTTACTTGTAATGACTTTGTCAATGTAACTGCTAATGTCGATTGTGATATTGATTTCACTGCAGATATGATATTAGAAGGTGGACCTTATGGTTGTTATGATTGTTACGAAGTTACTTCGGAACAACAGTTTACTACTGATGCCTTAGCAGAATTTGTTGTTACGGTAACAGATCCTGTCACAGGAAACTCATGTTGGGGATTAATTACAGTAGAAGACAAGAGTAATCCGACATTAGACTGTACATTATGTCCAGAAGGTGGATTAGGAGATACAGATGGTGATGGCATTACAGATTACTCAGAAGAGTGTCAGTTAATGTGTTACGAGTTACCATTATTTGAGTTAGGTTATTGGGATAACTTATTAGAAGATTTAATACCAGGAGATACGGAGGATTTTGCAGACGACTTTGTATTAGACAACTGTGCTACATACGGACCAAATGACGTAAGTGTATATGATGTTATATCAAAAGATGCCTGTGAGGGATCTACATTAAAGAGAACATTTACATTAGCATATGACCAAGCAGGTGGTGGAATAGGATACGTTAGTTGTACGAGAGAGTACTACTTCAGACCATTTGACGTAGAATCAATAGATACGGCAAG
>ENA-ORXM01002223-ORXM01002223.1-marine-metagenome-genome-assembly--contig:-NODE-2223-length-23466-cov-3.680662_pt1 | contig 23466 bp, 20 predicted proteins | sample MGYA00237867_ERZ511480 | MGnify/ENA primary metagenome ERZ511480 (study PRJEB26309, sample SAMN06266103) | marine metagenome | isolation source: Algal blade | place: United Kingdom:Sidmouth, United... | reverse complement strand
GAAGTGTTTACAATATAAGATTGACTTTGTAGAAGCAGATGTAAACGAAGGTTTTAAACAAGTCTTAACTTCTTACTTGGTCAAAAGAAATAAAATGATGTAGTTTCTAAGTACAATCCATTTAGTTGATAAACTTAGAGTTACATCTTTAATCATGCGTTAAAAATTTTGTCCTGTAGCTTTTGTATTTAGCCTTCAAGATATGTACATACCACCCAGATTTAAACTTAAAGACGAAGCTCAAATAAGAGCTTATATTCGTCAATATCCCTTTGCAACATTAATAACTGCTGCCAATAACTATCCTATTGCTACCCACCTTCCGTTTATATTAGAACAAGAGGGCGAGCAGTGGTATTTGTTGAGTCACATGGCAAAAGCAAATCCACAATGGAAACTCCTAGAGGAAAGTCAACCACTCGTTGTATTTCAAGAACCTCATGCTTATATTTCCCCTACTTATTATGAAAAGGAGGAAAATGTCCCCACATGGAATTACATTGCTGTGCATGTTTATGGTACTGTAGAAATGTTATTAGAGAAGGAACAAGCCGTTGAAGTTCTTGAAAAAACCATTGCTATTTTTGAAAAAAATTTTCAACAGCAGTGGGAAAACTTAGAAGGTGGATACAAAAAACGATTGCTCAATGGCATGGTTGCCTTTAGAATTAAAATACAAAATTTTGAGGCAAAAGAAAAGTTAAGCCAAAACAAAACGGTACAAGAACGACAAACAATTTCTAAGGGTTTGTTAGATACTTCAGACAGTTCGGCACAACAGTTGGGGGAAATAATGAAAAACAAATTATAAATGAAGGAATTCAAAATAGCATTTATTACTATTATTATTGTTAGTCTGACGGCTTGTACTTATACAGAACGTATCAAAGACGGAAAAACAGCCTATGCTCGTAAACAATTTAACGTGGCAATTCCTATGCTTGAAGATGAATTTAATAAGGCAAAAGATAGTCAGTTAAAAGGCGAAACCGCTTATATGTTGGGAGAATCTTATCGTCGAACTCATCAAACACAGGCCGCTTCTGATTGGTACAAAAGAGCACAAACACAACGTTACGGCAAAGATACAGACATCAAGTATGCTCGTATGTTACAACAGTTACAAGATTATGACGAAGCTCGTCGAGCCTTCCAAAGTGCAGGGCGCTATACAGGTAATGTCCGATTGTATCAAGAGGAAATGATTGCCTGCCAAAAGGCAAAACAATGGCTGGCTGAGACAGAAGATAATTTATATAAAATAGAATCTTTAGGTACCAATAATGCTGCAACAGATTTTAGTCCTGTTTTGTATAATGCTGACCAATTAATTATCACCTCTGATCGAGCAGAAAGCGAAGGAAAAGAAAATTACAAATGGACAGGTGAGAAATTCTTTGATTTGTATCTTTTGAATATTAATGCAGAAACCGTAGAACGCTTTGAAGCGCCTTTTAATCAATCTTTCCATCAAGGTGCCCCTAGTTTTAATAAGGATCAAAACATAGTCTTTTTTACACAATGTGGTACCGAAGAGAAAATAGCAGTAGACTACTGTAAGATTATGTTTAGTCAAAAAAATGGCGACACATGGTCAAAACCTGAAGCGATTGACCTGGGGAATGATGTTCAAAATTATATCCATCCTGTTCTTTCAGAAGATGGTAAAATGTTGATTTTTGCTTGTAATAAAGAAGAAGGTTTTGGTGGTTATGATTTGTATTATTCTATAAAAGTAGGCGCAGATGACGAGGCTAAATGGTCTGTACCAGTGAATTTAGGTAATAAAATTAATACGGATGGGAACGAAGTTTTTCCTTTTCTGGATAAAGACACTCTTTACTTTTCCTCTGATGGACATATAGGAATGGGTGGCTTAGACATTTTTAAAGCAGAAAAAAAAGCACACAAATGGCAAACTCCTCAAAATTTGAAAGCTCCTATGAATTCAGGAGGAGATGATTTTGGGCTAATTTTAGATTTTTTAAATCCACTTCCAGAAGGAATTATTCAACAGGGATATTTTTCTTCAAATCGCCTTGGTGGTAGAGGTAGTGATGATATTTATAAATTTCAACAACAAATCCCACCTCCACCAGATACGACCATTCCTGTAGATACACCTCAAATTATTCTAGCAATTAATTTAGAAGGCTTAGTGAAAGAAAAAATATTTAATGAATTAGGAAATCCCAATAGTGGTTTATCAGGTTATGAAAACTTGATGGGAGCTTCTGTTCAAGTCAGTAGTAAGGATACAGCATTCACCATTGGTTCTGATGTCGATGGAACATTTTTCATTCGCCTAGATACAGCAACAGATTATAACTTAAAGGCAACCAAACCAGGCTATTTTACACAAGTAGCTAGTATTAGCACTAAAGGAATTGTCCTCACTAAAGCACATCCTGATACGACTTTGAGTATTGAAATTATTATGGAAAAAATATTTACCAATCAAGAAATTGTTCTAGAAAACATCTATTATGACTTGGACAAATCCTTTATTAGAGAAGATGCTAAACCTGCTTTAGATGAATTAATTACGATTCTAAAACGTAATCCAACTATTAATATCCAGCTCTCTTCTCATACTGACTGCCAAGGAGGTACTGGTTATAATGAAAAATTATCTCAACGAAGAGCAGATGCTGCGGTTCAGTATTTGATCCAAAATGGTATTAATCCAGAACGGTTAACCTCTAAAGGTTATGGAGAAAGTTTACTAGCAGTGACTTGTAAATGTTCAGATTGTACAGAAGACGAGCATCAAAAGAATCGACGAACGACTTTCTTGGTTTTAGAAGAATAAATTTCTTAAGCGCTACAAATTGATTTGTAGCGTTTTTTTTTACAATTCTATTTTCTCTTAATAATTTATAGTCCTCAATATTTCAAATATTAAAGATTAGTTTTTAGCTTTAGTAAGTTGTGTAACTTAATGGACCCCAAAATTAAAATCACTCATGCTTATAATTACAAGTTTTTGGTCTTGTACACAACACTCTTTTGAACGACCTATAAAAAATACTATCAATGGGAGAAGAACGTGTTAAATTAGCCTCTTCACAAGGCAAAGGCGAAATGCGCAACTTTGTACGACAACTGTTAAATGATGTTGAGGCACTAGAATATATGCTCGAAAACAACTGGTTTGAGGATGATGTAAAGTGTATTGGAGCCGAACAGGAAATGTGTTTGATTAACAAACACTATAAACCTGCTTACAAGGCAATGGATATTTTAGAAGACTTTAGCCCAGAATGGTTGACAACAGAGTTGGCGAAATTCAATCTAGAATTAAACTTAAATCCTCAAGTATTTGAAGGTAATGCTTTGAGCAAGATGGAAGCTGAGCTAAGAGATTGCTTAAACCAAGTGGACAAAGCGGCTTCTAAACACGATACTAGGATATTACTGACTGGAATATTGCCCTCTTTGCGTAAGTTTGATCTTAGCATGGATCAATTAACTCCTAAACCTCGTTATCATGCACTCATGACCGCTCTAAAGACACTCAGAGGTTCCGATTATGAGCTTCGTCTGGATGGAATTGATGAGCTTAATTTACTGCATGACTCTCCATTATTAGAAGCCTGTAATACAAGCTTCCAAGTACACTTACAAGTTGCTCCTCAGGATTTTGTAAAAATGTACAATATTGCTCAAGCAATCACAGGACCAACACTAGCCATGTGTACCAACTCTCCTGTTTTGTTTGGTAAACGACTGTGGCATGAAACCCGAATTGCATTGTTTGCTCAGTCAATTGACAATAGAAAATCTAAAGACCACCTCCGCCACAGAAGTGCTCGTGTTAATTTTGGTAACAAATGGCTTGACAAATCTATTTTAGAAATTTATAAAGAAGATATTCTTCGTTATAGAATTTTATTAGGTGCAGAAATTGAAAAAAATTCTCTGGAAGCTATTGAAGCAGGTATTGCTCCTAAACTTCAAGCTTTGCAGGTACATAATGGCACCGTTTATCGTTGGAACCGTCCTTGTTATGGAATTAGTCCTAACGGAAAGCCTCATTTACGTATTGAAAATAGAGTTTTGGCTGCTGGCCCTACTGTTTTAGATGAAATGGCTAGTACAGCATTTTGGCTGGGAACGATGGAAGGAATGGCCGCAGAATTTGATGATATTCGAAAACATATGAGTTTTGATGATGCTCGTGATAATTTCATGAAAGGAGCTCGCTCTGGAATGGATTGTAAATTCACTTGGATGAATGATCAAAAAATATCTGCTCGTGATTTGACGCAAGAAATTTTACTCCCTATTGCTCGTAAAGGTTTAGAAAAACAAAACATTGATAGTGCTGATATTGATCTTTATTTGGGGGTCATAGAAGAACGTGCTAAGCGCCACATGAATGGTTCTAGATGGATCTTACAAGCTTATACTAAATTCCAAAAAGAAACTCATATTGACGAAAGTTTGACTTCTCTAACAGCTGCTATTTATAACAATCAAAAACAAAGTAAGCCTGCACACGAATGGCCACTTCCTGAACTTAATGAATTTCATCAATACGATCCTTCTCAATTGTTGGTAGAAGAGTTTATGACAACAGATATTTTTACCTTACAAAAAGATGATTTATTGGAATTTGCTTCTTCCTTAATGGATTGGGGAGATATTGCATCTATGCCTGTTGAAGATTCTAAAGGACACTTGGTTGGCTTGATTACTTCTACTCAAATTCTAAAGTTCTTTGCTCAGAAAGGCAAAATAAATACGGATATGACCGTTGGAGACATTATGGATCACAATCCACATACTGTTACACAACAAATGAAAATTGTAGCTGTGATTAAACTGATGAAAGAGCACAATTTAAAAATTCTTCCTGTTGTCAAGGGAGAAGAATTAATTGGTGTAATCTCGGAACAAAACTTTGTAAATATGTCTAAGCGATTTATTCAAGGGATGAATTCTAACACGTAAACAATATTAATTTGAAGATTTGAAAAATGGCTATAACAGCTTTATTTTCAAATCTTCAAATCTTTAAATAAGATAATTTGGAACTTGAATTATTTTCCAAAAAATCCACCTAACATACCTCCAATATCATCCATCACATTACCATCACCATCGCTATCTAACATAGACATGATACCGCTTAATTGGTTGTTGTTCGTTTGTGGTTGTTGGTTGCCTAAGAATTGTGTGATGTTAGAAGCATCAAATCCTTTTTCTTGTTTTGCTTTACCTAGCATACTCATTACCATTGGAGCAACTGTTGTCATTAATGTCTGAGTAGCTTCAGGGCTCATGTTATTCATTTGACTCAAACCTTGTACTACACCTTGTTCTTTACCACCTAATAAGTGCTTCAAAATTCCACTACCATTCTCCGCTCTTGCACTAACATTTTCAGTTGGTCCACCACCTAAAAAGCTCATCAAATTACTCATCACACTTCCATCATGATCTTTTTCCAAAGCTTTGTTCAAAGATTCTGCTCCTTGAGGTGTCGCAGCATTCTTAGTTACTGCTCCCATCAATGTAGTAAAAACATTTTGGGCAGCACTTGTTGTTTGTTGTTCATTTCCACCTAGTCCAATTTTTTGAGCCATTTGGTTTACTACAGCACCCGTCATTTGTTGCTTGAACATGTCCATTAAATCCATAATATGATATCTTTTGGTTTAAAATTTAAGTTTCTAAAATTATTCTTTCTACAAAAACGTTATTTCTTTTAAAGAGGTATAAATAATTCTTGCCAAAAAAGAAAAATTCTTGCCAAAATGCTCGTTCTTATATTTCTATATGCTACAATATCTGTATTTTGCACTTGACTGGAAGTCTTTTTCTTCTTCTAAGTTACATAAAAGTTGTAGGATAAAAAAAAGCAGCTTGATTTTAGTCAAAAAAAACAACCCTATCTCAAAATGAATAAAAAATTAGTCGTTCTTATTACAAGTATTCTCTTTATAATCTTAGGCTTTATTCTCAATAGCTTTCTTATTCAGTCTAGTGATCTTCACAAAATGGCAAAAGAAGAACTAGCAGATGCTTTGAGTTATAAAAATCGTTTCTTAGATGGGGAAGAATGGGTACCAATAGAAGGGGACGAAGAAAAGGCAAAAGGCTTTAAGTATAACAATCAAAAGATTGATGTTAATTTATTTTTTGGCAGTTCTGAAGTGCAAAAAGAGCGTCAAAGTAGCTTACTCAAAAACATCCAAGACACTGAAAAAAGTGTACAGTTTCAAACTTTCTTAATTCTTGGCTTGATTTTGTTCTATCTATTAATTTTAGCTGGTTTATATTTTATGTACAAACCTCCCTCCCTCCTTCTTGTTGGGCTAATTAGTTTGTCTATTGTTTGTTTACATGCAGGTTTATTTACACCAATGCTAGAAATTGCTGCTATAGAACGGGATCTAAATTTAGGTGATATTCCGATTGAAAAAGAGGTTTTTGGAATTAAAGTAGACTTAACCGTACATAAAAAGTTTGAAGGCGATATTTATTTTTATTATCAAAGTAAATCTATTGCTCAACTGATTCAACTATTATTTCAACAAGGCAACCTTTTAGTCGCCTTTAGCATCTTAATATTTAGTGTTATCTTTCCTTTAATAAAAACTTTATTAATGGTCTTATTTGTCTTTCGCCCACAAGTTGCCAATCAAAAATGGTTCAAAAACTTTGTCTTGAACCTTAGCAAATGGTCAATGGCAGATGTCTTTGTCGTTGCTATTTTCTTGGGCTTTTTAGCTTTCAAAAATTTGCAAGTTGGCATTGGCACACATAGTAATATTTCGATTGGATTGTATTTTTTCTTTTCCTACTGTATGTTATCTATCTTGAGTTCTATGTTGGCTAAAATGCCTACAGAAGAATTTCTTAGTGAGATAAAGTCTTAGAAGTTATTTAGGAAGGTGTAAAATCTGTATTTTAGTCTTAATTTTTACAAAAAAAATAGAGACAACTTGTACCTTAAAACTTAAATAGCTCTCAAAATGTTGAGAAAGGGGATATATTTACATAAAAAACCATCTAATTCTAAAATAGCAAACAAGTCATTTTCTTCAACTTTTTACAGCTGAAGTTATTTTTTTGTTCTAATAAAAATCTATAACATATGAATTTTAAAAGCCTATACAGTATCCTATTGGTGCTTAGTTTTCCTATATTCTTAGCTGCACAAGAAGGCAATTGTGTTGTTTTTTCTATAGATGGAGCTAGTTTTTATCTAGCTTTAGATAATAAATTCCAAAATAAGGACGCCAATACGAATGTAAAAATAACTGAAATTCCAGAAGGGGATTATTGGGTGACCGTATTTTTTACAGATAAAACTCGAAAAGCATTCAAATCTAATCTTAGAATTCTTGGAAAAAAAGAGAACTCTTTTCAAATAGAAAGAGATGGGGGCACTTGGAAATTAAAGCAATATAGTTCTGTTCCTATGGCACAAGTTCAGTCTACGAGTAACAAACAAACTGTCTTAGCTTATAATAAGGCAGGTGTAACCATTCAAGGAATGGAGAATGCTAAAGACATGAGTAAAGATATGGTCGAACAGCATGAAGACATTGCTAGAGTACATGGGACTATAGAAGAGGAAGCAGAAAGTAAGCGTGCTGGCAAATTTAGTGGCTCAGCTAAAGATATTAAAAGTGAAACAGATGCCGCTGCTGCAAGTCCAACTCCTCAAGTAGAAGAAAAAGAAGGCACCACCATAATCAATAAATACATCGAAACGACTAATGCCGATGGAACAACTAGTATTGTTGAAGAATCAACGACATTAATCAAAGAAATTGTCGTCAGAAATGGACAGCGTCAAATGAGAACCAAGCGTAGTGTCGCGCTCACGCCTACGGACTTGAATTGCTTGCCTATGGAAAAAGAGAGCTTTACCAATTTAAAAAATACAGTTAAAAATGCTGCTGCTGACCAACGCTTAAGTATTGCCCAAAATGGCATCAAGGACCAATGCATGACTCCAAATCAAATCAAAACAGTTGGTGATTTAATTTTGGGGGATGTCGATCAAAATAACTTTGCCATTGCTGCTAAAGCTGTTTGTGCCAATCCTAAAAAATTCCCTTATACAATTTCTGATCCTGTCGTGGTTAAAGAACCTAAAGTAGAACCAAAGGTAGTAGAAAAAGAAGTGGTAAAAGAAGTGGTAAAAGAGGAACCTGTTGTTGTAGCTGAACCTGTAAAAGTAAAAACAAAAGCTGAATTAAAGGCTGAGTTAAAGGCTTTAAAAACAGCTGAAAAAGCTAAGAAAAAAGCTGAAAAAGCCGCCGCTAAAGCTAAAAAGAAAGCTGAGAAAGCAGCGGCTAAGGCAAAGAAAAAAGCTGAAAAAGAAACGGCTAAAAAGAAATAATACGACTTCGTTTTAAAGAAATTCTTTTGAGTCTTCAATTGTCTAATGACGGTTGGAGGCTCTTTATTTTTTTGTCTTATTCAAAATTGAACAGCTCCGTATAAGTCAATATTTTTAGATAAACAATGTTTCAATTGAAACATTGTGTTGGTGGTGAATGGATTCTTGATGTAATGCTTCTAAATATTTTTTTAAAAAGAGCTCACTTAAGCCTAAATGCTTCCCCGTTTTAATCCTAGATTCAAGTATATTGATCCAACGATCTTGTTGCAAAATGGAGAGGTTGTTTTGACGTTTGAATATCCCAATTTCTTTTGAAACTTCCATTCTAGACATCAAAAGCTCTAACAATACATCGTCAATTCGGTTAATATTCTCTCTAAGCAATTCTAAGGTTATTTGTTCTTTTTGCCTTGATAGTTCTTTTCTTGGAATGACTAGATGAGAAAGTAGTTCAACAAGTCGTTCTGGTGTAATTTGCTGTCGTGCATCGCTCCATGCTTCATCAGGATTTTGATGCGATTCAATCATTAAACCATCAAAATTTAGTTCATAAGCATATTGAGAAACTGGTGCGATAAGATCTCGATTTCCTCCTATATGGCTAGGGTCGCAAAATAGTTGAATTTCAGGCAATTCTTTTTTTAGTTCTATGGGAATTTCCCACAGAGGTGTATTTCTATAAGTTGATTTTTGATAACTAGAAAAACCTCGATGAATGGCCCCAATTTGTTGCAAGCCACTTTTATAAAATCGCTCAATAGCACCAATCCAAAGCCCTAAATCAGGGCTAGGAGAATTCTTAACAAGAATTGGAATTTGAACGCCTCTTAATGCGTCTGCAATTTCTTGTATAGAAAATGGATTCGTAGTTGTTCTAGCACCAATCCACAGAATATCTACCCCATACTTCAAGGCTTGCTCTACATGTTTGCTGTTAGCGACTTCAACTGTAATAGGCAAATTGACCTCTTTTTTAATCTGTTGCAACCAATTCAGACCAATTTCTCCTACCCCCTCAAAATGTCCAGGACGTGTTCTAGGTTTCCAAATTCCAGCTCTTAAAACATCAACTTTGCCAGATGCTGCTAACTGAAAGCAAGTTTGTTGTAATTGTTCTTCTGTTTCAGCACTACAAGGACCAGCAATAGTGATAGGGCTATTTTTCTTTTTGATAACAGGCAATAGTTCCATAATCTAATTTTTTCTAAGGGCTAATGAAGGAGATAAATCGGCTTTCTTATAAGTACCTAAAACTTGTAGTTCTTTAGTCGTCTTTCGTAATTGTATCAATAGTTTTTGAAATAAATCCAAGGCATTGAATTCTAAATCAATGATAAATTCATATTCATCAGAAGCCGTTTTTAAAGGAAATGAATGCAACTTGCTGAGATTAATATTCGATTGTTCCAATTGTAGTAACACCTTGGAAAGGCTCCCAATTTCATGATTGAGGCGAAAAGTTATTGTTGCTTTATTGTGTTGTTGCTGTAGTTCCTCTTCTTGCTCAAATTTAGACAATATTAAAAAACGAGTGTAGTTATTTTTCTCATTTTGAATGTTTGAAGCAAGGATTTCTAGACCATAGTAATTACTTGCAAGTTCACTAGCAATTGCTGCAACACCTTCTAGTTTCTTAGTTGCAATTTCTTTTGCCGCAGAAGCCGTATCAGAGCATTCTAATAATCGAGTGGCGGGATGAACACGAGCTAAGTAATTACTACACTGCTTAATAGCCATTGGATGAGTTCTTACTTCCCAAACATTGTGAATATAGGTTCCTGAAAGTGCTACTAAATGATGTTGAATATTAAGTAATCGTTCTCCATGTATTTTTAATTCTAACTGTTGGAGAGAATTATAGTGATTTGTAACAAGACCTGCTATTGTATTCTCAACAGCTAAAATTCCTCCTTTACAATCAGGATTAGTCTTAACTTGTTCAACTACTTCTGTAGGCGATTTGCAATTAATAATCTTGATCGGCTCTTTGTAATAATGTCTAGCAGCAATTTCGTGGAAACTGGCTTGCGACCCTAAAATGGCAATTGTTTTCATATATGGTTAAATTTAGAAAAAAAAAAATCCCAACTTTATGAAAAGTTGAGACTTGTAATATGAATTATTCTTAGTGGAGATGCTAATAGATAATACAAGCCTGTTTTTTTCTAAAAAAGAAAAAATAATAAAAGCTAAATAGGCTGTATGGTAGATTGCTGTAACTCATTAAAATTTGGTTATAAAACTTTTAATAATTAATTAAAAAAGCGGCTCTCAATTAAGTTGAGAGCCGCTTTCTAGATGATTATAGGATATATCTTATTGCTCTCTCTTAGTAAATACTAAAAAAGAAAAAATAAGTAGTAATATTATGTGTGTAATTTGTTGACATTATTTTTTGTTTGTGAAGTATGAATAGCTTCTAAAACAAAGAGATACTTTTTTTTTAAGAAATGCAAGTTTTTGCTATAAATTATTAAATAAGAAGCAATATATCGAGTACCTTCTTCCCATCTAGGTATAAAAGCAATTGTTTTTCATGGAAAAAATAGAGGGCAATGCTTTGGATTTTCTAAGGCAATAAACAAATTGCTGTCTCAAAGTCAAAGGGACTGGAAAGAGAAGGAGCAACTTATAAATCGAGCGAAGCTGAATTTATAGGCCTAGAAAAGCCGTTAAAACAAGATGATCTTCCGTTTTAAATGAAACTATCGATTATGTGAAAAGTATCCGAAGAATATTTGTTAAGATAAAGAAGGCTTTTTATTTGGTACTATGTGAGTTTACTTGGTTGGTAAAGGTTAAACATGAAAGTATGTTTTCTCTTTTTAGAGAAGGGAGTATTTAGCTCTTTCGTCGTTCTTTTCTTGATAAAAGAACCAAAATCAAGGGCTTAGACTACGATTGGATGGCTTTATCTACTCGAATACTGTACTTGCCGAATGCTTCGCTCGACAAGTACGGACGTATTCTTCACAGAAGCCATTAACCAATCTACGCCATGCCCTTAAACCAGTTATAATTAATAATCAAATTAATATGCGTAAAATATGCTAATAATCTAAAAAAAACAATAACCAAGTAAACTCACATAGTGCCTTTTATTTTCTGTATTATTGGGAACTAATTAATGTTCAAATATTGTTAATAAAGTATAACTATTCTAAAAAATAGTTTTACTACTAAATAATTATTCATCCTATAATCGTAGTCTGAATATTTTTATTAACCAATAAACATTATTGAAATTATGGCTGGTGAAGGAAGTATGTTACACGCTATTGCCTCATTAAAAGCAAACAAAAGAAAACGTAATCACATTTTCACAAAAGATCTTGATAGTTCAATCTATACAAGTCCTATTGTCTTCAAAAAGTCAAGTGAAGAGGAATGTGATAAGGCTGCTCAACGTCTTCAAGATCTTAAAAATGGAGAAAACATACGCTTAAAAATTGCAATTTTTATTATTTCTAGTTTGATCATACTCATTACTATAAAATTATTTTTGCAGCAATAATCACCATTTTCTTAATTATTTACCTTTCAATTATTAAAATTATGCTTGATGGACATGGTTCTGAAATGTCAAAAAAGATAAGAGAAGCTAGAAATAGAAAAAACAATAGAAGCTCCATTTTTGATAAAAAAGAAGTCCTCTCTAGAAAGTATCCAAATAAAATTGAACTAAAGAAGTACTCTACTTATCAAAAAAAACAGTTGGCAAAAAAAGTGAATCAATTAACAGAAGATGAGCAAATAAGAATCTTAATAATTGGAGGAACACTTTTTGTCATTTTTCTTCTCATTCTATTAATAAACATTCTAAAATAGAATACAAATTATTCATTATGTTTGGAACAGGAAGTACTTCATTAAAAGAAAATAAAAGAGAGCGAAATTACTTTCCAACTAAAAATCATTCAAGTAGTTCAATTTACACCAATGCTGTTAAGCTTGAAAAGACTAGTAAAGAGAAACGAGCAAAAGTAAAAAAACATCTGCAACAGTTAAAAACTAGAGAAAACATACGCTTAGGTGTAGTAATTTTTGCTATTTTTAGTTTAATAACAACCTTCTTATTTTTCCTATAAACATGCTTAATGAAAGCTCTACTTCCCTTCTCGCTATTCACACTTCTACTCATTAGTTGTGGTAATTTCTTGACTACTACTCCTAACACACCTCTTGGTTTATTAGAACAAAACCAAATTGACAGCACCAATTTTGAGTTATTTTTAAGAGCATTTAAAAAAGAACAGATTCTAGAAGTTTGGGCAAAAAACAAATCAACTGATACGTTTATCAAAGTTCAAACCTATGACTTTTGTACCACTTCAGGTACATTAGGCCCAAAACGTCAAGAGGGAGATCGTCAAATTCCAGAAGGTTGTTATTGGATTGATCGTTTTAATCCAAACAGCTTATTTCACTTGTCTCTAGGCTTGAACTACCCTAACGATTCGGATCGAAAGCTAGGTGACGCTCAACAACCTGGCAGTAATATTTTCATTCACGGTGGCTGTGCAAGTATTGGTTGTATCCCTATTACTAATAAACATATTGATGTGCTCTATACCTTAGCTGACGAAGCGCAACGCTTAGGGCAACGTAAAATTCCAGTCCACATTTTTCCATCTAATAAAATAGAGCTACTTATAAAAAATGCAAGTAAAAATAAAGCATTTTGGAAAAATCTATCTCCTATTTTTAATTACTTTGAAACGACACATCAACTTCCAAAAGTCTGGATAAAACCTAATGGAACCTATGCTATTGCCAACTAAATCACTCTGTAATAAACCAATCTTATGATTTTATCAACTACTGAAACGATTCCTCAAAGAAAGATTACTAAGATTGTGGGACTTGTTCGAGGCAACATTGCCTTTGCTCGTAATAAAGGTAGAAATACATGGGTAGATTTAATTAATTTGGCAGGAGGGGAAATTGAAGATTTCTCCTTAACCCAAGCCTATGCAAGAGAAGAGGCTTTAAATAAAATGCTTTTAGAAGCAAAAAAACTAAGGGCAGATGCCATTATTGGACTTCGTTTTGATAGTACAGTTATAGAAGGCATTTCCGAAATTTTAGTTTATGGTACGGCTGTTCAACTAGAAGTGGTGGGCTAATCTTATTTCCATTGCTCTTTAGCTTCGCAAAAAAATGCTTATGAAATTATTTACAACCATTCTCTTCCTTTCTCTCTCTCTAAGTGTCCTTTTAGCACAGGAACCTAAAGAAGATTATCAAGAAGTTGTCAAAACCTTTATTGATTGCATTAAGACCCAAAATAAAGAGCAACTTTTTGAGCTCACTAGGTTCCCTCTTAGACGAGTTTATCCTTTAGCAGATGTAAAAGATAAAGCAGATTTTTTGAGTCGCTATGAAACCATTTTTGATGCTACACTTTCCAAGGAAATCATAGAATCAGATCCATCTAAGGATTGGTCCCCAGTAGGGTGGCGAGGAATTATGCTAAAAAGTGGTACGCTCTGGTTAGATTATAGTGGGCATCTTATTGCTGTTAATTATGAATCAGAATACGAATCCACCAAAAGAGCACAACTCATTCAAGAAGAGAAAAACACCTTGCATCCTAGCTTAAAAGAATTTGAAACCCCTATCTTAATCTTAGAAACTAAAAAATTTAGCCTTAGAATTGATGATTTGGGAAAAGGCAATTATCGTTATGCTTCTTGGGGTATTCACAATACTATGGCTCAACAAGCAGATTTGATTTTAACGAATGGCACACTTATCTTTGATGGCAGTGGTGGCAATCATTATTATGAATTTGTCAATGGAGATTACAAATATATTTGCTTCATCAATAGAATGTCTGTGTTTGAAGCTGAATTAGTTGTTGAAAAAAAAGGAGTGGAAATACTCTCCCAAGCTGCTAAAATTATCAGAAATTAATAACGCATAGTTTCAAGTACTTCGAAAGTATCTGAAACTACACTACTATGAATATGAGGTTGTTCAAAAATGAGCTAATATTCTAAATGACATCTCTTTTTCAACACAACCCTATTTTTGAACAACTTCTATCTTAACAAACTTATCTAAAAATCTTCTTCACCATAATATTCTGCCCAGATATTACGTGTTTCATATAATTTTACGCAATGCATCCGACAGTTTGTATCCAAATGTGGTTCAATTTGTTTCCAAATATAGTATACTAGATTTTCAGTTGTTGGGGGGGTTCCTTTTGGCAAAAAATTGGGATCTAGATTTAAGTTACTATGATCTAATATATCACAAACTTCTTGCTTAATAATGGTGCTTAATTGCTTAGCATCCATAATAAACCCTGTCACAGGATCAGGTTTTCCCTTAATGGTAACCATTAAGTCGTAATTATGACCGTGGAAATTTTTGTTGGCACATTTACCAAATACTTCAAAATTCTTCTCCTCTGACCATTCGTGTACCCACAATTGGTGAGCAGCATTAAAATTCTCTCTACGAGTTAGATAAATAATCATCTTTTATTCAACGTTTTGTACCTAAAAATTAGTCTTACTTTTGCTAATTTCACTGGAAAATAGCCAGTCGGTCATGACGTAATATTTTTCTTAAGCTTGTTAAGGAATCAAAAATAAACAAGACAAGAATATCATTTTATTTATTTTGCATTCCTAAAATGTTTTGCAAACCATAGTGCTACTTTAAGTATAGTAAAGCGCATCCTATCTTATATTGTGCCTTGCAAACCAGTATCAACATACTCTATAATTCTATTAAAAACTGTAATGTATCAACGCCATCAGCATAATCGCTCAAAGCGGGATGTTGTGCCTGCCCTAAAGCAACTGTATTTTTTTGCGGAAGGTTCATTTCAGTAGCAATACATTGTATTGCTTCTCTTGTTTCTTCCAATTTTGTTTGTAAATCTTCTGTGTTATTATAATACTCATAATGCACAGATGAAATACGAGACAATAAACTTTCATGTTCTAAGAGCATCAAACAATCATTTGCCAGATGAGGCACATTATTCAACAAATAAATAGAACGATTATAATCGTAATTATTATTGTATTTATTATGATTCATCACTTCCTTATAATGCTCGTCCATCAAGCCTAAAAATGGAGAAAAATCATAGTCCTTTGGCACATATAATTTAGCAACCGAACGGCAACCCAAGCCAAAATAAGCAAAAATATCGCTTCCTAATGCTAACAATTCTTCTGTGTTCTCTGTCCCATCTAACACTGCAACTGAGTTCCTATTTTTCCGAATGATATTCGGATATTGACTGAAGTATTGCTCAAAGTACATCGCTGAATTATTACTCCCTGTAGCAATCACCGCATCAAAATTCTTCAATCGAGGTACAGGTATAAAATAAGCGGCACTCTTTGGTGCTTCTTGCAACATAAAGTCGATCATATAAGGAATTAGATATTGATCCTTCTCCGAATACTTAATCATCGCTTGATGTCCTGCTACAAAAGTCGTCAAGACATCGTGAAAGCCAACGGCAGGAATATTCCCTGCTAAGACTAGCCCAATTTTCTTAGGGCTTCTCTCCTCTTTTAATTGGGGATAATTTGCTACCCAAGCTTCCAAATGCTCTGCGGTTAAAAACTCAGCAGCAAAACTTAACAAAGCACTCAATGAGTTTTCTTTTGTCAACCAACGGTTGTTTCGTTCTGTCTGAGCAATCGCAAGTTGTCTTGCTGTTGTATCCTCTCGTAGATAAGCTCCTAATTTGACCAATAAAGCCAAACGATCTTGTAATTCCATTTTGGTTTTTTATTTTAGAAGTGCAAATTTCTTAAAAAAAAGCGACTTATTTACGATTCACTTCAGATAAGTTGTCTTCAATAGGTAAAAAAGTCAAAACCTTATCAAAATACAATTTATTTAAACAAAAAAAAGACCTCAAACAATAGATGTTTGAGGTCTTCTGCTGTTATGATATGATATACTTATTGTTTTACAGGTTGAAATTGTGCTAATATCATCTCTACTGGCTTTTTGACTTCTTCTAGTGTTTTAATCATATCTGCTTTATATGCTTCATCGGAAGTCAAGCTAGCAAATTGCATCAACTGTTGCGTCATTCCCAACATTTCACGCATTTCATTCACAAACTCTCTTTTATCTACCATTGAAGTCAAACTTCCATAGAAAGACAATCGATCCACTAAGGCATCTTTCAAGATATCCATGTGTTCTTTTGCCTTCTTCTCTGTTTCTTCAGATTTTAGTTCTACCAAATAGAAACGAATTCCCTGCAAAGACATTCGACTTTGTTCGTAAGGAAAATTCATATCAGGGAAAGAAGTAAAGAATTTATCAATTGTTGCTTCTGCACGTTCTTTGTCACCTTCTTTTATCAAGGCATCTGTCAAACGTACAAAACCATATTGTAGACTGTGTACAGAAGGCATATAACTTTCATTGATAAAGAAATCTTTCTTATCAAAGTTACCCCATTTAAATTTACCAGGTTTTCCTTCTGTTCCAACCATATTATCATACATCAAATCTGTATCCACTCCTCCCATCAAGATAGCCGTTTTAGCAGAACTTGGTGTTTTATAAGGAACAATACGCAAGGCCATCCCTTCTAACATCAAGTAATCTTTTAGTCCCATAATTTTTTCTGGGCGGCAAGTTACGGCAAAGTAAATTGGACGTTCCCAACCACGTTGGGCATTCGTTGCAATAATATCCATCAGAGCAATTTCATCTTTCATCATGAATTGTCCAGATTTCAACTTGAATTTAATGGCAGGTAAAATCAAAGAATCAGGAATACTCTCATTGATTGCTCCATTTTTGATTGCTTTTTCCTTATCTACTGGAAGGTAGACATTTCTTGCTGGAATATAACTCGCATATTGTTGCAACATTTGTGGATTCATATTACTTGGAGTCGTTCCAACAAATTTGATCACATCATGCAAGTTGACAAAGCGTTCTCCTTGTGTAATTTGGAAAGGTAGATAATTTCTAAGTTTACCTCTATAAGAAGCCTTAGGAATTGTCATTTCAATCTTAGGAGATTCGTTAATTTGACGGCGTAATTGATCAATATACCAATCTACTGCTAACAAACTAAAGTTAATAACACGCACATCTGGTCGAATATTTTCTACCTCTTGTGCATACCACAATGGATAAGTATCATTATCTCCATACGTAAAGATAATCGCATTGGGCGCACAAGATTCTAAAAAGTTAATTGCATAATCTCTAGCACCATATTGGTCCGCACGAGAATGGTCATCCCAGTTTTCTGCACCCATAATTACAGGAGCTGTTAAAACTAATACAGTTGCCAAACCTGCGGCTCCCATTCCGCCTATTTTATCTCTTAATAACTCATAGATATAAGGCACTGCCATTCCCATCCAAATACAAAAAGTAAAGATAGAACCAACAATTACATAATCTCGTTCTCTTGGCTCTCTTGGTGGTTGATTACTAAAGACGATAATTGCCACACCAGTCATTATGAACAAGACTCCTAAAGCGGCTGCTTCTCTTGGACGTTTTGAGGCATGGAAAATCAATCCAATTAAACCAAATATAAAGGGCAAGAAATAGTAGGTATTTCTTGATTTGTCTTCTTTAATATACTCTGGCAAGTTGGATTGAGTGTGCAAACGCATTCCATCAATTGGAGCTACTCCAGACAACCAGTTTCCTCTAGTTATGTTACCATCTGTTCCTTGCAAGGCATTTTGTCTCCCAATAAAGTTCCAAGCAAAATAACGCCCATACATATAGCCCAGTTGGTACTCAAAGAAGAAACCTATATTATTTGCCATCGTAGGTTTTCCTGTTCGACCAAGACTCATCCATTTCATATATTCTCCTGCACGGTCAAAATGTCCCAAACGAGGAAATAGCATCATATCGCTTGATTTGTAACCTACTTCTCTCTTCTCATCTACAATTTCGTAGACCATTTTACCATCTTTCTCTACAGGTCGCCAAACATCTTTATCTTTAGGATACTCCCCACTACGTTCTGAAGCAAAATGAGGACCATACAACAATAGACGTGTTCCATATTGTTCCCGATTTAGGTAAGACAACATACTGTAAGGATCACTTGGATTGTTCATATTAATAGCGGTCTCTGCATTTGCTCGAACAACCACCATTCCATAAGAAGAAAACCCAATCAAAATCATAGCAAACATCATCGTACCTAAGTGTAGGTAATAATTTTTTTCTTTATGTGCGTATCGTAATGTTGCTACAATTCCACCAAATAGTAAGATAATAAAGAATAGAACACCTGTTCCTAGACCCATTCCTAAACTATTCACAAACACATAATCGACTGCCGCAGCCATTTGAGGTAAGCGAGGTATAATAAAATATTGTACCGCAGCCAAAGCTCCAAATCCACCTAAAAAGCCTAAGAATGCTCCTTTCCAAGAAAAATTGGTGTCGCCATCTTCTAATTCTTTCTTTTTGAAATAGAACAAAACACCCAAGAATGGAAAAGCCAACAAGCTTAATAAATGCACTCCAATAGACAAGCCCATCATATACGCAATAAATATCAACCAACGATCTGCTTTAGGATGGTCACTTACATACCATTTGATGGTTGCCCACATAACCAAACCTGTAAAACCAGAAGACATGGCATATACCTCTCCTTCTACCGCTGAGAACCAAACAGAGGTGGCAAAAGTGGTTGCCAAACCAGCAACAACTCCTCCTCCTAAAATGGCTAGTGTTTCGCCACCTGTTTTTGGTGCTTCATAACAACCAACCATCGCTAGTTTGCCCAACATAATCGTTGACAAAGTAACAAACATGACTAGAAATGCCGTACAAAGCCCAGACATCACATTCAAAGAATAAGCAATCATAGATGGATCATCTGAAATCAAGGTTGCAATCCAACCAAAGATGGAACCAATCATTAAGAATAATGGTGCTCCAGGAGGATGCACGACTTCTAATTTATACGCTGCGGAAATAAACTCCCCACAATCCCACAAACTTGAGGTTGGCTCTGCTGTTAACATGTAAACCGTTGCGGCAACGGCAAACATTAACCATCCAGTAATAGTACTGAGTCGATTAAATGATTTCATTCTTATTTTTTAATTGTTGTGATGCTATATGGTCTAGTCGATTTTGAGTAAAAATCAAAACCAAATTTCAGTTCTAAAATCTGTTTTGAGTTTTTAAACTCATTTTTAGGACATACAAAGGTAGAAATTCTGCTGTCTTATACAAAAGATCGTCTTTCTTTTATCCTACTCAGTCCTAAGTTTTATTGGAATGTGAAACATTATTAATCACAAAGTAGGAATTTTATTTCTTCTTAAAAAAAGATGCTTGATTGTAATTTTAATATTTAACGGGATATTAAAGTTTTTTCATCGACTTTAAAGTTTTTTTTAGAAAAAGGAACACTTATTTCTTCTAATCTTAGACAGAAAGGATCAAATCTTGAAAATGAAACCCTGTATCATGCTCTAAGTTTTTCACTCCGTTAGAATAGTCCTTGTAGACAACCTCTCCCAATTGGATTGGAACAGGACTTTTGAAAATAGGTCCATCGTACACAAAGCTATGAAACTCTCCATTTTCACCACAAACATCCACATTATCAGGTAAGTCCTTAATAAAATCAGCATCCAAGGTTCGACCAACAAAGCTTTGATCTAAATAGCGAGCATTCACACAAACCACTACTGCTTTGAATCCTAAATTGATAAATTGGGTAATAACATCCTCTACTGGCAATTTCCAAAGTGGAAACAACGCTTCTATACCTACCTTTTTTAATTCTTCTTCTCTATATTTTTTCAAATCTTCTAAGTGAATATCTCCAAAGATAGAATGGGTCACTCCTTGCGCCTTGAAAATATCCATTTTTTCTTGCATCAGTTGATTGTATAGCTCCATTGTATCAGAGGCTGGCAATTCTAATTTGTGCAAAGGGATTCTTAGAGCAGCAGCTTGAGCATCTAACAATTCTTCTCGTACTCCATGCATGGTAATTCGACGTAATTGATGGCTAATTGTTGTAAATAAACCATGCAATTCTATTCCTTCTGATAATACTTTATAGAGTGTTAAGGTGGAATCTTTTCCCCCACTCCAATTCATAATTGCTTTCATAGTTTTTTCTTTCAAAATTACACAGCCACTTGCAATAAACAACCCGACCACCAAACATAAGCCATACTCAATACGGCCACAACATTAGACATCAAGGCAAACAATTTCATTTCTAGAACAGAGTATTGTTTTTCTTTATAAATAACAAACACATCTAACAACAACCAAATTAAGCCCATTGCCAATAATCCTCCAAAAATGTATTCTTCATATATCGTAAATAATAACGCTACTTCTAAAAAAACAATCCCAATGATAAGTAATTTAGTTTTTTGAGTGCCCAACACCGTTCCTGTTGTTTTTCTTCCTGCTTTTTTATCGGGTACAATGTCCATTACCTCTCCCATAATATGAGACTGCATAGCAAATAAAAATAAATACAAATAAGTCTGCCAAGGAAGTCCTGCCAAATCGTTGATCCATATACTCAAAGGAACAACTAATAAATAGCCTACTTGACACAGCAATTCTAAAGGAGGGTAACTCCGAAGACCTCGTTCGGGAAGGTTATATAGTCCATTAATTATTATAAAAGCCAATAAAAACAAACTCACTTCCCAACCACCAATCCATATTAATAAAGGAAAAAATAAGACTTGGCTAATCGCTATCGTTCGCCACAAGACTTCTAAGTCCTCTTTGGAACCTCTAGCACCAAACCAAAAACTGTCTTTTCTAGGATTCAAAGCATCGGTCTCATAATCTACAATATCATTCCACCCGTACACTAAAAAATTAAGCGGAAAACAGACATAAAAAAGTCCGTACCAAAAAATCCAAGAAGTCGTAATTTCGTTCAATTGACTTGTTGGCAATAGGTATAACCAAAGGGTCGCAAACCAAAGTCCAGGTCGAGATACTTTTAGGTAAAACAGGAGTTTTTTTAACATGATAGGAGTTTGTAAATTATAAAAAACCATCCCATAAATTTTGAGCTAAACCCTTTATTCAAGGTTTAGAATGGGCTAAAAAAATTTGAAGATTTGGAGATTTGAAGATGGTTATAATTACATCATTTTCAAATCTCCAAATCTTCAAATTAACTTTAAGATAGTTATAATTTTAATTCTGGAATCTACTAAACTCTATTTTTTATAATCCTGTCGATTTTAGACGCTTGGAGATATCAGATACCTCGCTTTTAAAACGAGTATCATTCTCTAACAAAGACTCTATCGAGCGGCAGGCATGAATTACCGTACTATGATCTCTTCCTCCAAAAGCATTTCCAATATGTTTCAATGATTTATTACTCAACTGTTTTGCCAAATACATAGACAATTGTCTAGCTCGAACAACAAAACGCTTTCTTGTTTTTTCCTTTAATTTTTCAACAGGCAAATCGTAGTGTTCTGCGACAATTTTTTGGATTAACTCTACCGTAACTTCATTAGAAATATTGTCTACAAATTTACTGATTACCTCTTTAGCCAAATCAATATCAATATCACGCTGATTCAGGGCTGCTTGGGCAATAATAGAGATGAGTACACCTTCCATTTCACGTACATTTGTACGTACATTATACGAAATAAACTCTAGCACATTGGGTGGCAAATCAACGCCATCATTATCCATTTTTAGTTGAATAATCGCCATACGAGTTTCTAGAGAAGGAATTTGCAAATCGGCAGATAAACCCCACTTGAATCGAGAGATCAATCGTTCTTCTATTCCTGCCATTTCTTTGGGAGGACGGTCAGAAGTTAGAATTAACTGCTTGCCTCCTTGATGCAAATGGTTGAAAATAGAAAAGAAAATATCTTGTGTCTTTTGTTTATTTTCTAAGAATTGAATATCATCTACGATCAACAAATCTACCATTTGATAGAATTTGACAAAATCGCTAATAGCATTGTTGCGAAGTGCCTCAATAAATTGATTGGTAAATCGCTCTGAAGAAACGTACAAAACTGCTTTCTCAGGGAACTGCTCTGCCACTTCGTTTCCTATCGCATGTGCCAAATGCGTTTTCCCCAAACCCACATCACCAAAAATCATCAGAGGATTAAAGGCAGTTTTACCAGGACGTTTGGCTATTGCTAAACCTGCTGAACGTGCCAACCGATTACAGTCTCCTTCTATGAAATGTTCGAATGTATAATTAGGATTTAACTGAGAATCTATTTTTAGCTTTTGGATACCAGGTATCACAAAAGGGTTTTTAATTTTCCCTCCTTTTAAGCCATTTTTACCCGAATTTGAATTTAGGTTCTCTTTTTTGAAAGATGGCGTTTTAGGTATATTGGTCTTTTTAGGAATCAAATACTCTAATTGAGCATCTTCCCCTATTTCTACTTGAATTGCTTCTTTTAGAATCACAACATAGTGTTCTTCTAACCATTCGTAGAAAAATTTATTTGGAACTTGTATTGTTAAAACGGAACCATCTAGGCGTAACGGTCTAATTGGCTCAAACCAAGTAGAGAAACTTTGTGCGTTAACACTTTCCTTTATTTTTGCTAAACAATTTTGCCAAACTTGGACATGGTCTGCACTCATAATGGCTTTATTATAAATAGGGTTATTCTTACTGAATAATACGGACTTGAAAAATTGATTTGTTTATTTGAGCCAACGCTAAAAACGACAACAGTTCATAAAAAAAATAACTATTAAATATTGGTTCAAAAACAATCTTTGTTTTGATCCTCTAATCAATACTATAATTACACAAACTATCACCAATTAATAATGTTCTAATGGGAATCTCTGAATAGATGGATAATTTTTGTATATCTTAAAAAGATGGCATTTTTGAGTATTTTTTAATTAAAAAAGCCAAAAACTAAGCCCATTTTTCACAAAAAGTGTCTAAACTAATTAGAGGAGTTTGGCTAAGGTCGTTAAAAAAAACGGGAATGGAAAAAAAAAAGGAATTTCAATTGACAAAAAAAAGAACTATTTATTTACCAAAAAAAAAAGGAAAAAAAATCTTTTTTTTTACACTATACATAGACAACATAAATAGCTTATTTTAAGCA
>ENA-ORXM01002222-ORXM01002222.1-marine-metagenome-genome-assembly--contig:-NODE-2222-length-23470-cov-5.993631_pt1 | contig 23470 bp, 23 predicted proteins | sample MGYA00237867_ERZ511480 | MGnify/ENA primary metagenome ERZ511480 (study PRJEB26309, sample SAMN06266103) | marine metagenome | isolation source: Algal blade | place: United Kingdom:Sidmouth, United... | reverse complement strand
CTGTGATACGGCCGTACATTTCCGGCCGGCGATAGCGAGCGAAATCGAAGAGGGTGTTCTTGTACTGACCGCACCAGTCGAGGTCACAATCAGCGACGATGAGCTCGTCTCCGGTGGTGACGGCTTGAGCCACGATCTGACCGGACGGAGCAATGATCGCCGACTGGGCCAGCGACTCGACTCCCTCTTCTGTGCCACCCTTGGCCACCCCGATCACCCACGCGCCGTTCTGGTAGGCGCCGGCTTGCATGCACAGGTGATTGTGGAACGACTGAAGCGGGTTCTGAGCCGGATCAGGGGCGTAGTGCAATGGTGTGTTGTAGCCGATCATGATGAGTTCGACTCCTTGGAGCCCCATCTCCCGGTAGGTTTCGGGCCACCGGCGATCGTTGCAGATGGCCATTCCGACGAGACCCCCGAAGGCCCGCCATACCGGGAACCCTTCATTTGACTCCTCGAAGTAGCGGCGTTCCAGATGCTGGAATGGCCGCCACGGCTCGTTGTTTTCGTGCCCGGGAATGTGAACCTTGCGGTAGATTCCCACTTCGTTGCCGGCACCGTCAACAAGAATGGCGCTGTTGTAGCGGTGGCCGTCGTCGGTCAACTCGGCGTAGCCGAGATGTACGCCGATGCCATACTCTTTCGCTGTGTCGAACAACACTTGGGTTTCCGGCCCGGGCATTGATCGTTCGTAGTAGTGGTCGTGACCGCCCAGTTCGTCGGTGTACCACCGGGGAAAGAACGTGGAGAGCGCCAACTCCGGATAGACGATCAGGTCGGCTCGCCGCTCGGCCGCCTGATCGAGCAGGGCGAGCAGCCGCGTCACAGCGTCGGACCGAGATTCCCCTCGTCCTATCGGGCCCATCTGGGCCGCCGCCACTCGAAGCACTCGCCTGGTCAACGCCACCTCCGGTCTGCGTCGTCTGATCTCTGGTATTGGTCTACGGCTTGAGGGGCAGCGGGTTGCCCTTGGTCGACTGCAGCAATCCGGCCACGACACTTGTCGCCTCGGCCGAGGAGTCGTCGTCGGTCCGGCCCACCACTGTCTGATCGGAGCGAACGAGGAAACCCTGACCGGTTCGGGCCGAGAAGACGGCCTCGTCGATGTAGAGCCGGGGTTTGACCATGGCCGGGTCGCCGTCCTCGGGACAGAAGGTCATGCAGTTGCCGCACTCGTTGCACAGCTCGGCCCAGACCAGATACTGCTGGCGACCCTCCTGACCCTCAAGGCTTGGTATGGAGAAGAAGGCGTCGTTTGGGCAGACCGTGATACAGAAATTGCAGGCGACGCAGCCGAACATCTCCAGCTCGTTGTCGACCTCCCGAGGCAACTTGGAGTTGCCATCTCGCGTGTAGGCCTCGATGTCGTCGCCTCTGATGGCGGCCACATGCTGGTTCACGGTCGCTTGATGCCCGGCCGCCGTGGCCTGCTGCTGTCGGCTGCTACGCCAGTCGGTGAGGTTGGTCGCTCCCGACTCGGAGATTGTAGCGGTCAGCGCCTTGAGCATCGGGGCCAGCCGCCCGTAACCCCCCGGTTTGAGAAGGTCTGAACAGATGGTGGCGGGATTGACCCCCATCGCCAGAGTGTCGGCCAGATTTTCCTTACTGACGCCGGCGGAGAAGCTGACCATAACCTCGCCGTCATGCCCGGCGATGTCGAGCATGCCGGGAAGCGCTCCGGCCAGCCGCTCGAGCAGGCTCGAGGCCAGCACATGTAGCGGGGGGCCCGACAGGTACATGGTGTCTTCGGGCATCCACTGTTTGACGTTGTTGACGACCAACGTATTGGTCAACTTGATCCCGAATCTGTGCCCACGCTCCTTGGCGTAGCTGTTCAGCTCACCGATCAGTTCGATTCCCCGGTCGAACTGAAGGTCCTCGTCGAATGCCGTTTCCTTGACTTCGACGTCGTGGAAGCCGAGCTCGTCGTTGATGATGGAGCGGACGCTCTCATAGCCCAGCAGAGTCGGGTTCAGCTTGACGATCACGTCGAGATCGTGCACGTCTATCAGGTGCTTGGTGATCTGCTCTATTTCCTCCGGAGGGCAGCCGTGGAAAGTGGACAGGGTGAGTGTGTCCGACAGAGCGGTGGCGAAGTCGAGATCGCGGAAAGCAGCGAACGACCCGGGAATCTCGGCCCGGAGGCGATCGACCTCCGCTGTGGCGTCCAACATGCCGACTATGAACTCGGCCACCCGAGGGTTGGAGATGCCATCCAGGTCGTAGCCGACCGACATGTCGAACACGTGTGGGCCGGGCGTACCGTCTGTACCGGCAAGGTGTTCGAGAACCGGATCCCACTGCGACATGATGTCGAGCATCATCGACGCCTTCACGTATTCGGTGAGACTCTGACCCAGCGTCAGCTCCTGGCTCCACTCGATGTTGTAGCCGATCGTCTGCATGTCGATACAAGGACGGGCGATCTCGAGTTGGTCGAGGATCTGAACGGTTTTCAGCTCGAACAGACGCGATCCGCCCAGCCAGGCCAGAACTATGTTCTGGGCCAGCTGGGAGTGGGGGCCGGCGGCCGGACCGATCGGTGAGGCGGCTCGGCGGCCGAGAAAGTCGAACCCGAGATCGATCTCGGCATCCGGGCGCCAGAACCGCCCTGTTGGTAGATCGAAGATACGGTTGCGGCTCTCGAACTCGTGAGCCACCCGGCCTAGCAGATGGCCAAGACTCAAAGGGGTGAGCGGAGCGGTATCACCAACGTGTCCATGACCGGGGTGGTTGGTGTTGAGGGCGCTCTGGGTCACGAGAAAAACGTAGCGGCGTTTTAACATTTTGTAAAGCTATGGTCGGTCGGACTGGAACACCGGCGAATCCAGCGTCATGGCGTAGACTGTCACCGTGTCAACCGCCGGATCGCCGAATGGTCGCCGGACATCCGCGGCGGCCTCCGAGAACACCGATTCGACTGTGAAGGAATCCGCTGTGGCGACAAACTCCGGTGCCCGCCGACCGGCGAAGAAGAAGCCCGTGGCGAAGAAGACCGCCGGCAAGGTTTCGGCCAAGAAGGCAGCGACCACGAAGAAGACGAGCGCGAAGAAGGCGTCCGGCGTTGCCGCGAAGCGATCGACGGCGAAGAAGAAAGCCGCCGGAGGTCGCTCGAGGAAGGCGGACGGCGGGCGGTGAGCCGATCCCGCGTCGGGGGGCTGCACAGCGTCAAGGCACTGCTGAAGGGCGATGTCGCGCGAGTCGCCCGGTTGCTCGTCCAGGTCGGGCGGCGGGACACGCGGCTGCGCGGCATTCGCGAGCTCGCGCGGCGTCATGGCGTGCCCGTCGCCGAGGCCGATCGGGCCGAGCTCGATCGACTGACCGACGGGCTGGAGCATCAGGGTGTCGTCGCGTTCCTGCGTGACTCGACCGATCGTCCGCCGCCGAAGGATCTGCTGGCGATGCTCGTGGAGCGTGACCCGTCGCTGCCGCCGCCGCTCGTGCTGGTGCTCGACGAGGTGCAGGACCCGCACAACCTCGGCGCCTGCCTGCGAAGTGCGGACGCGGCGGGCGTCGATGCCGTGGTGATCCCGACCGACAACAGCTGCGGCATGACGCCGGTCGTCCGGAAGGTCGCGTCGGGAGCGGCCGATACCGTCCCGCTCTACCGCGTGACCAACCTCCGCCGGACGCTCGGCGAGCTGCAGCTCGCCGGACTGTGGATCCACGGTGCGGCCGGGGAGGCGAGCCAGGCGCTCTGGTCGGCCGATCTCGCCGGACCCGTCGCGATCGTCATGGGGGCAGAGGGCGACGGGCTCAGGCGTCTGACGCGGGAGGCCTGCGATACGCTGTTCGCGATACCGATGGCCGGCAGCGTCTCGAGCCTGAACGTCTCGGTGGCCACCGGCATCGCCCTGTTCGAGGCGCGGCGCCAGCGCGGCGAGGTCCGCCCGCCCGGCGATATCTGAGCGAACCGCCGCGGATCGTCGTCGGCGCCGGTGACGGTCGTTCCCGCGACTCGGGTGGCGATATCCGCTTTCCGGAGCCGGCCGCCTCGGCCCCGGATCGTCACGGCTCGGCGTCGCTCACCCGCCGCGCGCGCACCACGCACGCCAGCCGCCGAAGGCGGTGATGTCCTCGGCGCCGTCGAACCCGCGCTCTTCGCACACGAAGCCCGCGACCTGGGTGCCACCCTCCAGCGACACGCGACCGATCGCCAGCGGAGCGGGGATGTCGCGCATGAAGTCCCCCAGCTCCTCGACGGGAACGGACCATACCTCGGCCTCGATCGGGGCGCCGCCGTCGGCCACCGCGCGCAGTCCCGGTCTCGCCGGGCCGGGGCCTGCCAGGGCGTACAGCCGGTACATCGGCGCGGTCCTGACCTGGGCCACCTTGATCGCTCCCCGATCGATCAGCTGGTGCTCGAGCGGCATGCCCGACAGGTGCGCACCGCAGACCAGCAGGTCGATGCGTCGCGGGTTGCCGATCGGAAGGCGCGCCGACGTGGCGCCCTCGGCCGGTGCCGCGGCGTCGCTTCGTGCCGCCGTGACATCCGGCGCGGCGCGACGCCTGCCGACGAGGGCAGGGGCGAGCGCGTGTTCCAGGCGCCGGCCTACCGACAGCAGCCAGCGGTCCGAGAACGCGGGCCCGACAAGCGTCACCCCGAACGGCAGGCCCGCGTCGGTGAACCCGGCCGGCACCGCCAGCGCCGCCAGATCAAGCAGATTGACGAAGTTGGTGTAGTAGCCGAGCTCGCTGTTGCGCGCGATCGGCCGATCGAGCATCTCCTCGATCGTGAACAGCCGGCCGGCGGTCGGCGTCAGCAGCGCGTCCACGTCGCGCAGCGCGTCGAGGCACCGTGGTGCCAGATCGCGCAACCGGTACTCGGCGCGAAAGTAGTCGCGGGCGAGCGGCGACGCGCCGCCGCGGATGATGTCGCGCACCACGGGAAACATCGCGTCGGGGTTCTCGTCGATCAGCGGCTCGGTCGCGACGTGACGCTCGGCCACCCACGGCCCCTCGTAGAGCAGCCGCGCGATCTCGTCGAACGGCGCGAAGTCGAGCGGCACCAGTTCGGCGCCGTCGTCCCGCAGCCGTCGCAGCGTCGCTCGCCACACCGCCGCGTAGCTGTCGTCGCCGAAGAACCTCAGGTCGTCGCCGGCGACGATCGCGAGGCGCAGGGACCCCTCGTGGCGGACGAAGCGACCCGGCGCGTTGTAGCCGGGATTGCGCCGGCCGTACCCGTCGTCCTCGTCGACACCCTCCAGCACGGCGAGCACCGCGTCGGCGTCGACGGTGTCGCCCGCGAACACGCTGACGCAGTCGAGACTCCGGCACGCGGGCACGACGCCCGTCGCCGGCACCAGCCCGCGCGTGGGCTTGAGCCCGACCAGATCGTTGAATCCCGCGGGCACGCGGCCCGAACCCGCGGTGTCCGTGCCCAGGCTGAAGCTGGCGAGACCGAGCGCGACCGCGACCGCCGAACCGGCGCTCGAGCCGCCGCTGACGTGGTCCGGATCGTGGCTGTTGCGACAGGCGCCGTAGGGCGACCGCGTGCCGTTGAGTCCGGTGGCGAACTGATCCAGGTTGGTCTTGCCGACGAGGATGGCCCCGGCGGCGAGCAAGCGCTTCACCACGCTCGCGTGGCGCCCCGCCACGTACGCGAAGGCCTCGCAAGCCGCCGTGGTGGTCAGCTCGGCGACGTCGATGTTGTCCTTCACGGCGAACGGGATGCCCCACAGGGAATGGCTCGCCGGATCCCTCTCCTCGAGGCTCCGCAGCCAGCCGGCCTGTTCGGCCTCGGTGCACAGGTGTATCCAGATCTTGTGCGATTCGTGCTCGGTGGCGCGCGCGCGGATGTCGGCGCACACCTGCGCGGGCGTGGCTTCGCCGCGGCGGTAGGCGTCGGCGAGCGTCGACAGGCCGAGGTCCGGGACGGGCCGCTCGCTCACGCGCGCTCTCCCGCCGCGGCGTCGCTCGCGGCCACCGGCTCCAGCACCGCGAGCGGTGCGCCGGCGGTGACACGCTGGCCTTCGACGACGAGCAGCTGGGCGAGCCGCCCCGACACGGGTGCTTGCATCACGATCTCCGTCTTCATCGATTCAAGGATCATCAGGGATTGTCCCACCTCGACCTCGTCGTCCAGCGAGGCCTCCAGTCGCCACAGACTGCCGGTCACCGGGCTCTCGAGCACCGTGCCGGCGGCGGAGCACTCGAGCGCCGGGCCATCGGCCGGATCCGGCGCGGGTTCGGTATCCGCCACGAAGTCGAACTTGCCGTCGGCGTGCCAGTCGGCGAGCTCGGCGGCGAACGCCGCCTCGCGCCGCGTCCGGAAGCGCTCGATCGAGGTGGCCTCGGTCTCGAGCAGACGTTCGTACTCGGCCAGATCGAAGCGCGTGTGCTCGATGCGTATCCGGTGTTCGCCGAGCGGGAAGGCGGCCCGCAAGGTATCGAGCTCCTCGTGCGTCACCTCGTGGAAGCGGATCTGGTCGAAGAAGCGCAGCAGCCACGGTCGCTCGAAGTCCGCGGTGCGTCGCGCGCGGTTCCAGATCGGCAGGGTACGACCGACGAACTGATAGCCGCCGGGTCCCTCCATGCCGTAGACGCACAGGTAGGAGCCTCCGATGCCGACCGAGTTCTCGGCCGTCCAGGTGCGGGCGGGGTTGTATTTCGTGGTCACCAGCCGATGTCGCGGATCGACGGGCGTCGCCACCGGCGCGCCGAGGTAGACGTCGCCCAGTCCGAGCACGAGATAGGACGCGTCGAACACGATGCGCTTGACCGAGTCGATGTCGTCGAGGCCGTTGATGCGGCGGATGAAGTCCAGGTTGCTCGGGCGCCAGGGCGCGTCGGGACGCACCGTCCGGGTGTAGATGTCGATCGCCTGGCGGCAGGCGGGATCGTCCCGGGACAGGGGCAGGTGGACGATGCGCGACGCCACGCTCATGTCCTGCAGCTGCGCCCCCGGCTCGTCCTCGGCCCGCTGCAGATGCTCGATCAGCCGCTCTCGCGAAAGCTGCTGGCTGTCGGCGGTGCGCGCCAGGGCGTCGCGAGTGACGTCCGACAGGTGCGGCGCGGGGCATTCCTCGAGCACCTTCTGATGGCGCCGCTGAGCCGAGCAGTCGCGCGTGCCGATGGCGAGCACCTCGCCGCCGCCGTCGCCGATGACTTGCACCTCGACATGGTGCGCCGCGGCCACGTCGCGTTCGAGGTAGGCGCGACCGTCGCCGAAGCGGGCGCTGCCCAGACGCCGCACCCGCTAGAACGCCTCGTCGAGCGCGTCGACGTCGCGACACACCTGCATGCCGATCCCCCCGCCGCCGAGCGTGTCGTGGCGCCCGCAGGTGTCGGCGACGATGGTCAGCATCGACCGACCCGCCGTGCTCATCAGCGTCGAGCCCGTCGTCAGGTACACGCCGCGTTGCGCACGCACGGTATCCGCGGCGCTGTAGCGCTCGCGCGGGTCGTCCGCCCGGTAGAACAGCGTGTCGGCCGCCTGGTTGCCGTGCAGGTCGACGATGCTCAGCACCTCGCCCTCCTCGACGGTGGCGGCGAACGCGTCGCCCGCGCGAATCACCTCGCGCCGGCGCGCCTCCTCGGGTACGCGGTTGCTGCTGACGGTCATCGGGGTGCGGCCTCGGCCGGGGAGCGGTCGTTCACGAGCGCGAGCATCTCCCCGCCATCCGGCGGACTGCCGCCCAGATGGTGGAGCGCGTTGTTCTCGGACCCGCGCCGGTTCTCCGGGCAGTGCGTCAGGCACGCGTCGTCGGCGGCCGGCGGACTCGCCCGGCCCAGCGCGATCTCGACGGCGCCCTGCGGGTAGTCGCCCCCCGGGTGCAGCGGGTGGGGACAGGTGTGCCGCACCACGAGCGTGTCCATCTCCATGCGCAGCGTCACGCTCGGTGGCGACGCGACGGGCGTCGTCCCCGTCTCCGACGCCACCCTCGGCATCAGCGTCAGGGCGCCGTCGGCGTCGGGCTCGACGCGGCTGAACCAGTTCAGGTTGGCCGCCAGGTCCGCGACGCCGAGTCCGTACTTGGCGAGCTCGGTCAGGAACGCGTCGTGGCCGTTCTGGTGCCAGTCGTTGCGATCGCTCTGATAGTCCCGTCGGCCGAACGCGTCGGTCACGTCGTCGGGACTGAACGGTGCCGGCGGACGGCAGGCGAGGTCGCCCTGGCTGGCCTGGCGGGACTGATTGCCGCGATCGGGCGCTTCCGGTAGAATCGGCCGGCTTCGTCGGATGGCGAAGCCTCTTCCCTCGTCCAGTCGCCGGCCCGCTCGGGTCTCGTGCAGGCGGGCGATCACCCCACAGGGAGCATTCATGCGTCATTACGAAATCGTCTTTCTGGTCCATCCCGACCAGAGCGAGCAGGTCCCCGCGATGGTCGAGCGTTACCGCGGCATCATCGAGAGCGGGGAGGGGGTCATCCACCGCCTAGAGGACTGGGGTCGCCGCCAGCTGGCCTACCCGATCGCGAAGATCTACAAGGCGCACTACACGCTGATGAACATCGAGGTCGATCAGGAGACGCTCGAGGAGCTGACCAGCGCGTTCAAGTTCAACGACGCGGTCATCCGGCACATGATCATCGCGCGAGAGAGCGCGGTGACCGAAGCCTCGCACCTGATCAAGAAGGACGAGTCGCGTGGCGAGACGCGCGGTGACGGCGACGCGAAGCCCGCCGATGCCCGGTCCGAGGCGAGGCCGGCCGGCGGAGGCCCCGCCGAACGTCCCGCTCCCGCGTCCACCGCCAGCTGATCCGAGAAGCCGACCATGTCCCGTTACTTCCGACGTCGCAAGTACTGCCGTTTCACCGCCGAAGGCATCACCGAGATCGACTACAAGGATCTCGAGCTGCTCAAGGGCTTCGTGACCGAGACCGGCAAGATCGTGCCGAGCCGCATCACCGGCACGAAGGCGCGCTACCAGCGCCAGCTCGCCAAGGCGGTCAAGCAGGCGCGTTACATCGCGCTGCTGCCCTACACCGACCACCACTGAGCGGGCGCGCGTCGCGGGTGACGCGGCGCGCCCTCGCTTTCCCGCACCTCAGTCCAGACGGCGATCGTCCATGGTCGACCTAGGGCGTCTCGCGGACCGTGGCCCCGTCGCCGCGGCAGCCACGGCGGCGGCGATGCTGGCCGCCGCGCTGCTGCTGCCGGCGTTCGTTCCCGCGGCCAGCCTGTTGTCGCTGCCGCTGCTGATCGGCAGCGCGGCGGTGGTCGTTTTCGTCGTGCTGCGGCGCGGGGAGGCCGCGGCGCTCCGGGCCGCCGGGTTCTGCCTGGCGATCCTCGTGCTGCTCTCGCTCGCGTTGTCGGGCTCGGTGATCCGCGTGCCGCTCGTCGCGCTCGTCCTGTGGCTGCCGGCCGTGCTCGCGGCGGTGGTGCTGCGCCGCACCGTCCGGCTGGACATCGCGGTACTCGTCGTGACGTTCTGCGGGTTGCTGACGGTGCTCGTCGTGGAGCTCGCCGTCGGTGGCAGCTCGGAGCTCTGGCGCGAGGCGGTCCGGATGCAGCTCGGCGATCCGTCGCGGACCGGCCTGACCGAGGCGCAGTTCGCCACGCTCGTGGAGACGCTGGCCGCGCGCATGAGCGGGGCACTGGGCGTGTCGGTCATGCTGGTGGCGCTCTGCGCGCTCTTTCTCGGGCGTTCCTGGCAGGCGGCGGCCGTGCGACCGGGAGGCTTTCGCGAGGAGTTCCACGCACTCTCCCTGGGCCGCGGAGCGGCGTTCGCCTGCGTCGGGTTCGTCGCCCTGGCGTTCGTGCTCGACGGCACGCTCTGGGACGCGTTCGCGTTCGTGCTGGTCGTCGCCTTCTTCGTCCAGGGGCTGGCCGTCGCTCACGCGACCGTCGCCCGGCGCGGTCTCGCCAGGGGCTGGCTCGTCGGGCTGTACCTGATGCTGTTCCTGCCGCACACTGTCCTGCTGCTCGCCGCCCTCGGGCTGGCCGACAACGCGGTGCCCCTGCGCGGCTCCACGACCCCTCCCGCGTGAGCGCGCGGTTCGCCGGTCGCGCCACCCGTTCACCGCTTCACCCGTCAACCGCTTCACCGCTCAACGCACCTGTCGGAGAACCACCATGCAAGTCATCCTGCTAGAGAAGATCGACAACGTCGGCGTGCTCGGCGACCTCGTCGACGTCAAGGCGGGTTTCGCCCGCAACTTCCTCCTTCCCCAGGGCAAGGCCGAGCTCGCCACCCCGACCAACGTGGAGGCGTTCGAGCAGCGTCGTTCGGAGCTGGAGGCGCAGGAGGCGGCGATGCTCGCCAGCGCGAGGCAGCGCGCGGCGAAGCTCGAGGGGGCGACGTTCACCGTCACCTCGCGTGCCGGCGCCGAGGGCAAGCTGTTCGGTTCGATCGGCACCGAGGAGATCCGCGTCGCGGCCGAGTCCGCCGGGCACGAAGTCGAGAAGAAGGAGATCCGCCTGCCCGAAGGGCCGCTGAGGAGCGTCGGCGAGCATCCGGTCACGTTGCACCTGCACACCGACATCGACGTCGAGATCACCGTGGACGTCGTCGGCGAGGAAGTCTGAGCGGCGAGGCTCACGCCACGTGGCGCCCGAGCGGGGACGGCCGACCATGGCGTTCGAGCCCGACGACTACGCGCCGCCGGACGTCGGCGGCATGCAACACCTCGCCCGTCAGCTCGGGGCGGCACGGATGCCGCCGCACTCGCTCGAGGCCGAGCAGGCCGTGCTCGGCGGCTTGCTGGTCGCCACCAGCGACGGCTTCGATCGCGTGTCCGACGTCGTTACCGAGAGCGACTTCTACGAATACCACCATCGGCTGATCTACCGTGCGATCACCACGATCGTCACGAGCAACGGCAACTGCGATGTCGTCACCGTGGTCAGCTGGCTCGATCAGCACGGCCTCCTCGCCGACGCGCAGGGGCTCGACTACGTCGGCGCCTTGCCCGAGGTCACACCGAGCGCGGCCAACATCAAGGCCTACGCCGGCATCGTCCGCGAGCGCTCGGTGCTCCGCCAGCTGATCAAGGTCGCCACCGAGATCGCCGACAGCGCGTTCGACTCCGAGGGGCGCTCGAGCAAGGAGCTGCTCGACGAGGCCGAGACCAAGGTGTTCGGGATCGCCGACCAGACGGCGAAGAACGCGGGCGGCTTCCAGGACATCAAGTCCGTTCTCGCGGGGGCCATCGAGCGCATCAACACGCTGTTCGAGTCGGACGCGTCGATCACCGGCATCGCCACCGGCTTCGACGACCTGGACGAGATGACGAGCGGCCTGCAGCGTTCCGACCTGGTCATCATCGCCGGGCGTCCGTCGATGGGCAAGACCACGTTCGCGATGAACATCGCCGAGCACGTCGCGCTGACCGCGCCGTCCCCGGTCGCGGTGTTCTCGATGGAGATGCCGGCCGAGCAGCTCGGCATGCGGCTGATCTCCTCGCTCGGGCGCGTGGAGCTGCAGAAGCTGCGGACGGGGAAGCTGGCCGAGCAGGACTGGCCGCGCATCGCCTCGGCGATCACGCTCCTGAACCAGAAGAAGAGCGTCTTCATCGACGACACGCCGGCGCTCTCCCCGACCGATCTCCGTGCCCGCGCCCGACGTCTCGCCCGCGAGCACGGGCTGAGCCTGATCGTCATCGACTACCTGCAGCTGATGAAGGGCTCGTCGAGCGTGAACGAGAACCGCGCGACCGAGATCTCCGAAATCTCGCGCTCGCTGAAGGCGCTCGCCAAGGAGCTCGACGTGCCGATCATCGCGCTGTCGCAGCTGAACCGCGCGCTCGAGCAACGCCCCGACAAGCGACCGGTCATGTCGGATCTGCGAGAGTCCGGCGCGATCGAGCAGGACGCGGACGTGATCATGTTCATCTACCGCGACGAGGTCTACAACCCCGAGGAGGAGGCGAGCAAGGGCAAGGCCGAGATCCTGATCCGGAAGCAGCGGAACGGACCGATCGGCTCGTGCATGCTGACCTTCCTCGGCATGTACACGCGCTTCGAGAACTATTCGCCCGAGATCATGGGCGGCGAGTTCTCGTGACGATCGCCGCCCGTCAGCACGGCGTCCGGCGATGACCGCTTCCGCCGCCGCCGGGCGCGTCGCCGTCGTCGATCGCGAGTCGCCGCGGGGCGTGACCGTCACCGTCGATCTCGACGCGATTCGCGCGAATCTCGTCGCCGCGCGCCGGCTCTCGAACGGCGGCAAGGTGTTCGCCGTGGTCAAGGCCGACGCCTACGGACACGGTGCGATACCCGTCGCCACGGCCCTGAGCCGGTGCGACATGCCGGCCGAGTCGCGGGCGGACGGGTTCGCCGTGGTGACGACGGCCGAGGCGCTCGCGCTGCGTGCGGCGCGCATCGATCGGCCGATCCTCGTGTTGCAGGGGCCGCTCGACGCGGCCGACGCGACGCTGTCGGCGGAGGCCGGGCTCTGGCCCGTGATCCACGATGTCGAGCAGCATGCCTGGTACCGGGACTGGTGCCGGACGCGAGCGGCGGAGCGGACAGGGGGACGGGCGGGGGAACGGGCGGCCGCTGGAGCGGCCGGACGGGCGGCGTCAGGTGGTCCGGCGGACGCGTCGCGATCCGCCCCCGACGCGTGGCTGAAGGTCGACACCGGCATGGGGCGGCTCGGCGTGCGCCCGGACGCGGTCGGCCGGTTGCTCGGGGCGGACGACGCGATCCGCTGGCGCGGCGTGCTGAGTCACCTCGCCTGCGCCGACGAGCCGGGCAGCGAACACGCGCGCGGCCAGATCGACGCGTTCGCCGCGCTCGACGTCCCGCGGGGACTGGCGCGAAGCCTCGCCAACTCGGCCGCCGTTCTCGCGTGGCCCGACGCCTGTCACGACTGGGCGCGACCGGGGCTGATGCTCTACGGCTGCGACCCGCTGATCGCGACTCCACGAGAGGACGGCATGCCGCGCGCGACGCTGCGCCCGGCCATGCGGGTGACGACGACGCTCCTGTCGGTCAAGGTGATGGAGGCCGGGCAGGGGGTCGGCTACGCGCAGACCTGGCGGTGCTCCGAGCGCATGCGTGTCGGACTCGCCCGGGTCGGCTACGCGGACGGGTTGCCACGGGTGCTGGACGAGCGCGCGCGCGTCCGGATCGGCGGTGCCGACTGTCCGATCGTCGGACGCGTGTCGATGGACTCGATCGCGCTCGATCTCCGCGCGGCACCCCAGGCGCGGATCGGCGACGAGGTGGAGCTCTGGGGAGCCACGCTCGCGGTCGACGCCCTGGCGGACGCGGCCGGAACGATCGCCTACGAGCTCCTCACCGGAATCCGCGGCCGACGCCGGCTCGTCGACGTGCCGTCGACGGACGAACGGGAGGAAGGCCCGGACATCAGCGTGTCGAGGCAGCCGTGATGACTTGCGGGCAAGGACGAGGCGGGGCGTTCGGGGTTACCATCACACCCGCCGCGCCACCGGCACGACGGCGCGGCGGGCCGTCAGCGCTCGAGGTGCTGAAGCTTGTCCGGCTTGTCTTCCCACTCCTTGGCATCGTCCGGCGGGTCCTTCTGAACGGTGATGACCGGCCAGATCGCCGACAGCTCCGCGTTCAACGCGAGGTACGGCTCGTCTTCGGGCTTCATGTCCTCCTCGGCGACGATCGCGTTGATGGGACATTCAGGCTCGCAGAGCGAGCAGTCGATACACTCCTCGGGATCGATGACGAGAAAATTCGGCCCTTCGTGGAAACAGTCGACCGGGCAGACCTCGACACAGTCCGTGTACTTGCAGCGGATGCAGTTCTCGGTAACGACGAACGTCATGGGGCGGGATCTCGGCTTGGCGTGCGGCTTGCTGAATGCTAGCAGATTACGTCGGCGCTCCAGACGGCGCCGACGGCGATTGATCGAGCGCGCCCCCGCGTGGGTGGCGAGCGCCGGATGTCGCCCGGGTAGCGGGCGTTGAACAGGGGACGATGTCGATGAAGCGGATCAAGAAGGCGGTCTTTCCGGTCGCGGGCATGGGCACGCGCTTCCTGCCGGCCACCAAGGCCAACCCGAAGGAGATGCTGCCGGTCGTCGACAAGCCGCTGATCCAGTACGCGGCCGAGGAGGCCGTGGCCGCCGGCGTCGACACGCTGATCTTCGTGACGGGGCGCAACAAGCGCTCGATCGAGGATCACTTCGATTCGGCGTCCGAGCTCGAGGCTTCCCTCGAGGCCAAGAACAAGATCGAGATGCTGCAGGTCGTGCGCGACATCCTGCCCGAACACGTCAAGTGCGTGTTCATCCGCCAGTCCCAGGCGCTCGGGCTCGGCCACGCGGTCCTGTGCGCTCGCCCCGTCGTCAACGACGAGCCGTTCGCCGTCATCCTCGCCGACGACCTGATCAACTTCACCGACCGCCCGGTGCTGAGCCAGATGGTGGACCTGTTCTCCTACCAGCAGTGTTCCATCCTCGGCACCGAGGTGGTGCCGAAGGAAACGGTGAGCTCCTACGGCATCGTCGACGGCACCGAGATCCAGCCGGGGCTGATGGAAGTGTCCCGCATCGTGGAGAAGCCGTCCGTCGAGGAGGCGCCGAGCGACGTCGCCGTCGTCGGACGTTACATCCTGACGCCGCGCGTGTTCGAGATCCTGGAGAACACCCAGCAAGGTGCCGGCGGCGAGATCCAGCTGACCGACGCGATCGCCGAGCTGCTGGGCGAGCAGCGCGTGCTGTCGTACAACTTCAAGGGCCGGCGCTTCGACTGCGGCAGCAAGATCGGCTACCTGAAGGCGCAGGTCGAGTTCGCGCTGGAGCACGCCGAGGTCGGCGAGGAGTTCCGCGCCTATCTCGACGAGCTCGCGCGAGGGGCCACGGACAATGTCGTCCGGATGAGCAACGGCCAAGGCGGCTGACCGCGGCTGATCGTGGCCGGACGTTCCGACGTCTCCGCAGGCGACGCGCCCGCGGCTTCCGTGACGGCCCCACCCCCGACGTGAGGTTCCGCGGGGGAGTCGGCATGCGAGTATGGTTCCGGACTCGCGAACGGAATCTCTTCGATGGGACGGAGCATCGGGCGCACGACCTTCACGGACGCCGACCGGGGACGCTTTCGCGAACGTCTCGAGGAAAGCCTGTCGGTGCTGGAGGCGTTGCTCGAACGCCCGCGGTTCGGCCGCGGTGACGCGTCGATCGGCGCCGAGCTCGAACTGGCCATCGTCGACGCCGCCGGGCGTGCCGCTCCGATCGCCGAGCGGCTTCGCGACGAACTCGCTGACCCGCGGCTGACCCTCGAGATCAACCGCTACGACATCGAGGCCAACCTGACCCCCGGGCCACTCGCCGGACGACCGTTCGCGCGGCTCGAGCGCGAGATCGTCGAGATGCTCGCGCTGCTGAACGACGGGGCCGCCCGTCACCGCGCACGCGTCGTGCCCGTCGGCATCCTGCCGACCTTGCGCCCGCGCGACCTGGTGGCCGGGATGATGACTCCCGACGCGCGTTACGAGGCGCTGACGCGGGAGCTGCGCGAGCGGCGCGGCGAGAAGTTCCACATCCGGCTCGACGGGCGCGAGTCGCTGTCGGCGCGGACCGACACCGTCGCGCCGGAAGGGGCGTGCACGTCGTTCCAGCTGCACTACCGGGCTCACCCCGAGCGCTTCGCCGAGTCGTTCAACGCCGTGCAGCTGATCACGCCGCTGCTGGTCGGGTTCGCGGCGAATTCGCCGTTCCTCCTCGGCCGCGAGCTCTGGCACGAGACGCGGATCGGGTTGTTCGCGCAAGCCATCGACGGGCGCGACGCGGAGCGGCGCGCGCTCGGCTTGCCCTCGCGCGTGCACCTCGGGCACGGCTGGCTCAGACGCGGCGCGTTCGAGGCGTTCGCCGAGACGGTACGTCTCTACGAGCCACTGCTGCCGATCAGCGAGGACGAGAGCCCGCGCGAGGCGCTCGCGGCAGGTCGTCTGCCCGGGTTCGGCGAGCTCGAGCTGCAGATGGGTACGGTCTGGTCCTGGAACCGTGCGGTCTACGATCCGAACGACGACGGGCACGTGCGCATCGAGCTCCGGGCGCTGCCGGCCGGTCCGGCACCGATCGACATGGTCGCCAACGCCGCGCTGGCGATCGGACTGGCCGAGGGGCTGCTCGACGAATCCGAGGCGCTCGTCACCGCCTTGCCGCACGCGCTTCTCGTGCAGAATCTGGAGGCGGCCGCGCGCGAGGGCATCGACGCGCGGCTGCTGTGGCCGGCCGCGAACACGTTCACGCTCGAGCAGCGTCCGCTCGTCGACATTCTCGGTGAGCTCCTTCCGCACGCGCGCGCCGGGCTCGCCGCGGCGGGCATCGACGAGGCGGACGCGGACCGCGCGTTGACGAACGTGGAGCGCCGGCTGGAGCGTCGCGCGAGCGGGGCGGGGTGGCAGATCCGCACCGTCGAGCGCCTGCAGCGCGCGGCCGGCGGCGGCGCGACCTCGAAGCGGCGCGGCGGACGCCAGCGGGCGCTGCGGTCGATGTTCGATCGCTACGCCGAGAACGTGCTCGCCAACGTTTCCGTCGCCGACTGGCCGGAGCTCTGAGACGCCTGACGCGCGCGCTTCGGAGCGCCGGACTCAGATCTCGACGAGGTGGTTCGGCAGCTCGTCCGGCTTGCCGCCGTCGTGCGGAAAGTGCTTCCACAGCACCTCGCGGCAGTGCTCGATGGTGCGCTCGAAGCCGGTCGCGATCTCGTCGCGCCGCACGTGCTCGATGAACTCCGCGACGGTCGCCGCCCACTCGGTGTCGTCGACCACCGCGGCGATGCCCTCGTCGACGAGGATCTCGACGTGGCGCTCGGCGAGCGAGACGAACACGAGCACGCCGGTGCGCCCGGCCGTCAGGTGGAGCTTCTGCAGGAAGAATTGCTCGCGGGCGTGGCGCGCGGCGCGTCTGCGGCGGACCGACGCGGGCACCAGCGCGACGCGCAGGCGCGGGATCTGGAACAGCGCCCCCAGGCCGAGGAACACCAGTACCTGCATCGGGTAGAGGGTCGTCAGGGCGAACGGATCGTCGTCGGGAGACGCCCAGCCACCGCTCTCCAGCGTCTGCCAGAGGTGGTGGAGGCCGGGCAGGGCGAGCGCGGCGAGCGCCGCCCACAGGGTCGGGATGTAGCGATAGCCGTCGCTCGCCCGGGCGATCACCGTGACGATCTCGCCGCGCGTGCCCGACTCGGCGTGACGGATGGCGTCCGCCAAGCGCGTCTTCTCGTTCTCGCTCAGGAAGCTCACGCGTCGCTCACCAGCTGCCCGACGCGCCACCGCCGCCGAAGCTCCCGCCACCGCCGCCGAAGCCACCCCCGAAACCGCCTCCGCCGAAGCCACCGCCACCGAAGCCGCCGCCACCGACCACGACGCCCGGAAGGCGACGCCGCCGGGTCCGGGTGCCGCCGCCGGTGCCCGAGCCGCCGTTGAACCAGAAGAACGCGAACACGGCGATCGCGACGAGGACGCCGACGACGAGGCTGTTGCTCATCAGGCTCGTGAACAGGCCGGCGAAACCTGCCGGAAAGGCGCCGCCGGCCAGACGTTCCGCGCCGAGACGCCTGAGCAGCTGGGGCAGCGCCACCATCGCGATGAAGAACAGCGGCAGTATCCCGCCGATCGTGCCCTGCGCGTCGCGATCTCGTCCGGTGCCGCTCGAGCCCGCGGGCGGCGCGGCGTACTCGCCCTCGATCGCGGCGAGGATGGCGCCGGTGCCGGCATCGATGCCGCCGGCGTAATCGCCCTCCCGGAAGGCGGGCAGGATCTCGCGTCGGACGATGTTCGCGGCGAGCGCGTCGGTCAGCGCGCCCTCGAGCCCGTAGCCGACCTCGATGCGCACGTCCCGTTCGTTCGGGGCCACGACGAGCAGCACCCCGTTGTCGTTCTCGGCGGTGCCGATGCCCCAGGCGCGGCCGAGGCGGTTGGCGTAGTCGGCGATGTCGCGACCGCCGAGCGAGGGCACGGTGACGACCACGACCTGATCGCTCGAGGCAGTCTCGTGAGCGGCGAGTCGGGTGTCGAGCCGTTCCACGGTCGTCGCGTCGAGCAGGTTCGCGGCATCGACCACACGCCCGGTGAGCGTCGGGAACGTGTCGCCTTCCTGCGCCAGCGACGCGCACGGAGCGGCGAGAGCCACGGCGACGACCATCGAGGCGGTCCCGGCGATCCCCCGGCGCACGAATCGCGCCGCGGCCCGCGCCGCGATCCGGATCGTCACGACGCGGCGCGCGAGAGCGGAGGTCGCGATCGGCCGCCCGCGATCAGCTGCCGAACTCGACGGTCGGGTTGACCGTGTCCTCCTCGGCGATCGAGAAGTTCTCCTTCGGTTGCATCTCGGAGTACATGAAGCGCCGCCACCAGCGGCCGGGGATCGTCCTCAGCTCGGTGTTGTAGCGCTGCACGGACTGGATGTAGTCGCGGCGGGCGACGCCGATGCGGTTCTCGGTACCCTCGAGCTGGGACTGCAGCGTCAGGAAGTTCTCGTTCGACTTGAGCTCCGGGTAGGCCTCGACGACGACCATGAGCCGCTGCAGTGCCGAGCTCAGCGCGTTCTGGTTCTGCTGGAACTGCTCGAACGCCGCCGGATCGGTGAGCGTCTCCGGCGAGACGTTCATCTGCGAGACCCGGGTGCGCGCCTCGGTGACCTCGCGCAGCACGTCCGACTCCTGGTCGGCGAAGCCCTCGACGGTGTTGACCAGGTTCGGGATCAGGTCGGCACGCCGCTTGTACTGGTTCTGCACCTCGCTCCAGCGCGCGTTGACCGCCTCGTCGTAGGTGGGAATGTTGTTGATGCCGCAGCCGCCGAGCACGAGCAGCGTCGACACGACCAGGAGCTTCGACACGACACCCGCCGCGTGCCGCCACGCGCCATCGAACGGCATCGGTTGCATGCTGCCGGCGACACCTCTGCCCATGTCGAAGATCCTCGTCGCGATGGGTCTCGATGATAGCAGTACCATTCACGCATGCTGACTCTCAACGACGTCGCCTGCCGCCGCGACGGCAAGCTCCTGTTCGAACGCGCGAGCCTCGTGGTGCACGCCGGCCAGAAGGTCGGGCTGACCGGGGCCAACGGCACCGGCAAGTCGAGCCTGTTCGCGATGATCCGCGGGGTGCTCGATCCGGACGAGGGCGAGATCCTGCTGCCGCGCGGCACCGGTATCACGCACGTCGCGCAGGAGACGCCCGGATCGTCGCGAAGCGCCCTGGACCACGTCGTCGACGGCGACGAGCGCGTGCGCGCGCTCGAGTCCGAGATGGCCGCCCTCGGCGACGCCGACGGCGTGCGCCATGCCGCGCTGCTGGCCGACTACGACGAGGCCGGCGGCTGGTCGGTGGCCGCACGGGCGGGCGCGCTGCTGAACGGGCTCGGGTTCGCCGAGTCGGTGCACACGGCTCCCGTGTCGAGCTTCTCGGGCGGCTGGCGCATGCGCCTGAACCTCGCGCAGGCGCTGATCAGCCCCGCCGAGCTGCTGCTGCTCGACGAGCCGACCAACCATCTCGATCTCGACGCGGTGCTGTGGCTGGAGGAGTGGCTGAGGAAGCGCGAGGGAACGCTGCTGCTGATCTCCCACGACCGCGAGTTCCTCGACGGCGTCACCACTCACACCATGCACATCGAGCGCGGCGCCGTGACGCTCGCGACCGGCGGCTACTCCGCGTTCGAGCGTCAGCGCGCCGCGAAGCTCGCGAGTCAGCAGGCCACGCACGAGAAGTCCGAGGCGCGGCGTCGCGAGCTGCAGAGCTTCGTCGATCGCTTCCGCGCCAAGGCGACCAAGGCCCGTCAGGCGCAGAGCCGGCTCAAGATGCTCGAGCGCATGGAGGAAACCGAGGCGGTGCGTCCGGACTCCTCGTTCAGCTTCTCGTTCCGCACGCCGGTGGCGATGCCGAGCCCGCTGGTCACGCTCGAGCGCGCCGACATCGGCTACGGCGGCGCACCGGTGCTCGAGAGCGTCCGTTTCGGCATCCAGGCCGGGGATCGCATCGGCCTGCTCGGTGCGAACGGAGCGGGAAAGTCCACGCTGGTCAAGGCGCTGGTGGGCGAGCTCGAGCCCGAGTCCGGCACGCGCACGCCCGCGAGGAAGCTCGTCGTCGGCTACTTCGCCCAGCACCAGGTCGATCGCCTGAGAAGCGATCGCACACCGCTCCAGGCGTTGATCGACGAGGACCCCACGCTGTCCGAATCGCAGGCGCGGGGCTTCCTCGGCGGATTCGGGTTCGAGGGCGAGCGGGCGTTGCAGAGGGCCGAGACGCTGTCGGGCGGGGAACGCGCACGGCTCGCGCTCGCGCTGATCGTGCACTCACGTCCGAACCTGCTGCTGCTCGACGAGCCGACCAACCACCTCGACATCGACATGCGGCAGGCGCTCGCCGACGCGTTGCAGCTGTTCGAGGGTGCCCTGCTCGTGATCTCCCACGATCGGATCATGCTGCGCGCGGTCGTGGACGGGCTGTGGCTCGTCAGCGATCGCGGCGTGCGTCCGTTCGATGACGACCTCGATGGCTACGCGCGCTGGCTCGCCAGGCGTCGCGCCGACTCGGCCGACGGGTCGGCGGGTGCCGGGACGAGCGCGGCATCCGATCGATCGAGCGGCGGGACCGCCGACGACGCGGCGCCCGTGGCGTCGGAATCGGGCGCATCCGGCGACGACGTCGTCGCGACGGCGAACGGCGCGGCGCGTTCCACCGGCAGGGCAGCGCAGCCGTCGAGCGGCGACGCCGTCGATGGCGCGAATGTTGCGAACGTCTCGTCGACCGTCGGCGAGTCGTCCACGACGGAGGCACGCAGGCGACAGCGGCGCGAGGAGGCCGCACGCCGCTCGCGCCTCGCGCCTCTCCGACGTGACATCGAACGCGACGAGAGGAAGCTCGGCGAGGCGACCGAACGGCTCGGTAACGTGCGCGTCCGGCTCGCCGCGCCCGGATTGTATGATGAAGAAGCCAGGGCGACGCTCGCCGGGCTCCTCGAGGAGGAGGTCGATGCCAGACGCGCCGTGGAATCCCTCGAGGAGTCGCTGCTCGGCGCGATGGAGCGGCTCGAGCGAGCCGAGACCGAAACCGGAGAGAGCCCGTCATGAACGCGATGTCCGCGACCCGCCCGCGAGTGCCCGAATTCGTCCGTGTGTCCGTCCCGGTGGTGGCGCTGGTCGCCGTCGCCGCGCTCGCGCCGCTCGAGGGCGTGCGGGCCGAGGCGTTCGAGTCGCTCGAGCGACTCGATCAGGCGGAGTTCCTGCAGCTGTCGGAGAACCTCGCCGCCGCCACTCACTACAAGGCTGTCACGCCGGCGGAGTCGCTCGGCATCCTCGGGTTCGACGTCGGCGTGGAGATATCCTCCACGGAGATCGACCGGGAGCTGTTCGATCGCGCGAGCGACGGTGACTACGGTGCCGGCTCGATCCTCGTGCCGCGGGTGCACGCTCACAAGGGCCTGCCGTTCGGCATCGACGTCGGCGCCTTCGTCGGCGCCGTGCCGCAGACCGACCTGTCGCTCTTCGGCGCCGAGCTCCGGCTCGCGCTGGTCGAGGGTGGCGTGGCGTTCCCCGCGGTGGCGCTGCGGGCGAGCTACAGCAGCGCGTTCGGCTCGAACTCGCTGCAGCTGGACAACGCGGCGCTGGAGCTGACGGTGTCGAAGGGCTTCCTGATGCTGACGCCGTACGCCGGCGTCGGGATCGTTCACAGCGAGTCGAAACCGGGTGATACCGCGACGCTCGCCGACGAGTCGGTCGATCAGGAGAAGCTGTTCGCCGGCGTCAACGTCAACCTCGTCGGACTGAACGTCACGGCCGAGGCGGACCGGACGGGCGAGTACACGAGCTTCTCGGCGAAGCTCGGCTTCCGCTTCTGATGGGTGTCGATGGTCGGGAGGAGGGCACCGCGGCGGAGGAAATCGACGAACGGGGCGGCACCGGCTTCCGGGCGGTGATGCAGAGCGTCGGCGCGGCGCTGCTCGGCGTGCAGTCGAGCCGCAACCGCGAGCGCGACTTCACGCGCGGCAAGCCGCTGCATTTCATCATCGGCGGCCTGATCGGCACGCTGCTGTTCGTGATCGCCGTGTGGCTGCTCGTCCAGTACGTCATCGCGACGAGCTGAACCTCGCCGCAAACCTTCGCCCGGGTGGCGTGCCCCGGGTCATGGCCGTGTCGCGATACCGCGAGAGAGCATGTCGGCGACGCCGCGGCACGATCGCCCCGGCCACGCCACGCCACGTCGGCTACAGCGCCTCGATGCGCGACGTCTGCGCCCGGAGGCGCTCCAGCGCGGTCTCGGCCTCGGCCAGCTTGGTGCGCTCGGCGTCCACGACCGCCGCCGGCGCCTTGTCGGTGAATCCGGCGTTGCCGAGCTTCGCCGACAGCCTCAGCGTCTCCTTCTCGAGCCGCGAGGTCTCCTTGCCGAGACGGGCGAGCTCGGCGTCCTTGTCGATCAGGCCGGCCATCGGGATGAGGAGCTGCATGTCGCCGACGAGCGAGACGGCGGATTCGGGCCGCGGTGCCTCGTCGTCGAGCACGTCGATCGCGTCGAGTCGGGCGAGCGAGACGAGCAGGACGTCGTGCCTGCCGAGCAGGCGCCGCTCGTGCGCGTTCGCGCCGGCGACGCTCAGCGGCAGCCGCCTGCCGGGGTTGATGTCCATCTCCGAGCGGATGCGGCGCACGCCCATGACGCACTGCTTTACCCAGTCGATCTCCGCGAGCGCGTCGCGATCGATGTTCGATTCGTCCGCCACCGGCCACGGCTGCAGCGAGATCGTCTCCCCGGACTTGCCCGCGAGCGGACCGACCTGCTGCCACAGCGCCTCGGTGATGAACGGCATGATCGGGTGCGCGAGGCGCAGCGTCGCCTCGAGCACCCGCAGGAGCGTGCGCCGCGTGGCGTCGCGGGCGGCGTCGTCCTCGCCGTTCAGGACGGGCTTGGCCATCTCGAGGTACCAGTCGCAGTACTCGTTCCAGACGAACTCGTAGAGCGCGTTGGCAGCGAGATCGAAGCGGTAGGCGGCGAACTGCTCGGTGACCGCTCGCAGCAGCAGGCCGGCGAACAGGCTGACCGCCAGCAAGGTGGCACCGCTGCGCAACAGCACCGCCGGTTCCAGCACGGACCAGCCGACGATCATCACCAGCAGGAGCAGCGCAGCGTTCGCGACCCAGGCGGCCCGCTCGGGCAACAGGCAATACAGGCCCAGCAGCCCCGGGAAGCACCACAGCATGCCCAGGATGCCGAAGGTGTGCACCAGGTAGGTCAGGTACGCGATGCCCAGCGGGGCGATGAGGGCCACGCTGTAGCGCGACAGCGGACTGTCGCGACTCATCAGCACCGCGTGCACGCACAGCATCACGGTGCTGGCCAGGCCACCGACGACGGCCGGCCAGCGGTTTTCACCCAGGTGCATCAACGCGAACGGTGCCCCCAGTGTGAGACAGGCCACTGCCAGTCCGATGGCCGCGGTCACTCTGAAACGGTGCTGTTCATCCCTTTGCACGGTCGCTGCATCCTTGATGAAAGGCTTGCTCCGGGACCTGTCGAAGCGCCCTCCCTGCCATGTTTCCCGCCGACTGAACATACACGAATCGATTATGCGCAAGTGACAACAATCAGTGAACGTTGGCCGAGTGGCCGCACGTTA
>ENA-ORXM01002221-ORXM01002221.1-marine-metagenome-genome-assembly--contig:-NODE-2221-length-23485-cov-57.017900_pt1 | contig 23485 bp, 12 predicted proteins | sample MGYA00237867_ERZ511480 | MGnify/ENA primary metagenome ERZ511480 (study PRJEB26309, sample SAMN06266103) | marine metagenome | isolation source: Algal blade | place: United Kingdom:Sidmouth, United... | reverse complement strand
GATCAAACGGTGGATCCGCAAGCATCAGGCCCCATCAAGAAGACAATCGAAATAGGGAAGAACTCGCCACTCACGAGTAAAGAATGCGAGCGCATTGTTTCGACACCACCTTCGCTACACTGCCGGAAAACTGTGGCCCAAAAAAGGGCGACCTCAAACGATGATCGTCATTGCGCAAAAGATGACAACCGACGGACCAAGCGCAAGAGAGCTCTGACCGACGCGTGAGTGACAGCTTCTCCAGCGTCTGGAGGTGAGTTCCGGCCGGTTGCCATGCGCCTCGAATTCGAACAGCACGTTCAGCATGAGGTTGTCCGATTGTGGAGAGACTGCAGTGGCCGGATGGGCGTCGTTTCTCGCCGTTGTTAAAGAAGTTGAGACGCAATCGTGATTCTGGACGCACGTCTTGCATGGGCAGCGCGCAGCGGCGCGTTAGCGTTAAAATGGGGCAACAACACGGACTGCCCACGCCTGCGTGAGCACAGCACGACCGCTGAACTGGACGCATTGCGTCGCAGCGATACATGCAATAATTCAAGGAAGGTTAAAACATGGGAGTGGATCCTCTATTGCTGCTTCCCCTGGCGGCATTCACGCTTGTGGTGTTGTATCCGGTCTTTGATCGAAAGGCCAACAGTCAGATTCCCCGATCCATCTCAAGCCGGGCACGGCGACGTATTCTGCTCGCACGCCTGACGGTGATTGTGCTGCTGATCGCGACTGCGGCCGCCGTTATCTGGCCAGTCTGGCCGCAGCCACTGTTTGGTAGATTGCTGCAGGCGCTTCTTCTCTGCGCGGTTGTGCTGCTTCCTGCGTACCTCGCGCATGCTGTCATGTCATTGAAGCGAAACGGGACGATCGACGGAAGCGTCCTCGCTCCAGACACCTGGGAAGCGAAAGGCACTATCCGGAGACACCGGAAAGAGAACGGGAGCAAGGGGGGGGGCGCGTCGAGCCGTGTTGCTGCCAGGGTGGCAACGTCAAGCAATAGATTCGCGGTCGAGGACGTCAACGTATTGGAAGCCGAATCCGGGACGCCTGAAGACGAGAACGAAAGGGAGCCGGTGGCACGAAAGCAGGCAAGAGAGACGCCTTGGCTCGGGCGGGATGCGGCGAATGTGGACGATGAAGTCAATGGCCAGCCGGCTCGTTTCGCATCACTGGTGGATTCGCTTGACATCGTGGAGGGCAGTGATCTGCCAGCTCGGGTTCGGGAACCCGAACCGTCGGATTTCCGTGAGCCGGATCCGAATGAGACAGATCAGAGTGAATCGAAACAGGGCGCGGAGGATTCCTCGTCGCGACAACGCTCTCTCGACGCGCAGGTTCGGCCCGATTATGCAGAGACGACGAACGACACGGAAGAGGAAACCGAATCGCTGCGATCGACGTTGCGTGAGCTGCATCCGATGTCCGCTAGCGATATTGCCCGGCTGGTCGATTCGCTGAAGGTAGAGAAGCTACGCTTGCAGAAGCTGGTGATCGCACAGCAGGCGGCGTACAAGACCAGACGCGAAGCTCACAGGAGGACCCGCGCCATCGCGCGCAAGGCGGTACAGTTCGCGAAGCAGGCACGTGAGTCGCAATCAAACGCCGAGAAGCTGGCGCGACGGGAACGGCGCAAGCGGACGCACGTCGAACTGCAATATCAGCAGCTTGCCAAAGTGCTGAACAATGCGGTATCGATGATCGAGGTCCCATCCGACAGTAGCCCACAGCCGCCTGATGGCGCAGATCGGCTTTGACCTGAGCCTGCATTGCCGAAAACGGAGTTGGCGCCCGAACACGGTCGTCAGGTCGAGGCCGTCGCTCAGGGCGTATCCTTCTCCTGATACACACGAATGTAGTCGACATCCAGTGACTTCGGGAAGTCTACCGGGTTCGGCGTCGCGCCGGGATCGAAGCCACCGCCGACGGCGAGGTTCACGATCACGTACATGAGCTGGTAGGCGACGTCGTCACCGATATAGCTGTGCTTGCGCACGCCGTCGACATACCAGTCGATGCGGCCGGGTCGCCAGCGGGCGCCGAAGGTGTGAAAGCCGTCGGCGTAGCCGCCACTCTGCACACTGCCGTAGTTGCTGATGTACTCGTCGGAGTCGAGGATGCCGCCCGGGCGATAGCGGTGGTAGTTATGCACCGCCTGGTCGGGACGGCGGCCGCGCACCTCGAGGATGTCGATCTCGGGTTGCTGCGAGATGTAGTAGCGGTTCAGGAGCCAGAAGGCGGGCCAGAGTCCATCGCCCTCGGGCACGCGCGCACGAATCTCGGCATAGCCCTTGGCAAAGCGGAAGGACTCGTAGGAGGTCAGGATGCCGGAGGTGAAGTCCTGCGGCTCATAGGCTGCGTTCTGCCTGAAGGTCTTGTTCTCGGTCCAGATCGGGTCGTTGATGTCGGGCAAGGCTGACGGCGGTTCGATGCCGTCGGGGTCGGCGACCGAACGGGCCGTGATCGAGAGATACTTGACGGTCTCGCCAGCAATCTGTTCCTGATCGAAGACGAACGGCGAGTAGCCGAGGTCGGCGTCGCTGCCGAGCGCGTCGACGTAGTACTGCTCCTCGTTGTTGATGGGCAGATAGGGCCCCCAGATGAAGTGCGACTCCCACTTGTTCGGGTCGAGCGAGTTGCCATTGAACTCGTCGCTGAACATCAGCTGGTAGTCCCTGGCCAGGTTGATCGGGTCGGCCGTTTTCTTCTTGTAGGCGCGGATGTAGTCGATCTCGTAGGTGGCGGGGAACTCCGTGGTGTCATCTGGCGTACCGGCCCAGGAGCCGCCGACGGCGAGGTTGGCGATCAGGTACATCGCCTGGCTCGCTATCTTGAACTTCGCACCGCTCGTGGCGTGCACGGTCTCGTCGGTGATGGAATGAGTCTCGACCCCATCGACATACCAGACGATCTTCTTTGGCGACCAGGCCATGCCGAAAGTGTGGAAGTCCTGCGTCCAGTCGGTGGCATAGACCGGGAAAGAAGGCGTCGAGCGCAGTTGCCAACCGGCGGGCACATCGAAGAAGTGATACGTGTTGTAGAGCCGGTCGACGTCCTGGCCGAGGAACTCCATGACGTCGATCTCGGGCACCGTTTCGACATAGTGGGTCGGCAGCATCCAGAAGGCCGGCCAGAGACCGCGGCCGGCGGGCAGCTTGGCGCGCGCCTCCACATAGCCGTGCGTCATCTTGAAGCTCTCGTAGGAGGTGATGATGCCCGAGAGGTAGTTGACGTTGTCCGGATCGTAGGGGGGCCGGTAGCCCGGCTCACCTGGCGTACCTTCGGCATCGCCATAGCGGTAGGTCGACGCCTTGCGCTTGTACAAGGCATCGCCGCGCGGCGGCCGTGGCGGCGGCTGCAGACTGGCCGACGTGGGTGTGGCATTGATCTTCAGTGTGCTGCCGGTGAGCTCGAAGGGATCGGCGGCAGTGCCGGCGAGGTCTGTGTGCATGTGCAGCGTGTCGACATACAGCTGCTCTTCACGGTTGATCGGCCAGTAGGGGCCCCAGAGAAGACCGGTGTGCCACTTGTCCGGGTCGAGCGTGCTGCCGCTGAATTCGTCGTTGAAGACAAGTTCGTAGCCCGTGAGGTCGGGTACCGGATCGGGGGTCGGTGTGGGTGTCGGATCGGGTGTCGGCTCTGGCGTGGGTTCGGGTGTCGGCTCGGGCGTCGGCTCGGGTGTCGTCGGGGACGCCGCTGCGGTGAAGACAATGTCGTCGAGTCGGACATTGCCGCGTACCAGGAAGCCGTGTATGGCGATCAAGCGGTTGTCGGGTTCGAGCGCGGCCAGGTCTTCGACGAGGTTGCGGCGATGGGATTGCCAGCTGCCGTCCCGGGCTGACGGACCAAGGCCGAGACGCAGGTAGTGGCTGGACACAGAACCTGCGCCCGTCGCGCGATCGTCGTACTGGAAGTAGCGGAAGCCGTCGGCGGTCTCGGCAGCGATGTAGATGCCGAAGCGCTCACTCGTGCGCAGGCGCCAGGAGAGGTTGAAGTGCGATGTCTCGTTCCAGCCGCCGTTGTTGCCACGGGTGCCGCCGAGCCGATAGCCGTTGCTGAAGCCGTCGCCGGCCAGTTCAATGACTCGACCGGTTGCATCGGCGACATTGCGGGCGCGGGCACCGGACGGCGTGTTGTCGTAGACGACCCAGCCTGCTGCCGTGCCGTCTTCGGCATCCTCGCGGATGCGTGCGTTGGTGGCGTCGGGATCGGTCGGTTCGGGTGACGGCTCGACCGGCGGCTCGACGGGTGGTTCCACAGGGGGCTCGACTGGAGGCTCCGCGGGTGGCTCGGACGCTCCGCCGGCGGTTTCGGCAAAGACAATGTCGTCGAGCCGTACGTTGCCGCGCACCAGGAAGCCGTGCACGGCGATCAGTGTGTTGCCGGGTTCGACGGTGGACAGATCGGCGGCGAGATCACGCGCAAAGGTGTTCCAGCTGCCGCCCGTTGCCGCGGCACCCAGACCATGCCTGATGTAGTTACCCGAACGTGAGCCCGGGCCGGTGGCGCGATCGTCGTACTGGAGGTAGCGGAATCCGTTACTGGTTTCAGTGGCGATATAGATACCGAGACGCTCGTCGGTGCGGAGCCGCCACGAGGCGTGGAAGCGCGTTCGCTCGTTCCAGCCGCCGTTGCTTGCACGCGTGCCGCCGAATCGGAAGCCATTACTGAAACCAGCCCCGGCGAGCTCGATGACTCGACCCGATCCGTCGGCGACGTTGCTAATGGACGCGCCCGCAGGCGAATTGTCATAGACGAGCCAGTCGGTTGTCGTGCCGTCCTCCGCGTCTTCACGGACGAGGGCGTTGGCACCGGTGGACGGGTTGTTGTCGGAAGGGTCGTTGTCGGTAGGATCGTTCCCGGTGGAATCGTCAGTGGACGCCGCATCCGTCGAGAACACGAGGTCATCAAGCCGCGCATTGCCGCGGATCAGGAAACCGTGCACGGCGTTCAGCGTATTGCCCGGCTCGGCGCTCGCGAGATCAGCGGCGAGATCGCGTTCGAAGCTGTTCCAGTTACCGCTGGTTGCGGCAGGCCCAAGGCCGAGACGAACATAGTTGCCCGAGCGGGACCCTGGGCCGGTCGCGCGATCGTCGTACTGCAGGTAACGGAAACCGTTGGCGGTGTCGGTCGCGATGAAGATGCCGACGCGCTCGTCGGTGCGGAGCCGCCAGCGGGCATGGAAGCGGGAGGTCTCGTTCCAGCCGCCGTTACTCGCGCGGGTGCCGCCGAGTCGGTAACCGTTGGCGAAGCCCGCGCCTGTGAATTCGACGACCTGTCCGGTGGCATCGGCCACGCTGTTGACCGCGGCGCCCGCGGGCGTGTTGTCGTAGACCCGCCAACCATTGGCTGAACCGTCCTCGCGGACAATCTCGTCGGCAACGACGGCGGTTGACGACAGGCCAATCAGGATGAGCAGACCGATCAGCAACGACGGCCGTCGAGTGAAGCGAACAGGTGGGAGATGCGCAGACTGCCTGGCGCTGAACGAAAACGACATCCTTTTCATGACAACAGCTGAAGCTAGGGAGAGGGGCAGGGCGTGGCGTCGGAGCAGGTTCGAAGCCGCACCCTGCAGAGAATACTCCGACGCCACACAATCAACTTGTGACGTGGCCCCCTTTTCCTGTGACCGATGGATATGAATGATGCCGAACGATCAGGGCGTGTCCTTCTCCTGATACACGCGGATGTAGTCGATGTCGAAGGTCTTCGGAAACTCCTCGGGGTTCGGTGGAGCGCCGGGGTCGAAGCCACCGCCGACGGCGAGGTTCACGAGCACATACATGAGCTGGTAGCCAACGTCGTCGCCGATGTAGCTGTGCTCACGTACGCCGTCGACATACCAGTCGATGCGACCGGGCCGCCAGCGGGCGCCGAAAGTGTGGAAGCCGTCGGAGTAACCTTCGTCTCGCGTGCCATAGGTGGTGGTGTACTCATCCGATTCGATAGGCCCGCCGCCGATCGGATACCGGTGATAATTGTGTATTGCCTGATCCGGACGTCGGCCCCTGACCTCGAGGATGTCGATTTCGGGCTGCTGCGAGATGTAGTAGCGGTTCAAGAGCCAGAACGCAGGCCACAGACCATCACCCTTGGGTACGCGGGCGCGGACCTCGGCGTAGCCCTTGGCGAAGCGGAACGACTGATAGGACGTCAGCAGACCCGAGGTGTAACTTTGCGGCTCGTAGGAATCGTTCTGATTGAAGGTCTTGTGCTCGGTCCAGATCGGATCGTTCTCGTCGGGCAGGGCGTCCGGCGGTTCGATGCCGGCCGGATCCATGGCAGTTCGTGCGGTGATGGAGAGGTATTTGACGTTCTCGCCGTCGATCGTCTCTTGATCGAAGACGAACGGTGTGTAGCCGAGATCGGCGTCGGTGTAGAGCGCGTCGACGTAGTACTGCTCTTCGTTGTTGATGGGCAGATAGGGACCCCAGATGAAGTGCGACTCCCACTTGAGCGGGTCGAGCGACGAGCCATTGAACTCGTCGCCGAACATCAACTGGTAGTCGCGAGAGAGATTGATCGGGTCGGCCGTCTTCTTCTTGTAGGCGCGGATGTAGTCGATCTCGTAGGTGGCTGGGAACTCCGTGGTGTCATCTGGCGTACCGGGCCAGGAGCCACCGACAGCGAGGTTGGCGATCAGGTACATGGCCTGGCTCGCGATCTTGAACTTCGCACCGCTGGCCGCATGCACGGTTTCATCGGTGATGGAGTGAGTCTCCACACCATCGACATACCAGACAATCTTCTTCGGCGACCAGGCCATGCCGAAGGTGTGGAAATCCTGCGTCCAGTCGGTGGCGTAGACCGGGAAGGAGGGTGTCGAGCGTAGCTGCCAGCCGGCCGGCACATCGAAGAAGTGATAGGTGTTGTAGATTCGATCGACATCCTGGCCGAGAAACTCCATGACGTCGATCTCGGGCACCGCCTCGACGTAGTGGGTAGGCAACATCCAGAAGGCCGGCCAGAGACCCTGGCCAGCGGGGAGCTTGGCGCGCGCCTCGACATAGCCGTGCGTCATCTTGAAGCTCTCGTAGGAGGTGATGATGCCCGAGAGGTAGTTGACCTTGTCAGGATCGTAAGGGGGGCGATAGCCTGGTTCACCCGGTGTGCCGACGGCATCTCCGTAACGGTAAGTTGATGCCTTGCGCTTGTACAAAGGATCGTTTCGCGGTGGCCTCGGCGGCGGCGGCAGACTGGCCGACGTGGGTGTTGCATTGATCTTTAACGTACTGCCCGTAAGCTCGAAGGGATCCGATGCGGTACCCTCCAACTCCGAGTGCATGTGCAGGGTATCTACGTAGATCTGTTCTTCGCGATTGATAGGCCAGTAGGGGCCCCAGAGGAGGCTGGTGTGCCATTTGTTGGGGTTGAGGGAGGTGCCGCTGAATTCGTCGTTGAAGACTAGCTTGTAGGCATTTAGATCAGGCGTAAGGTTGCTCGCTGGAGGCTCGACAGTTGGCGGCAGCATGGACGCGTCTGGAGAGTCTGACACGAGGATGTCATCCAGTCTCATTGAGCCGCGCACCAGAAAGCCGTTGACGGCGAGGAGAGTGTTGCCTGGCTCGGCTGCCGCGAGATCAGATGATAGATTGCGCGAGACGATGTGCCAGTTTCCGTCACGTAGCACCGGACCAAGGCCGGTATGGACGTAAATGCGGCCGTAAAGGCCGCGGTCGGTAGTACTGTCATCGTAGGTGAGCAATCGGGTGCCAGAGGTCGTGGCGACCGAAACGTATACGAAAAACCTGCCTGAGGTTCGCATGCGCCATGACAGAAAGTGGCCGGAGCTGTCGTTCCAGCCACCGTTCGACGAGTTGTTGCCGCCGAGTCGGAAGCCGTTTTCGATACCAGACCCAGAGAGGTCGATGACGGAGCTGCCAAGCTCGGCGTCCGTCACCACCGAGATGGACGCGCCTTCCGGGGTTGCGTCGTAAAGCTCCCAGCCGGTTGTTTGCCCGTCCTCTGCATCTTCATAGTTGGTGATGTTCTCGTTTTCCGTATCGCCGCTGCCTGCATCGGATTCGGAAAGGATGATGTCGTCTAAGCTGACGCTGCCGCGTACCAGAAAACCGTTGACAGCCAACAGCGTGTTATCAGGCTCCGCCGCAGCAAGATCAGCGGCAAGGTCGCGGGTAACGACGTGCCAGTTGCCATCACGAAGGGTTGGTCCCAACCCATTACGGAGGTAGACTTCGCCGACGATACCGCGGTCGGTCGATGAGTCCTCGTAGGTCAGGAATCGGGTGCCAGCGGTAGTCGCGACTGTGACGTAAATGAAAAAGCGATCAGATGTACGCATGCGCCACGAAAGCATAGTTCCGGTCGCGTCGTTCCAGCCGCCCCTTGCTGCATTGTTACCGCCGAGACGAAAGCCATTTCGCGCACCTGCCCCATCAAGCTCGATTACCGAACTGCCGAGCTCCGCGTCTGTGACGACTGAGATGGTTGCGCCATCCGGGCTTGAGTCGTAGACCGTCCAACCGGTCGATTGCCCGTCCTCGGCATCCTCATAGATCACGGTAGACGAATGCGCCTTGCCGGATACGAGTCCGATAGAAAAAATAGACGCAAGAAGTAGTGTGCTCAAGGCTCTCAGATTCAATTTTGGCTTCATGGGACAGGATGGTACGGTAGTGGGTGAACCAGGGCGTGCACGTAACACGCGACTAACCGATCTTCTTGTGTGTCCAGGACTCAATGCCGAACAGGTAGACTTCTTCAAGGTCAACCAATGTAATCGTCAATTCTCAAGAAAGGACAGTCGTACCGAGACAGCGTATACTTCCGATGCTTTAAGGAGCGACGAGAGATCTAGGAAGTGATGTTGGAGAACTCCTTGTCGCGGGGTTGTTGAGCGCGCCCAGGGCAGGTACGTCTTTACCACGCAGCTTGGGGCTCGTGGGGTTCGAGTAGATCCGACGAACTGATGTTCGAGCTGCGGTTGGTGTGTCGGCATCATCGTTCTTACCGCACCGAAGTGTTGCTGCTAGGCACAACCTTGTCGCAAGAAAGTTACGAGCTAGCTGCTCCTCAAGCCTTGTCGCGATATCGCCGAGAAGCTACCACAGCTTATCGATCCGTTCGATGGCGTCATTGCGCGTTCGAGGGCGAGTGGTCTTGAGCGGCGAAGTTATGGATAGTGCGGACAAAGATTTACGGCGGTGTCTCAAGAAGGACATGGATGTCTTGGACGCTAGTACTAACGCCGTGAACATGTATGTGCGCATGAGGTGTACAGAGAGGTCAGGATGGACGAGGTACCCAGTTGCTTTCGCTGAAATAGGCAGTTGTCTTAAAACGCAGGACACAAGTGCCCTGAATGCCAGAATCTACGCCGTGAACTGGTGCCTTAAAAACAGCCAAGTTCCGATATTGTTGCAAAATGGCGAGCCGAAAATAGTACTGAATCGATGCTACTAATCTTTGCCGGAGCCAGTGGTAGCGATACAGTCGCAGCCTGCCTTTTTACTCTGTGAATTTAAGTTGCACTTACGGATAAATAAGCTTTTGAGTAGGGGTAGGTATATTCCAAAGTGTCTTTGCTATTTTTCCTAGCGCTATTAAGCAGCAACTCGCCCTCGTTTGCCCTGATCCAGTTATGAATTCGCATGCCGCCTTCGTGCAATTAGCTCCTACCAAAACAGTGAAGTAATGTCAATTAGCTCCTCGTGAAAGTGTATGCTGAGGCATCATGCTGTAAATTCTCATTGTCTGGAGCTGTTGTAACGACTCTGTACAAAAAAAGCCAGGGCGTTACGAGCACTTATGCTAGCCATAGAAATTGTTCATTTTTTCCGCGAGCGCTGAAGCGTATCAAAGTATTTGGATAGGTAATTGATATTTAGGTAAGTAGTTTTGGCTACACTTTCGGCAGTGTGACAGAGAGGATTGTATGAATCGGCAGTGTGACAGAGAGGATTGTATGAATTCGCGCATCTAACATGTGAAAAAGTTTAGAAGTGATGTATCCCAAAAGAAGCCCCAAAAACATTGCTGTTCGACGTGCCTATTCTTAGTTGATCATAGTAAGGCGTGAATGCCGTGCATAGAAAAAAAATCGCACTGTATTTGATAGCGAAATTCTGATTCTATTTCATATGGTTAATGGATATAAATGGTTGAGAAATGGGTGCACAGATTTTCTAATTGCTAGTTGATGTGCCGGCAATGAGATAAAAAATGGATAAAACCCGGCAACGCGGAACGTTCTCGAAAGTTTTGCATAGTAACACTAGTACTATCTTCAGCGAGCGAATGTCAACTAACATGCCTGGCGATATTGATCTTGGGGTATGATGTTAACGATCTGGGGAGTTTAGGGTTCTTTAGAGATCCTAAATCAAATGTAGGGACTGCAATCAATAGTAAAAACGGAAATAAACCAAATGGGTAACTAAAAGTGCGTGAAGTAAATGGAACCCATGCCGTATTTAGGCTTATAAGGTAGAAAGTTTGCGTAAAGAGACAAAGGTTTACCAGAATAGCAATAAATTTACTTTGACACTTGTAGTTAGGGGTTCGAGACGATGGTGCGCAAAATTATATGAGGTACACGTTCATCGTTAATGTGTATTCTTGGAGGCAATGCTAGTGTTGTACATATCGTTCGGTTTCGTTCTTTTTTTGGCGCTTTTATATGTTTCGAAGCTTCACTATAATGAATATTTTTCTCCAGCAGCAATATTTTTCTTCATATTCTGGTTGCACGCTTTTATCGATCCCTATCTCAGACTCCAATTTTCCCCAGCATTTGAACCAACTTCGTGGCATATACTAACTTCGTACAATATTGGTTGTTACATCGCGATTCTTATAGGCTTCGGATTGCATTCATTGTCAACACCACGCCTTGCTCGACGGGCGCTTGTAAGAGATGGTGAGTCAGGATTTGAACTCCGAAGCTTTCTCAATACAACTACGTTCAAATTCCTGTTCTTCGTGGGATTGGGCGTTATGCTTCTATATCTGATTGCGCTTGTGCAACTGGGTGGGTTGGCAACAAGAAAGGGTGGTCTAGGTTCAGGTGAAAAAGCTACTTTACAAAACGTGGCGCAGTTTATAAACGTAATTCTACTTGTAATTCCAGCGTTGTTCATCGCCAGTCGATCGCGTTGGGTTCGATGGCGGTTTGCCAAACATTCCTACGTGCTACTTACCGTACTTGTCTTTATTCAATCTGTCGTGATTTTTGGACGGCAATCGATACTAGCATTGTCTCTGCTTTTTCTAATTGTAATTCACTATCGCTTTAGAAAAATTAACGTAAGGTACATTATTGCTATATTTATACTCGTGCTTTCTGTCGGATACTTTTCTCTCTTCAGACGGGCGGGTGTTGGAATTCTTGATCTATCGATAGATCAAATTGCAGCGCTCACTGCATCTGGTCGAGTGACGTTGTCCGAGGGGTTCATGATGATCGTGCAGAGTGTACCCGGACAAGAGGTTTTCTCAAATGTTATACCCTATTTCCACTTTAACAAGTTTTGGTACGGTATTTCATATATTGAATCATTTTTTGGCCGAGTGCTGCCACTGGAGCTCTTAGGATGGGATCGAGGACTTAATCCTACATTTTGGTATCAAGATACAATTTTGTCTCGATATTCATATGGACGCGATTTCAGTATGGTCGCAGAGTCGTACATGAACTTTGGATACATAGGCATACTTGTTTTTCTAGTGCTTGGAATATTTTTAGGGTTTCTAAATCGAAAAATCTACACCTCCCGAAGCCCAGTGATGTTCCTGTGGTGTTGCCTGATGATCGTCAATCTTTGTATAAGTCTTAGAAGCGACAGCAATCCACTCTTCGCTCGAGCGATTTATCCAATATTGCCATTCATTTTTCTTCGGTGGTATCATATGTTAAGCGTCAGGAATGGTAGGTAGTCTGTGCACCGGAGTAGCAACAGAAAAAAATTACTTTTAGACTGTGTTTAGAGCTAAGCCATATTGCAGTTCGGTTGCGGTAAGGTGCGGACAATAGAGTGCAAAAAAAGTCAAGAAGCCATCATGTTCGCTTCGAAGATTAGCCGAAAGATTTGCAATCGAACGTATCCAATTACGAAATACTCCGCAGACGTGTTTGTACAAATTCGGTGCCAAATCTAGTCCAGAGGGTGAGATAGATTCTTCGGAATATTAATATGTGTGGAATTCTCGGTGTATGTTCGTCAAATATAAGACGTTCACTAATCGAAGATATGTCGTTGACGCTGATTCATCGCGGACCAGATTCGAGTGGAGTTTGGGCTTCTCAACAATGTGACGTTATTCTGGGGCATCGTCGGCTTGCAATCATCGATTTAAGCGAGAATGGTGCTCAGCCAATGGTGTTTAGTGGAGACGGCTTAGCAATCGCTTACAACGGCGAAGTCTATAACTTTCAAGAGATCAAAGATGATCTGAGAGCTAGCGGTATACGATTCCAAAGTAATACTGATACCGAAGTTTTGTTGCGGGCCTATCAGAAGTGGGGAAAAGCTGCTATCCAGCGATTTTCTGGCATGTTCAGCATTGCAATCGTCGATGAGAATCAGAAAAGGCTAGTTCTTGCTCGCGATCCCTGTGGTCAGAAACCGCTATATTACATTTATGAGCCAGGGCTTCTGGCATTTGCCTCTGAAATCAAGGCTCTTCACGTATTTCGCCCTGGAATGAGCAAAATTGACTCCAATGGTCTGGAAGATTATCTGGCGTATGGGTATTCACTGGGGCCACACACCTTAACTGTTGGGGTATCGAAAGTACTGCCCGGACAGACATTGGTCTATGACATGCAAAGCGGCACGCTAGTTGAAGATCTTCTGTGGGAAGTGCCACATCGAGACAAATCTTTGTTGACGTCTGGGCGTGCCGAACAGCAGTTAGAAGTTTTGTTGCAAGACTCAGTAGAGCGGCATCTAGTTAGTGATGTACCAGTAGGACTTCTTTTGAGCGGCGGAATCGATTCCTCACTGATAACAGCGATGGCAGCTCGATCAGGTCGAGCGCTGCGTACGTTTTCAGTAGTTTTTCCGGGTCAAAAACAACGAGATGAATCGGAGTACGCGCGCGCTGTCTCTAAACACTTTGGTACAAAACATCTGGAATTGGAGATGGAAGAGATGAGCGCTGATGTCTTACACGCTCTTGCCTATCAGTTTGATGATCCAATTGCTGATCACGCCATTGTACCCACCTACTTGCTGAGCAAAATTATTCGCAAATATGTGACGGTTGCTCTAAGCGGTGACGGCGGTGATGAATTGTTTGGTGGTTATCCTCACTATGGGCTAATGCGACACCAGACATCACTAAGGTACATCCCCAAGCCTCTTCGCTCTCTGCTTGCAGCTGGCGCTGAACGACTAGAGCCGGGTGTGCGTGGGCGAAACCACCTGATCGGGCTGAAGGGACCATTGGAAAACTCCATTGCGCACATCAATATGTTGTTTGATGCAAGTCAAAGAAAGATACTGCTTGGTTACTCAGATGGAAATAGTCCCGAGAATCGTAAATCAGCATTGATTTCGTCTCGCCGAGGTAGTGCTGTTGATAAGGCAATGTACAGTGATTTCCGAACCACAATGGCTGAGGCCTATTTAACGAAGGTAGATAGGGCAGCCATGGCAAATTCACTAGAAATTCGGGCACCCCTTCTCGATGATTCGATCGTGAACTTTGCTTGGCGAGACGTCGGTACCGATCTAAAATATGCAGCGGGTCGTGACAAGATACTCCTAAGACGCCTAGCCGCACGTCTACTCCCGACAAAAATTGCAGACAAGCCTAAGCAAGGGCTTACAATGCCACTCAACTCTTGGCTACAAGATGGTTCCAATACCTTTCTCAAAGACGTTTTATTAGATTCAAGTCAAGCGCTGTTCGATCGTTCGGCTGTTCTAAGCTTGTTTGATCAACAACGTCGGGGACGGAATAACGCATCTAGGTTGTTTGCACTTACCATGCTTACTTTATGGGCTGACAAATACGGTATGTCCCGTGGTTGAAGAACTCCGAATTGGAATCGATGCGAGCAACCTCCGAAACGGTGGTGGTCTCAGTCACCTAATTCAGCTTGTCGATGCTGCAGATCCTATTCGACATTGCTTTAATAGTATTACAATCTGGGGAGGCCGTGACACATTGGATATGCTCCCTCAAGATCGTCGTTGGCTAGACCTGCGTAGTCATCCATGGCTTAATAGAGGGGCTCTTGCACGTGCTGCATGGCGACAACGCTTCCTAAACGAAGAGCTAATGCTTACCAGTGATCTGCTATTTGCGCCTGGCGGGTTAGTCGCGCCGACTGATCTGCCGCGTGTCACAATGTGCAGAAACATGATCCCATTCCAAAAGAAAGAACGGCGGCGTGCGAGTGGAATGCGCCGAATTCACTTTGAATTTCTTAGGAGAGCTCAGATTCGCAGTTTCGTTTCTGCGGACGGCGTTATTTTTCTTACTGAATACGCGCGTTGCGAAGTTTTAACGCAATTGCCTCGTCGCCCCAAGTTTGAGACAGTTATTCCACATGGTGTCGCGTCACGTTTTTCGCAATCGCCTAGGGTGCAACACTCACTTTCCGACTATTCGATGAGTGAACCATTTCGACTTTTTTACGCATCTTCCATTAATCCGTATAAGCATCAGTGGGCAGTAGTTGAGGCGGTAGCTACTCTGCGAGCTGCTGAAATACCTATTAAGCTAGATTTAGTTGGTGCAGGATCAGACCCTAAAAGTGTAGCGCGATTGTTAAAGGCTCTGGATAAGCACGACCCCAATAGAGAGTTTGCTAATTGGCTTGGCCCCGTTCACTTCAGCAGGATGCATGAACTCTATCGCAAGGCCGATGCTTTCATATTTGCATCGAGCTGCGAAAACTTGCCGAATATTTTGCTAGAAGCGATGAGCGCAGGATTGCCCATACTATCAACAAATAGCGGACCTATGCCCGATATTTTAGGATCAAAAGCTTTCTATTTTGATATCGATAAACCGGGCTCTCTCCTGCGCGGTTTAGAGCGCATGCTCAATGACAGGAATTCACGGACGTCTGCAGCGCATGATGCCTGGAATCGCGTTACCCCGTACAGCTGGGAGGTTTGCATGGAGAGAACCTTTGATGCTCTAAACTACGTTGCAAGAATAGAAAAATGTTCAACACCTCCGCAGAATGCGATTACCGAAACCTCTAGGTAAAAAATGTTCGAAACGTTTCGACTTCATAATTTTTCATACAAGCGATTGTCTAGCTCTCGTGAGTTGGGGCACGCGGCATCGACCGGCAACTGGCACATCAAGTTTAATTAAATTGTGGCGGTGTATCCGTGAGTTTGACCTTACCCGCAAATGACTGTTAGTGCTTTGTACTATTGACACATACTAGTTGGAACATAGTGAAAGGTTAGCCCCCCAAATCGGCAGCGAAGATGGACGTTTTCCTAATCTTCCTCAAAAAAATCACTGACGCACCCGTTACGGTATAATTATCTATTTTAGGGGTGGAAGCAGAACATAATTCGATGAATCTTCGCCTACTGCTGCATGACTCACTGTACATACGTCAATCGTTGACCGCTCGGCAATCAGTATTCATCTTAGGATCTGCTGTAGCGGAGAAAAACTTGGAAGGTTTGGGTTCACCTATTCAATCTGTAAAAATTCATGGACTTTTCAAACTGATCACCGCGTAACATCGGGTTTTGTTCGCATTAAGCGATAGAGACGATCGTATGATATTAACCATGGAGAATTTTGTGCATCACCCAGTCTCCAAGAGACTGCGATAATGGATTACTTATGAAAACACGTGAGCGTACTTTCTTGTTCAATAAGGCGGACGCCCTATGGCGCTACACGCTGATAAACTCTGCGACCCGCGTATTTCCCTCTGTTATCGTTACTGAATTTCCGAAGTCCGGGGGCACTTGGCTCTGCCAGATGTTGGCTGACAGTATCAACATGCGTTATCCGCGCAACGAGCTTCCTTCTTTAGGTTCTAACATCTATCAGGGTCACTATCTAAAACGATATCCGGGGCGAACTCTGGTGCAATGGCGTGATCCGCGCGACATCATGGTGTCTCTCTATCACTTCCTCTATTTCAAGACTGAATTTGCATCGTCGGGCCGTATTGCGGCCGCGCGGTCTCACGCAAAATTCAGCAATTTCGACGATATTGAGGGTAATCTTCCAGACTTTATTTCTCTTTCGTTCCTAAATCCAAAAATTCCACGGTTTAACTGGAACGCGTTCTTTGACAAGTGGAGTGTTGAAGACGATGTAGTTCACACCAGCTATGAACGACTACGCCAAAATGGAGTGACTGAACTCACGCGCATAAGCTCAGCATTAGGAAGCGTTTGCCAAACTGAGCGTATTGCCATTGCCATGGACAGGTATTCTTTCGAGCGCGCTTCCGGTCGTAAAGCTGGTGAAGAAAATCGTAATAGTTTTGTCAGAAAAGGTTTGGTTGGTGATTGGGTCAACGTATTTTCACCTACGGCAATTGAACGAATCAACACTTTAACCGAGGGTAGGCTCGAGCGCTATGAGAAATTCATGGCGTCGATTCCTAACCATTAAATATCGGTATGAGAGCTTCCTACATAAACATAAACCTCCGAATTTATAAAGAATATTAGACAATGATCGATTTCGTAGATCCTGAGACAAAAGCAAAGTTAAGGTTACTGCCGGATGGCTCAGCCTATGTCTCCAAAGGTGGTAATTCATTTCCTATCAAGGATGGAATTCCAATTTTCTCTGTAGAAATCTATACTGAAAACTTTGGAGATCAATGGAACGATTTCCCTTTAACTCAAATAGATTCAAGTAATATTGATAAAGTGTCTGAGGAACGGCTCGTTCAAACGTTCGGATTCACGCTTGATAAACTAGCAGGTAAGAGCATACTGGAAGTTGGTTCAGGCGCGGGTCGTTTCACTGAAGTGCTTCTTCGACATGGTGCAATGGTATACTCGTGCGACGCTTCAAATGCGATTATAGCAAATAGTCGTAATAACAAAGACAAAGGAATAGGTGTTTTCTTCCAGGCCTCGGTCTTTAATCTGCCACTTCCTCCCAGAAAATTCGACGTCGTGTTCTGCATTGGGGTAATTCAGCACTTGCCGGATGCCTCCAAGGGAATTTCATGCCTTGCCGAGTGTGTGAAGCCAGGTGGCTCGCTTTTCATCGATCACTATCGATGGCAGATTTTCCGCCGCTTGGCACCACGATATCTAATTGGTCGACCCATTACGTCAAGACTTTCTACATCCGTCAATCGTAACATAGCTAAAGCTTTTGTTAATATTTGGTGGCCACTACGGTTCATTTTTAACTATGAGATATTACGTAAAATAGCGACTACCCTTTCACCTGTTGCGCCGATCGCATACTACAAACGGATGTACAAGGGTGCATCAGATGAGAAACTGAAGGAGCTCGCGGTTCTTGACACGAATGATTTCATTAGTGCCCGCTATGACAAGGGTCTTACCCGGCAAACTTTGAAAAAAATTTTGAAGAGCACTAACTGCTCGTCTTGTGAAGTTCTTACTAACCACGAGTTAGCCGATCAATACGGCACACTTCGAGCTGCCGGCTTGGTAGCAAGAGCGAGCTATGATTGAGGATATCGGTGCGCCCCCCCCCCCCGACCACTGGATTAATTGCCCATTCTGACAAGGTCGCTAGAAGATCCAGTTGCCATTAAAAAAGTTACATGTATCTAGATTTATTGCGAGTTTTACGGACTCACACTATTTTTCTGAGTAAATCCGTTTGTGTCTGCGTAGATTTTGGATGCTATTTGTATTTTGGCTCAATCAAGGAGTATTAAATCCGCCACGCAGTGCTTCTCTATTGCGATGACAGATCATATTGTTAGGAGCTATTCTATGTCCGAAAACGTCCATCGACGACACCTACTCACTAACATCGACCCTGATGAATTTAGCAAACGGTTCTTCATTGGAATTGGTGCGGCTCGCTCCGGGACGACCTGGCTTGAGGCAATATTGCGCCACCACCCTCAAATCAGTCTGTCGAAGGTAAAAGAACTACAATACTTCAATTGGGCTATGTTGCCTGATGAGCAACTGTCCTTTACTACTCGAATGTTGCTGGGGTTAAAAAAAATCTCAACACCAAAGCCTGTCCAAGAAAGGCTTCTAAATGTCTTCTATGAAGATAATCGCATTCGACGGGAGCTATTGAGGGGGCAACCGAACCACCAGTGGTATCTAAGTCTGTTTTCCAACACATCTGTGGGTAGAATGTGCGGCGAGTTTACTCCTGCTTACGCCGCGTTGCCCGAATGGTTGATCGCAGAAATGGCTCGCCTACTTCCTCATGCCCGTTTGGTTTACGTTATGCGTGATCCGATTGAGCGGATTTGGTCACATTATAGGTATAGAATTGGCAAAGGTTTGATGTCTTTAAGCGATATAGCAGGGGAGCCAGACGTCTATTATTCCAATCTCACAACTTATCTTGAAACGATAGAAAACTACGAAAAAGCGTTCTCATCCGAGCAGATATTTTGTGGATACTACGAAGAATTCACATCTGATCCCGAGCAATATTTCAATTTGCTTTGTGAGTTTCTCGGTGTGAATCCAATTAATGAGCCTATGAAGAAATTGCTCTCAGAACGAATAAATGCCTCAAAACAGGACGACGCGTGTCCACCCGAGCTAACTGCGCAGTTGCACGAACGTTTTGGTCATATCGCCGATCAAATGGAAGATAAGTTGGGGCGAGTTCCCCCGTCGTGGCGTCGCAGATTTTAGGTTCATAGCGCCATGTGCGAAGTTGTCTTCTCATAGCATTGCTATCTGTAAAGGTTTGCTGCTGTTTCAGATTGATTGTGTGCAGAATTTGGGCGAGCTTAATGTGATCGTAGCAGATCCAAGGTTCTGATATTATTTTGGGAATCGATTTATGTATATAGGTATTCCATATTCTCGGGAATTTTGAATGAGTTGGAGTCGTTTCTACCGACGTCGTGGTTTGATCACTGGGTTAGGTTTGGGCGTGGTAGTCCAAAATCTTTCTCGAGGCGTGTCTGCTCAACTCTCTGCTCCGCGATTTCGAACCTTTGAGCGCCTCGACGACGCCCTCGCAGATCCTCCGGATCCTGGTGCTCATGTCGAGATATTGTGCCACTCTAAACCGGGTGATGGCGGAGGCTTTCGGGGGGTGGTCGAAAATGGTCACAATGCTCGAAACCCTGGTGGCGGTATTATTAGGCCGACCGAACCGGCTAATGTGCGGTTTTGGGGAGCTAAGGGCGATGGAGACAATGATGATCATGCAGCGTGTCAAGCCGCTGCGGAATTTTGCGATAAGATTTCTAGTGCAGCCGCAGCAGGAAGCAAAGGAATTGCGGGTCAGAATCTTCTCTTTCCACACGGCGAATACAATTTTTACGGACGCGCACTGGTGCTTCCTCCGAAGGTTGATCCTGTCGCTATGGAAAACGGTGATGTGATAATTCGCCGTGGCGGATTCTTCTTGCCGAAGGCAAATAACAACGTCATTCGTGGGTTTGTGTTTGTTGATCCTCCAGTAGTAAAAGGTCTCGTTCAAAATGTAAGTAACGAAGCGCCTATTGCGATTACTTCGACCGACCACTCGTTTCGCGACGGAGATTGGGTTAGATTCCGATGTATCAGCGGTATGCCGGAACTGAACGGGCGCGGCTTCGTTGTAGGACAAGTTGCAACGGATGGGTTTGTTCTCGAAGACTCAGATGGACGGTCTTGGGGCCGCTTCTCTGGTGGCGGTGAGGTTCTCTCTGGTGCAGCTATTGAATTCTTTACGAACAACGTGTCACGCGCTCAGATCAAGATAGAAGATTGTGCTTGCTTCGGTTCACCAGACGCAGGCCAGTGTTTCGTCTCATCCCGGAGTTTTGAGAAGTCGCGCTCTACAGAGCTGACCATAAGCGGATGCGAGACTCAGGATATAGACCGTATCATTCATTCGACTTGCGATAGTTTAACTGTCAAAGGGGGGTTCTTCTGGCAATCTAGCTCGAAGGAAGCCCCCTTCTACTCGAAGGGTAAAGTCAAAGTATTCGGCGGTATGCTGATACCGCGTGATCTTTCGACAGGTGCGCGTTGGTGGGATTACGATGTATGGCCGAAAGGGTTTGCAACATCGGCTGCTTTCTATGGGGTCAGATTCTCCGGGGAAGGCGGCGGCATTGCTGTACTCAAAGTTCTTGATGTCTCGAATGATGTGTCTAAGAGGCTCGTATTTGACACTATTCTCTTTGACGCCTGCCAACTCATCTCCCAGAAAGGCGGCCCGGACGGAGAGGGTGGTGTTGTCGTCCTCGGTGCCACCCAGGCAGATAATCATCAGTTAGCTGTTCCTAATGGCATTGAATTCCGTGCGTGTGATGTAACTCTCTCGCGTCATCAATATCTCGTACGCGGCGAGATCACTACCGTGCCAGCTCTGCGCGATGGATACAATTTTCGTGTTTCTATCGATGATATGAGTCGCCGCCTCTTTGATCGGCTTGGTCAGCATCCATTGCCTGACTATCTGCTACCTTATCTTGACGGGTCGACCCGCGCTACAATGATGGGGCGCATTCAAGTTCTGAGAGGTGAAGGTGTTAAGGCACCTGACATTCTTATGGGTGCGGTAATCGAAATAGGTGGGTGGAATATTGATTTTGATATAACTGTTGGGTTTATTCACAATGCCCGTCCGGGTGACCGACTTACACTGATTGCTCAAGACAATACATCTTTGTATTGGCGTGTAGCACATGGTAAGGGAAATGGCATGAACTTTTATCTTGCGAACGGAATGGACTTCGCTCCGGAAACCGAGAATGCGACCCTTTCATTGACTGTCGATACGAAAGGCAATGCAAGAGAAATCAGTCGAACCTGATTGGTTCCCTGTTTCCTATATATTATACAGTAGTGCTGCTGTATTCCTTATTACCCTTTTTTGTATGTAAAATTTCACTTAAAAGTATTAAGCTGTAAGTTCCGAAGTCCAAAATACTACATCACAGTGTGTTGAGCTACGTGCTTCAACCAGAAGTTGCTGACGATGAAAAAGCAGCGATATCGACTACGGCACGAATCGTTTGGCAAATAGAACCAATTCAATCAAAGTCTGGTTAGGATGGCTGCATTTTTCCGAATGCGTTTGTCACATTGCCCGATTGTTTGGACCCGCAATTGAGCTGAGGTAATGCAGATGAAAATCCCTAACCTTCGTTTGTTAATACTAACTGGTCTTTCTCGTGTTATTTCAGCTTTGGGTGGATTGGTTTTTACAATCGCCGTTGGTCGAATCTTTGGTGCTGAGGTATTGGGGCAATTTGTATTTGCCAATTCAATAGTACTTCTACTCGTGATGGCGGCTAAGTTTGGCGGTGATCGCGATCTAATAAAATTTAATGCTATTCACTGGGAAGCGTCTTGGTCAGCTCTTCGGTTAGCACGCCTACGAAGAGCGTGTTTGATATCCGCTTGTATATCGATGATTGCAATCACAGTACTTTGGATTGTTGCTGCTCTGATTGACGAACCGCGAACCAGTATGCTTGTGGTGCTGGCTCCAGCAGTTTTCTTCATGAGTTGGATGTGGCTCAACGCGGGATTTCTTAAAGGTATGTCGTATCCGCATATAGGAACGCTGTTCGAAAACGGAATTGTATCTGCAGTTGCTGCGATTATTCTTTTTTTCTGCGCTCTAGGTGCTATTTCGACTGAGACAACCTTGACTGCCAGTTATGTAACTGCGGGATTGCTCGTCTGGACAATATCGCTCGTTGCCGTGCTGTTCGTCAATCACCGTGTTTCGGATGATATTGCCGTTGGACAAGCTAAAGCAGTACATGTAGAGCGTTCAGGGCTTGCCTTCGCAATGATTGATATGACCAACTTTCTAATCTCATCTGGCTCGTTCATCGTGGGCGCTTTTGTGTTGACAAGCCACGAGATTGGATTATTGCGAGGGGCCGAGCGAGCTAGCGTGCTAATCGTATTTATTTTAAGTGTTACTAATGTCATCGTGGCGCCGCGTATAGCTCGTAGTTTTGCCAGCGCCAACCATGATCAGCTAGTTTCTGCTGGGCAATGGGCAGTGCGATGGAATGTAATATTGGCATCTCCCGTCGTTGTTATATGCATGGTATATCCATCAATTTTTGTAGAGATGTTCGGGCCTGAATTTTCGGGTATTGAGCCGTTCATTCGAATTATGGGAGCTGGCCATCTGATCAATGTTGTTAGTGGGCCGTGCGCGATGCTTTTGGCTATGACGGATTATGCTGCTTTAGCCGTACGTATCAATATTATTTCACTGGCGATCTCCATGGCGCTTTATATTATTTTTTCGACATTGTATGGGCCCACTGGATTCGCGGTTGCTTATGCGGTATCAATAGTCGTCCGCAATGGACTGATGCTTGTGGCAGTGAAGACGAAACTTCGTCTATGGTATTTGCCACGATTTGGATTCTAGGGCGCTAAGTTGGTTTTGAGCAGCTCCGATAGGCTGTGTTTGACCACAAATAGCTCATAGTTGATGAATATTTTGGTAATACTTTCTCAGCTTCGTCATCGGCGGGTGAGGCTGCAAGATGATGTTTCGTGTACTACCCTTGTAGGAGACTTACATTGAAACGGCAAGTCGATCATGAGCGTAGAGATTCTCCGTAGCGATGGCCAAGAGTTGACTGTTCAGGTAACGGTCGATATTTCCGGATCCCTGCTGGAGGCCGAACAGAGAATACTTAGCTCGCTCAACGAACTCGGCTGCGTTCTAACCCACGATGCGATTGCGCAGTTTGATACCGATGGCTCTCCGATCCAGACTGGGGATATCAAGTGGACTCGTCGGGGGCGAAGCCCCAAGACCTATCAGAGTCCCTACGGTGAGGTCAGCGTGGAGCGCAATGTTTACCAAAACAGCCGGGGTGGCAAGATCCATGCCCCCCTCGAATCGACGGCTCGGATCATTCATCGCGCCACACCGAGATTCGCCAAGATGGTGTCCGACAAGTACGCGCGGCTCAATGCCAATGAGGTTTGCTCGGATCTGTCCGAGAACCACGGGCGGCGCATCAGCAAGGCGGGCGTGCAGAACTTGGCCGAGAGCATTGGTGCGATCGCCATGGCAAAAGAGGAAAGCTGGGAGTACAGCACGCCAAAGCTGGACCAGGAAGTGTGCACAGTGGTCTGTGGTCTGGATGGCGCCATGCTGCAGAGCGTAGATACCGGCTGGCGAGAGGCGATGGCCGGTACCCTGTCACTCTACGATGGCGATGGCCAGCGTCAGCACACCACCTACTTTGGTGCCGCGCCCGAGTATGGGAAGGAGGCCTTCTTCGAGCGTTTCACTCGCGAGCTGGCACACATCAAGGCGCAATACCCTTAGCTTGACCCACAAATATCCCGGTAGTCGTCGACTATTTCGGCAAGGCGTTCCCAGCCACGCCACTGGCTGACAACCCCGGGTGGCGGAT
>ENA-ORXM01002220-ORXM01002220.1-marine-metagenome-genome-assembly--contig:-NODE-2220-length-23521-cov-4.278152_pt1 | contig 23521 bp, 21 predicted proteins | sample MGYA00237867_ERZ511480 | MGnify/ENA primary metagenome ERZ511480 (study PRJEB26309, sample SAMN06266103) | marine metagenome | isolation source: Algal blade | place: United Kingdom:Sidmouth, United... | reverse complement strand
GATTTAGAAAGTATACTTGAAGAATTTGATTTCAGTCCTGTGACTGAAGGCCTTGGATTTAATCAAGAAAAATATAATAAAATTAAAAAAGAAGTTGATACTACTAGCGTTCAGTCTCTTAAGTCTAAGCAGCATCTTCCTTTAAACGAACGTCAAAAAAAGGGTATGCGATCAGACCAAATCAGACTCACTCCAAAACAGAGAGTATCAGAAACAACACCTGAGATGAAGATAGAAATTCCTGTTAAAAAAGAAGTACATACTACTTATAAGGCTGAAGTTGAAAAAATTAGTTTTATGAAGAAAATCTTTTCTTGGTTAATGGACTTGGTCGTTGTAGCTGGAGCAACAGCTATTATGGGAATTGTGGTTACGTATTTTGTAACAGGAAATGTAGAGCTTAATTTTTTAAAATCAATTGACTTTATTATTGATTTCTTTGTTCCCATGTTTATCATGAATTACCTTTTCTATTTTTCAATTTTTTGGAAAACAACAAATCAAACTTTAGGAATGAATATCTTAGACCTAAAGATAGAATCGACAAGAAACGACGAAATCACATTTGTTCAAACTTTTCTAAGATCAGTTATGAGCTTTACTTCAATTTTCACTGCAGGAATTTTAGAAATACTTGGATTTTCTAATGCTATTTCTTGGACGAAAATTACAAATAAATGACTTTAGATATTTTCTTATCAGAGAATAAAAATAAAAAAATTGTTTTTACTAATGGATGCTTTGATATTTTGCACATTGGTCATTTGAAGTACTTGGAAGAGGCAAGCTTATTAGGTGATCTTTTGATTGTTGGATTAAATTCAGATTCAAGTGTAAAAGAGCTAAAAGGTGAGACTCGTCCAATTAACAATGAATTTGAAAGAAAAACATTTTTAATGGCATTAAAGTGTGTTGATCATGTTGAGATATTCTCAGAGCAGACTCCGCTTGAGTTAATAAAAAAAATTGTTCCTCAGGTCTTGGTTAAGGGTGGAGACTGGAGTGTTGATAAGATTGTGGGATCTAAAGAAGTTATTTCAAATGGCGGAGAAGTAAAATCTCTAGCATTTCTAGAAGGGTATTCAACTACTAAGTTAATCAATAAAATAAAAAATGAATTTTAGTATTATCTCCGATTTACATATTAAATCAGAAGGCGATGATAGGTATAAATTACTTATGAGCTTTTTAAACTCACAAGAAGTTGAAGACTCAGATATTATCATTTTATTAGGAGATATTTTTGACTTGCTGATTGGGCCTCATCTTAAATATGTAGAAGAATATAAAGAATTTTTTGAAAAGTTTAAAAAATTGTTAAAAGTGAAAAAAATTTGGTGGTTTGAAGGTAATCATGATTTTCACTTTGAAAAACTTATTTCTAAAGTTCTTACGCAAGATCTTAGTGATAACTTTGAATATATAAAAAAAGAAAAGATATTAAGTTTAAATGGTAAGAAAATCTATCTCGCCCATGGCGACCACCTGGACATAGAAAATGAAAGCTATATGAAATATAAAAATATAGTTCGCTCTGATTGGGCAAGAGTCATCATAGAAAATCTATTGCCTTATACGGGATTAAAGTTTCTAAAAGATAAGTTTTCAAATCAATCAAAAAAAATGCAAAAGGAATTTAATAAAAATAAGGAGAGGGAGAAATTCCGAAGATATGTAAAAAACTTACAAGCTTATGATTTAGTGGTTTTAGGCCATAGCCATATCTTTGAGCACACTGAAGGATATATAAATTTAGGGTTTCCTGAAGTGGATAAAAAATTCTTATTTTTTAATGGGAATATAAATTTAGTAGATTTAAAATAATCAAAAGGATATTAATGAAAAAAAATAAGAGCTTATATGGGTTACTAATTATTTTAATTTTTCTAAATATATCGTGTTCATCAATTGATAATACTAAAGGAACAGATTTTCATGTTCATGTTGGAAAACCTCCAAAAGTAAAAGTTGATGATGTGTCTTGGGATGCCAAGAGATCCTTACTTGCAATTAAGAGTATTAACCTCTCGAGAGCATTGATTATTTCTAGGGGATATCAAAAAAATCGAAACCAAAAAGCAGTAATTTCAGAAAATAACTATGTGATTGAAATGCAAAAGAACATGCCTTTAGTCTTTTCGGCGGCTTGTGGTGTCTCAATAACACACATATGGGCAATTGAAGAAACTGAAAGATGTATAAAAATTGGAGCAAAAGTTTTTAAGTTGCATTTTATGGCTGATGGGGTTGACCTTCAAAATGAAAATATATTGGGGAAGGTTAATAAAGTCTTATCACTCATTTCTAATGCAAAACTAAGTATTCTTGTTCATGCTGCATATCCGAAATCAAAAGAGAAGCAATCAATCGAGTTAGTCAAACTAATTAATAAGTATCCAGACATAACATGGATAATTGGTCACTTATTTGGTAGAAATTTTAAAATGATTTCAGAAATTAAACACTCAAATTACTATGTTGAAACATCTATTTTACCATTATGGATGAAAAAAGATGCAGACAAGAAATCTCTTGTGAGCTCTATGAGGGAAATAGGAATTGAGCATTTCGTTTTTGGTTCTGATTGGCCAGTAATTCATCCAGCTGAAAGCTTAAAGTCATTAAGAGAACTGGGATTATCAAAATCAGAAATTAACAAAATATTGTATATTAACGCTACTTTTCTAGATAAAATTTTTGAAAATTAAAGTTATCTAATTGATTAAAGGATTCATTTTTATTGCAGCAGCTTTGATCTGTGCACTTGATGAAATTTCCTGAACAATAGATTGAGTTCTCGTCTCGTTTTTAGATTTTATTGTTTTCTTATCAACCATAATAATTTTATCAGCATTTATTGCAATTTGAGGTAAGTGAGTAATAGCAATAACTTGAGAATTCTTGGAAACATTTTTTAAAGACTTTCCGATCACAAGTGCTGTCTCTCCGCCTATACCAGTATCAATTTCATCAAAAAAGAAAACTGAGACTGTGTCCTTATCACTAAAGACTTGTCTAATTGCTAATAGTATTCTAGATAACTCCCCACCAGAGGCAATTTGAGAAATTGGATAATATCCTTCGCCGGGATTGGTTTGAGCATAAAATTGTAGATTTGTAATTCCCTTAGGGCCTAATTCTTTATCTATATCTAATTTAATATCGATTGTTGCTCCGGCCATATTTAACTTTCTAATCAAGAGAGTTAGGTTTTTAGAAAGCGTCAAGCCTGCCTTTTTTCTAGATCGATGAAGATCTAGGGCAAGAGTAGATAATTTTTCAAATTTGGTATTTAGTTCTTCTATATAATTTTTAAGGTTTTCAAGATCACCTTCAATTTCATTTCTCTCATTTGTTAATTTTGTTGTTGAGTCAATAACGTTTTGAAGATTTCCACCAAATTTTCTTTTTAATTTTTGATAAAGATCTAATTTATCTATAATAGATTCAAGAGATGACTCTGAATCTTTATCTAAAGAAATGCTGGAAATTTCATAACTAAATTCTTCAAGAAGTGATTTTATTTGCTCCAGAGATTCAGTGTTTATATTGGTAAAAAGCTCAGGATGATCATGAACTTTTTTTGCTATTGAATGAATAGAAGTTATAACTGATTCAGAAGATGTGTTGAGCATAGTATCAATCTCATTGAGTACAGTTGTAAAAGTATTAGACTTTAACAGAAATTCTTTTTGAGACTTTAATGACTTTTCTTCCTCAATAGTAGGATTAAGTTCTTCAATTTCTTGTAATTGAAAAGATAGAAAATCAAGCTGTTGCCTTAGTTGGGGTTCAGTTTCTTGGATATGTTTTATCTTATCTTTAAGGTTTTTGTATTGAGTATAATAATTTTCATATAAGTCTACATCACTTCTAATATTGGCAAACTTATCAACAAGATTTAATTGGTACTTATTTGATAACAATCTTTGATTTTCAAACTGACCGACAAGATCAATGAAAAGGTGAGAGAAACTTTGAAGAGTTGAGAGCTTGCATTGTTGATAGTTTAGAAATGATTTAGATTTTCCATTACTATAAACAATTCTTTTTAAAACGGCTTCTTCATTTTCGCTAGGGTATCCTTGATCTTCAAAATAACGCAATATTTTCTTATCATGTAAATCAAAGAAAACTTCTATGCATAAAAACTCAGCTCCACTTCTAATCAAAGATTTATCAGACCTTCCACCAAGAACTAATTGAATGGCATCAAATATGAGACTTTTTCCTGAGCCTGTTTCACCTGTAATGATATTAAAACCCTTGCTGAAATGAATAACCTCAGAATTAAACGTTGCAAAATTTTTAATTGATAACTTTTTTAAACAAAGTGAATTCTTAGCCATTTAAAAAACCTTTTTACTTAAATAAAATTTTTCCTTGAGAGTTCTAAAGTAATTCTTATCTTCATTGATAATGAATTTTACAGAATCTTCTGCATGTTTTTCAATATTGATTAAATCATCGGGGCCAATTTCAAAAGCGACTTGGCCATCAACTGTAAGACATACATCTTTTTCATGCTCCGTAAGCCTTAGACTTAGTGGTTGTGTATCTGGAATGACTATAGGCCTATGAGTAAGTCCATGAGGACAAATTGGAGTCAAATTAATAGCTTGAACATTGGGATGAACAATTGGACCACCAGCGGCTAGCGAATAAGCAGTTGATCCTATTGGAGTACTAACAATAAGACCATCTCCAGATAAACTAAATAAAACATTGTTATCTGACTCAACCTGTAACTCAAATAATCTAGCGATATTATTTTTACTTAAAACAGCATCATTAATGAATCTTGATTCGAAAATAACTTTTTGCTTACGAAGTACTTGTAATCTGAAAATATTCACTTCTTTGGTTTTAAAATCATCTTTTATAATTTTTTCTAAAGCATCAAATAATTCAGAGGCACTAAATTCTGTAATAAAGCCAAGCTTACCGTAATTTACGCCCAAAATAGGTGTATCGCCTCTAACACGTCGACATGTACCAATAAGTGTTCCATCTCCTCCAAGAGAGAGGACAAAGTCAGATTTAACTAATTCTGAGTCTTTTATAAATTTGATAGAAGCTAAGTCGTTTGATTGTGCTAGCCGCTGTTTTTCTTTTTCAAGAAAAGAGATAGAAATCTTCTTATTTGTTAACCATTTAATTATATGATTAACAGTATTTATAAATTTCTGATCACCGCGAGGTTTGAGAGTAATTGCTACATTTTTAATCATGATTAGTGAGTCTCATTATAATCTCTTCAGATGTCTTATGTATATTTTCAAATGGTTTTCTTAAGAAAAAACATCCATAAGACTTAGCTTTTTCTAATATTTGCTCTGAGTTATAAGCACTCATGATGATAAACTTATTTTTTATATCTTCTCTGGAGTAAACTTTTAAACTTCCCTCAAGCACGTCAAAGCCACTGAGGTCATTTAACATAAGGTCACAGATAATTAGATCAAAATTATTGTTTAATATGAGCTCAAGCCCTGTAGTGCCCATAGTAGTTGTCTGGACCTTTGGACCCTTACTAGAGAGTATCATTTCTAAAGACTTTAGAATGAGAACTTCATCTTCAATAATGAGTATGTTTTTAGAGCTATTTTCCACTAGATAAAGGTATTAAAAGATGAAAGGTTGTTCCAGTAGTGTCACTTTTTATTAGTAACAAATCCCCCCCATTTTTGATGGCTAAACTCTTTGATATGGACAAGCCTAAACCGTTACCATCTTTTTTAAAGCTTAAGAAGGGTTTAAAGAGATTAAGTACTATTTCTTGAGGTAGACCAGTACCATTATCTTGGATTTCAAAAATAATACTTTCTGAGTCTTTAAATACACGAATACCTATTTCTTTCTCGCCATTTTTGGCTTTAAGCTCTTGAATTGAATTATGGATTAAATTAAAAAGAATTTGAATAACTGAAGAAATATTTGTTTGAAGAGAAAGGTTTTTAATATCTTCTTTTACTTCAATAGAATATTTCACTAATCTTAATTCACTTTTTAAAATTGCGATTAATGTTTCAATAACCTCTGGGATAGTGATTTCAAGTTTACTTTGATCTTCAACAAATAGGTTGGTCATGTTTTCTAAAATACTTTGAGCTCTTTTACTGGCTGATTTTATTTCATGGGTGAGATCACTAAATTTTTCTAAGCTCTTAGCGCTTGAAAGAATATCTAAAGCTAAATTAATTCCTAAGATTGGATTGGAGAGTTCATGTTTTAAGATATTAAATAGCTCTCCTAGTAATCTTATTCTATGGTAATGAAAGATATCAGCTGTAAAGTATGAGTTTTCAGTCATCGAATATCTTAAAGTCATAGGAGCATTGGGCCTGGAGTAGCTCAAGTTAAAATTTGGTTGATCAGTGGTATTTGAAATAAAAACACCCTCTGGAGACTCAAGTTGAATTTTATAACCTACGTAATCAAAGATTTTTAAATAAAACTTGGAATCTAAGATTAAACTGTTCCTATTTTCAATATAATTAAAGGCAAGATCAAGTTGTGTTACAAAGTCTCCAAAAACGGTTTGTTCTCTTTCACTTACCTCGATAAAGTCATTTCTTGAAACAATTAGTATAATAGTCATTTTATTTAAAATAAAAGTGTGTGCTAAAAAACTTCCAACAAGTTTTAATTCATCAGAGAGAGACTTTTGAAAAGAAAAAGAATTCCCCTTGCTTTTTTTGATTGAATTAAAAATGGTATTAAATGAATTTGAAGAGAGATAGTATTTCTTTGAGTCTTTGTTTTCATAATCGGTAACTAATGCTTGAGATCGACCCTTGTGAAGAGTTAGCATAATATAAGAAGAATAAGAGTTTAATTCATCAAGTTGAGATAACTTTTTAGGAATATCATCTAATTTTTCAGATTTAATTAATTCTTTAATAATGTGTTGATAGGTACTTGAGAATTTATTAGAAAATAACGCAGATTCTTTCTTTTTTATTTTATAAACATTGCTTTTTGAAAACTCTTTGAATTTAACTTTTCTTCGATGAGTAGTTTTAAAAAAACTATCCATATCACTGAGGAACTGAAGTAATTTATCTTTTGATAATTTTTCATGATGAAACTTGTCAGAAAGAGCAAATAAATCATCTGATATTTGCTTAATTGTTATGTCAGCACTTTTTTCAGACTTAGATTCTCTAAGATGAATAAAACTTCTAAGGTCCAAAGAGCAATCATTAAAAATTAGTGCCTTTGATGAATGTGCTAATTGATGTATGCTCATCAGGAATATCTTAAGAGATGTATAGATGAGTTACAAATTATGAAAGTATTTGAAATGAATAATTGGGCAGTTAAAAAACTTGTCTTCTTTATCTCTAGGGTTATCATTTTTGGCTGTGCATTACTTCTTCCTCTTTATTTTGATAAATTTCATTCAGTACATAAAATTTATGGTTACTTAGCAGTATTGAGTTACTTTTGTTTTGTTTTGATGAATTGGTATTTATGGGGAAAAGAAATAAATTACAGGTTCAAAGTCTATGCCAGAGCTAATTCTTCTGTTGATAGGATATTAGAGAGAATACTTTTAGGAAGTGTTGTAAGTATTTTCGTCTTATCATGTATTTCATTATTTAAAGGCTTTGATGAAAGACTTTTGTATTGGATTTTTTGGACCATAGCAGTGAGCTTTTTTTCCTATCCTACTAAGAGGAGAATTATAGATAGAAAAATATCTTTTGAATTTTCTGAGCTCAAATTTATGGATGGATTTGAAAAAGTAATTTTTGCAGTCATAGTCATTATTTTTCTTATATCGATACCAAGTTTTCCTGTTTTTCATGGAACAGACGCTATAAAGGTTTACTTAGATCCAGGTGAATTGATTCATGACCAGTTGTGGGGCTTTTATGACTTAATACTTTTCCATGGAAGAGCTGTTACTGATCTTAATAACTTTGCCTATTTTTATTTTAGCTATCTACTCTTTTTTGGACTTTTTGTTATAAGTTTTTATTGTATTTTAAGATTTAAGTTCACTAGAAAGGTTTCCTTAATAGGAACCTTATCTATCATATGTACTAGATATCTCTATTATTTGCTGTTTAATCATGTCTCTGACCTCTTAAGTACTGCGACTATGATGACTCTATGTTGGGTTTTCTTGTGGTCTCTAAAGTCCTCAACTTATCGCTCAGGTTTATTAATGGGACTAATTGGTTATTTTTGTCTTCTAGTAAATATTAAAATGCTTATACTTCATGCAGCACTTACTATTGTTTTTATTTTATACAAGTATCAAGAAAGCTCACTTTGGTATTTGAAACAATTTATTAGATATACTTTAGTAGGAGCGGCCTTAACATTTTTAACTCTTTTACTTCATCATGGATTTCAAATTTCGTTTAATTCTTTAAATTTTTATGAGTTTATAACTCAATTAAAAATAATATTTACATCCAAATCGTTTTTCATTCTAGCTGTTCCGGGACTATTTATTTTGCTATTTGATTTAACATCATCTAGAGACTCAGAGCTTAGAAAGATATCAATATTTTTCGTTCTCGCTCTTTTCTGGGGGTTCTTTTTTGAGATTGGAGCGATAAGGTCATTTTTTATAGTTGCTCTGATTTCGTTTGTTTGCATGCTTACTTTAGATAAAATTCTCATGAAGGTTAGTATTAATAAGAGTCATCAAAATCTAATTATTTTATTCTACGTAGTGATGTGCATGATGGATTCTAGCATTGAATATCGCGTTAAAAATCTGCTAGAACTGCTTTAATAGGGTATTTAGAGTACTTTTGATAAAAAGGTGTGGAAAAAAGACCTGACATCATACCAATTTATTGACGTTTCTATCATCAATCAAGTAAGTATCTAGAATCACAGGTCTTTAATAATATTTAGAGATAATTAGTTTATAATCGATTGTGGATAAACTAAGGTGTTTGTGTGTACAAATTAACTAAATAATAGGGTTTAATTCATTCAAATGACATTTAAAGTAAAAGATCACTATTTTAATCTAGCTAAAAAGAAAAACTATTTAGCCCGAAGTGCTTTCAAGCTAGAAGAAATAAATAATAAATATAAAGTTGTGGGGAAGTCTGACCAAGTTTTAGATTTAGGATATTTTCCAGGTTCTTGGGTTCAATATGTGTCTGGCTTAAAAGGATTTACAGGCAAGATTACAGGAGTGGATATTCAAGGAGTAAATGAGAGTCTTAACCGTGCAGAAAATATTACTTTATTTGAAAAGAGTATAGAAGATATTCATCAACTATCTGATATTGATGTTCATAAAAAATTTGATGTTATTCTCTCAGACATGGCTCCTAAAACTATTGGTATTAAAACAGTTGATCAACTTAGAAGCCTCGGACTTGTTGAGTTTGTTTTTTCTAAAATTGATCTGTTTTTAATTGAGGGTGGTAACCTTGTAGTGAAAATATTTGAAAGCCAAGATGCACAAAACTTTTTTAAAACTGAACAAAAAAGATTTGAAAAAATGACTTTTTTTAGGCCTAAATCTACTAGAAAAGTCAGTAAAGAATATTTTGCTATTTTTAAAGGTTTCAAAGGGTAAAATCGAAAAATTAATACGCTTATAGTGTACGATACACGTTTATAGTGTAGGATATTTGCTATGAAAGAAAAACAGCATAAAGATGCTCCCACTACGGATAAATCGTTTCTAGGTCTTATTAAGTCTTATAGTAAAACAGCTTTTATCATTGCTTTAATATTAGCATTTAGGGCTTCAGTTTTTGAGCCCTATAAAATTCCTACAGGTTCAATGATTCCAACTATGTTAATAGGAGATTTTATAGTTGTTAATAAATTTAAATATGGATTTAAGTTACCTTTTAGTCATTTAGGTGATGGAATGCCTACTTACTTAACTGGACCCTATCCAGTGAAAAGAGGAGATATCATTGTTTTTAAATTTCCACATAATACTGGAACTAATTATGTAAAAAGGGTGCTGGGAATTCCTGGAGACATCTTAGAATATAAAGCTGGTTCATTATATATCAACGGCGAGATTCAAGAAAAAGTTCCTTATGACGGAACAGTTATTATGAGAGATATGGATGAAAAGTATGCAAACAGAAGCTTTAGATTTTACAAAGTAAAAACTGGAGACAAAAGTCATATTATTCAAATCGATGACAATATTGGGGATCATGATTTTGTAACGGCTCCAAGAAGAGAAATTGATAGAGTTATTGTAAATTCTGATTACCAAGTCGTTGTTCCAGATGGAAAGTTTGTTGTCATAGGAGATAATAGATCTTGGTCAGATGATTCAAGGGCCTGGGGATTTGTCCCATTTGAAAATATCAAAGGAAGTGCATCGATGGTGTGGTTTTCTGTTAATCTTCCATTTAACTGGCCTTGGGAAAATTTAGACCCAAAGTTTGCATTTCGACCATGGCGAATTGGAACAATGTTAGAATAAATATAGCCTATATCAAAAATATGTCAGAAGTACGTGAGCATTTTGCTCGAGCACTTGACCAATTTTCAAGAATTTTAAATTATAATTGGTGAAGTAATTACTCATATTTCAGAGAGAGGAAATAAAGATGTCAGCGATATTAGAAAAAGTTCATACAACAATAAATGAAGCAAAAAAAATAGTTTTCGGTCAAGATAATATGCTTGAAGCAATTTTATGTGCTTTGGTAAGTGAAGGTCATTTATTAATTGAAGGTATGCCAGGTCTTGGGAAAACACTAAGTGTCTCTACAATGAGTAAATTATGTGATCTTGATTTTAAAAGAGTGCAATTTACACCAGATCTACTTCCATCAGACTTAATTGGAACGATGGTGTATAACCAATCAAAAGAAGAATTTACAACCAAGTTTGGACCTCTTTTTACTCAAATTTTATTAGCAGATGAGATAAATAGATCTCCAGCAAAAGTTCAGGCTGCTCTTTTAGAATCTATGGCAGAAAAACAAGTTACTATTGGCGATGATACACATATATTAAAAAAGCCCTTTGTTGTTCTAGCAACTCAAAACCCTATAGAACAAGAAGGAACTTATAATCTTCCAGAAGCACAACTTGATAGATTTATGATGAAGGTCAATGTTGCTTATCCAGACTTTGAATCAGAGATTAAAGTCTTAGATCTTAAAAAAGAGTTTCATCGAAAAATAGATCCGGTTTTAACACTGCAAGATTTAAGTCTTATTAAAGAGTCCGTAGAGTCAGTGTATGTCGATGATAAAATGAAAAACTTAATAGTGAAGATTATTCATGCAACTAGGCCTGGATCAGATCACTTTATTAAAGAATTTGATGGGGCGATAACAGCTGGAGCATCTCCAAGAGCATCAATTTGGTTATATAAAATTTCAAGATTTAAAGCTTTCTTAGATGGAAAAGACTTTGTGAGTCCAGAGCATCTTCTATCAATTATTCCATCAGTTTTAGGACATAGAGTTGTTTTATCTTATGAAGCAATTATTGATAATATGAATGTTGAGAAGGTTGTAACGACAATTGCAAGTAAGTGCTTATAAAGAATGAATTTAATTGAAATAGAAAGAGTTGTTTCGAGACTTCAGGCCAATCTTTTTAAGAGGGCAAATTCATATACAATAGGGATATTCAAGTCTAAATTTCGAGGAAGTGGAATCCAATTCAGAGAACATCAGATTTATAATCCTGGAGATGATGTTAGGTTTATCGACTGGAAACTTTCAGCAAAATCAGTTGGAAAAACTTACGTTAAAACTTTTGAAGAAGAAAGAAATGTAGAGATCGTAACTATTGTCGATTTTAGCCCAACAATGTTTACTGGCTATAAAAACGTTTCAAAACTGCAAATGGCCCTTGAAATTGTATGTATGATTTATTTGATTGCACAAGAAACGAAAGATTATCAAAGTGTAATTTTGTTCACAGATGAAGTTATTCAGTTACCAAAAAACTCCGGCAAAAAAGGTATCATAGCCTTAGTTTCATTTTTGGAAAAAAAAGGTTTTTTAACTAAAGATGGAAAAATAAAATTAAAAAAATCTACTGCTGCGAATATGAAAGATGATTTAAAAATAAGGTTAATAAAATCAAAACTAGCTAAGAAAAAAGAAACAATCCTTTTAACTGACTTTTATAATGATGAATCTATAGATACTGTAGAAGGCTTTTGTGGGCACAAAAACTTTAATTGTTTTAATTTAATTGGGCCTTTAGATAACGAAAAGTCATTGCCGTTTAGTTTTAAGTCTTGGGATTTAAGCAATAGTAAACTTTCCTTTTTTAAAAGCTCGGAAAATCAAAAAGAGTTCGATAAAAAAATTAAACCTTTAAGTGTGAAAGAAAAATATCTTGAGAAGTTTATTAAAGAGATGGTATGAATAAGTTTTATATATACATAATTTTCATAAGCTTAAAACTTTTTTCGTTTGAAGGAGAAATTTACAAGGTTGGAGCTGATATAGTAAAGGTTGGAGATAAAGTAGAACTAAATCTAGAAACAAATGAAGACTTAAGTATAGAAGAGTTAGAAAAAATCATAAGCGATAATAAATCAAAACTAGGAAGTTTTCATATTATAAGTTCCAAGAAGCACTCTGAGAATCGATTTAAACTATTTGGAATATATGAATCAATCATAAAATCTCAAGGATTTTCAATCGCTGATAATAATTTCAAAATAAATGATCTATCGTTATTTAGTAGGGAAGATGCGAATAGAATTCAAGAATTTCATGTCTACCAAAAAAAGATAGAAGAAAAAATCGGAGCTAAAATTACAAGCTGGATAATTTTTTCTGTTTTAGGGTTGATTGCTATGATCGTAGGAATTTATCTTTTTGCAAATAATAAGAAGAGAAAGAGAGCTGAGAAAATAAAAAAATTAAAAGTTCAATGGAAACAAAGCTTAGATAAAGCATCAACGAGAGATGATTTTGAAGAAATTTACAAGAGCAAGGAGAGTTTAAAAAAACTTTTTCATATCGAAAAAAGTTCATTTTTTGATGAGTTGAACAAAGTGCAATATAAGAAGGTTTGGGATGAAGCAGATTTGAGAAATGTTAAAAATAGCTTTAATTCTTTTAGGAGTAACCTTTAATGGAATATAAGTCTTTGTACCTATCAATTTTTGGCTTAATTTTAATCATTGTTTGGACATTAAGTTTTTGGAAGTTCTTTCAAAAGGGATTGGTTTTTAAAAACAAGAATAAATCTGAAGTACTCTTAATAGGCAAGAGCATAGTTTATATAATAGGATTAGTTGGCTTAAGTTATATTACTTATTCATTAAGTTTTCCCAGAGAACCTTTAAGCTATTCAAATAATTCAAAAAATGTAAAAGATATTTTTTTAGTTGTAGATGTTTCGCGCTCAATGTTAGCCACTGATTTAAAGCCAAACAGACTAGAAGTAGCAAAAGAAAAACTTGCTGAGTTTGCAAATTTAAGACCAAATGACAGAATTGGAATAATCTTATTTTCTGAAAAGGTTTTTACTCTACTCCCACTAACAACCGATACGAACCTTATTACTAAGTTTATGGGGGATATCTCAGTTGGTCGTTTAGGTTCTGGGACTAATATCGGAGATGCTTTAGCTTTAGCCGTAGCTAGGTCTCAAGCAAGTGAAACGAAGAAAAAAGTTGTAGTTTTATTAACAGATGGTGTCAGTAATGTAGGAAACTTAACTCCTATTGAAGCAGCAGAGCAGGCAAAAAATTATGGGATTAAAGTTTATACGATTGGACTAGGTTCAGATCATGATGCCTCTATCCCTAGCTCACCAGGGTTTTCACGAGGGTTTCAAAGAATACCCGGTGGCTCAATTGATCTAAAGACATTAAAGAAAATTTCAGATTTAACAGGAGCTAAAAGTTTTAGGGCCAGAGATAAATCTGCCTTAAAGCAAATACTTAAAGAAATTGAAAAATTAGAAAGAACAAAGATAAAAATAAGAAACCAAAGATTGTATAAAGAGTTATATCATGAATATCTTTTAATTGGTTTTCTTCTCTTCTTTTTCTCAGAGTTATTAAAAAGATTTGTCTTAAGGGAGGCGTATTGAGTTTTCTTTATAAAAATTATTTCATTGTTATAGTCTTGATAAGCTTGATCTTTTCATTTTTTGCTATAAAGCAAGAAAGTCAATTTTTTAATTGGGTAAAAGACCATTGGTTCTTTAGAAGAAATTTTAAATCAAAAGTCGCCAGTATTTGTATTTTACTTGGAATGACATTGCTTGCATTTTCTCTTTTAGACCTAAGAGGGCAAGAGTCAAGCAGAGAAGATAAAGTATCAGAACAAAAAACTATTTTATTAATTGATAACTCATTAAGTATGCAAGCTGAAGATGTTCGGCCAAGTAGAATTGGAAAAGCTGTTTTTCTTGCTAGGCATTTTGTAAAAAATGCGGTCGGACATAGAATTTCTGTAATACTTTTTTCAGATAATACTAAACGAATAGTTCCATTTACGGCAGATCAAGATCTATTAGACGCTAGAATTTCAGGAGTCTTAGAAAGAAAAGCTATAGGCGGTGGAAGTAGTATCATGAAGGCCCTCGAAGAAGCAATCCAGTATTTAAAAGTTAATGGCAATGGAAGTGGAAATATAGTTTTGTATACGGATGTTGAGGATTCAGATGATTTTTTGGAAGAAGTTTCAAGTGATATAAATTTAGCAATTGTTGGAATCGGAACAATGAAAGGGGCTAAAATACCACTGAAGAATAAACTTGGGAGAGGATCTGGTTATAAGAAGCATGATGGAAAAGATGTGATTAGCAAGCTTGATAAGAAGAACTTAGAAGAAATTGAAAAGCTCGCAAAGTATTCTAAATCATGGTTGGCTACTAGTTATTCTTTACCAACTCAAGAGATTCTAAATTTCTTTAATAATTCTGATAAATCAAAATCTATATCAGATAATGTAAGTACTAGACCAGTCTTATCACAGTACTTAATGATTCCAGGTATTCTTTTTTTAATTATTGGTTATCTTTTAAGTATTACTAATCCATATTTAGCGGTCTCAATGTTATGTTTCTTATCATTTAGCCTTAGAGCTCAAGATCCATTTGCTGGGAGTAAAAACTTAATTGATGAGAAAAAACAAAAAGAACAAAAAGAGCTAGAGCGAAAACAAGATAAATATCTAAATAAGTGGAAAGATAAAGGCTTAAGTACAGATGAAAAACTTGATTTAGCACAATTATATCTTAGATCTGAAAAAACAGAGAAAGCTAGAAGTCTTTATAAAGAAAATTTAAAAGGAATAAACGAAAAAAACAAAGAAGATTATTTTAACTGGGCAACAGCAGATTTAAAAGATAAGAAGTTTAGAAATGCACTAGATAAATTAGATACGATGAATAATTTTTTAAAAAATAAAAGTGGAGAAAAGTATAAAGGCTTAAAAGAAAAAGTGAGAGAAAATACCCTCTTGGCTTTAAAGCAAGCTAAAGAACAACAGAAAAAAGATAAGAAAAAAGGAAAAGGTAAGGAGCAAGAACAGGATTCTGAAGGTCAAGGGGATGAATCAAAAAAAGAAAATGAAGGTGCAGAACCAAAACAGCAAGAGAATAAGAAAGCTAAAAATAAGGATAAGATGAAAGATTTGCCAACTGTGTTAAAGCAATTGGTAGATGAAGATAATAACATGCAAAAAAAATATATGGATACAAAAACAGGTGAGAGAAAAAGTAGCTCAAGGAGAGATTGGTGATACGTATAATATTACTTTTAATAAGTTTTAATTTCTATGGAATTGATATTTCTGTTGATGGCCCTAACTCACCAGTTGGTGTAGGAGAAGTTTTTGATGTCTCTATAAAAGTATCTAGTCCATCTAAGCCTGAAGTAAATTTTAATTTAGAGAATTTAGAATTAGTAGCTCAGAAGGAAGAAGGATACTCATCGAATATTACAATAATTAATGGCAAGATGACCAAAACTCAAGGCCATAACTTCAGATATACATTTAAAGCCTTGAAAGTTGGAAAAGCAGAGATTAAAAATCTTCATGCCGTAGCAGGTAGTGAAACAGAGCTTTATAAAGGCGCAATTATTTATGAAGTTGTCAAAGATCAAAAACAAGATGAAAATATTTTCGCCATAGCTGTACCTAATAAAAAATCAGTTTATCTTGGAGAGCAAGTAATATTAAAATACTACTTATACAGAAGAGTACAAATCATTGATTATAATATTTTAAAATTTCCAAAGCTTAATGATTTCTTCAATCGATTTTCTAAAGAACCTCAGACAAAATCAAAGGTGACCTATAAAGGTAAACAATATGAAAGATTTGTTTTATATGCTGGAGCGGTCTATCCAAGTGTTTTAAACGCAAAAATTGACCCTATTATCTCTGAAGTTACTTATCCTGTTAGGTCAAGCAAATCAAGATTTGGAGGCTTTGGGTTTGGCTTTTCAGATAAGAGAAAAAAAACATATGCAAGTGAGGAGTTGATCTTAGATGTTATGAATTTACCAGCTGAAGGAAGGGATGACTCTTTTACAGGATTAGTTGGAGACCATAAAATCGAATTTTCAATAAATAAAGAAAAAGTTTTAGTTAACGAGCCCATTGAAATAAAATTTTCTATTAGAGGACGTGGAAACTTGGAAACTTATAAGGCACCAGTTTTATTAAATGAAGACAGGTTTGAAAGTTTTGAGAGTAGTTCTAAAATTGATATTTATAGAAATTATGAGGCAACTAAAACATTTAATCTTACTTATTTGCCAAAATTTAATGCTGAAGTTGAAGCTCGAAAAATTCCATTAAGCTTTTTTGATCCAGCAAAAAAGAAATATATCACCAAGTATATTGAAATGCCTAAAATTATAGTCAGAGGGGGGAGTGAATTAATTGCTGCTAATAATGAGAATATAGCTCAAAACATTATTAAACTAAACCCTCAATCAATTGTCGGTCCGTTTTTATCAAACAGTAATTCATGGTTCAGTGATCTACATAAAATTTTTAATGTATTATTAGGAATATGCCTAATGCTAAGTAGTGTCTGGGTTCTTGGTGGATTTGTATATTTTGGGTCGTTTTTTGAAAACAATGAATTACAGAAGATTAAAAAATCTAATTTAAGCTATCCTTTAGTTTATCGGTACTTAGATCAATTAGAATCTGGGAGTGAAACAGCTGTGGAGAAAGTAAAAAGTTCGACATTGAGTGAGGAAGCAAAGTCATATTTTGTAAAAGTACTTCAATCTAAGTCTAATGCGAATTATTCTGCTCAAAAAGAGCAATCTAGGATGACTTTTGAGAAAAAGTACTTTAATGAAGTAGAGAGAATAATTAAAAAAGATGAAGAACATGATGAAACTGAAATCATTAAAGGACCTACCTCAAGAGCATAATTATGCACTTGCGATTGGTAATTTTGACGGAATTCACCTTGGTCATCAATTTGTTTTAAATAACTTAGTAGAAAAAAGTAATAAAAGAAATTTAAAAAGTATTCTTTTAACCTTCAATCCTCATCCTAGAGAAATTTTGAACCCTTCAGATTTTAAGTTGATTTCATCTTATGAGGAAAAAAGAAAAGTCATTGAATCATTGAAAATGGATTATTATATAGAGTTGGCTTTTAATCGAGACTTTTCAACTTTATCTCCTCAAGAATTTTTAAGTGAATATATTTTTGTAGGTAAAAATTTAGAGTTTATCCTTTTGGGACACGACTTCTCATTTGGTTCGAATAAAACAGGTGGAAAAAAAGAATTAGAAGAGTATATCTCAAGCCAAAATCTTAAGGTGGAGGTGCAATCATCTACATCCCGCAAAGTGAATGAAGTTGCTATCAGCTCGACTCAAATTAGAGAGTTAATTTCTTCAGGAAACATAAAAAAAGTAGGCCAATTACTTGGAAGAAAATTTTCTTTAAGTGGAATTATTGTTAAAGGTGACGGTAGAGGAAGGAAAATTGGATTTCCTACGGCCAATATTGAATTACCAGAAAATCAACTTATTCCTGAAAATGGAGTCTATATTTCAAAAGTTCGTTGCACTGATAGAACCTACTAATCAATTACAAATGTAGGGACAAAGCCAACCTTTAAAGATAGCAATGAATCAATTGTTGAGTCTCATATTCTTGATTTTGATGAAAATATTTATGGAGAAGTATTGGAAGTACTATTTATAGATAGAATTCGGGATGAATTCAAGTTTGAATCTGTTAATAAATTGGTTGATCAAATCAATCAAGATGTTCTTGTAGTTAAAAATTATTTCAAAAATAATTAAATTATATCCAATAAATTGCAGTATTTTCCTAGCACTCTTGATTAGGTCTACATCTTAAGTATTAACGCTTAATTACCGAATAATACAATAGGTTAGATTATGATTAGTGAAGATTTTATTACATTGGTAAGTGGGACAGGTATGGCGACTCAAAAAGAGTTGAAGATTATCGATGTCACTCATAAAAAACATCCTTTCGGTGAGTTCTTTTTAACCGCCCTAGATAACTTTGATGAAAATAGATTTATGCATCTTATGGCAGAGACCCATGATTATACTTTAATGAAATTAAATGTCTCTGAAATCCCGACAGAGAGATTATCGATGTTTCAAAAGAGATTAGTAGAAAGATATAGGGTCATACCGGTCAATGAAGCAGACAATAAAATAATTCTTACTTCTTTTGATCCTCTTGCAAAGAATAATCTTAAAGATATAAGTGAGCTTTTGGATAAACCTTGTGAAATAGTTTTATGTAACATTTCAACGTGGGAGAGCTTGTACAAAAGAGTAAAGATCTCAGTAAAAGAATTAGTCGATACTTTAGAAGAAGTAAATATTGATGAAGTAGAAGAGAGTGAAAAAGAAATTCTAGATAATATTACAGGTGATGTTGTGTCACTAGTTAACCATATTTTGGGAGATGCTTATTATAGAGGAGCTTCCGATATTCATGTTGAGCCCTATGAGAAGAAATTTAGAGTTAGATTTAGAATAGATGGAACATTATTTGAAATAAGTACGCCACCTAAGTCTCTTGCTTTAGCAATCATTTCTAGATTTAAAATTATGTCAAAGCTGGATATCTCTGAAAAAAGGCTTCCTCAAGACGGTAGAATGAAATTAGTAATGGGTGGTAGTCCCATAGATTATCGAGTTTCATCAATTCCAACATTATTTGGAGAAAAGGTCGTTTTAAGACTCTTAGATTCAACAAATCTAGAATTAGATATGACTAAGCTGGGTTTTACCGAGCCTCAATTGAAAATCTTTAAAGATGGTATAAAAAAACCATTTGGAATGGCCCTTGTGACAGGACCAACGGGTAGTGGAAAGACGACAACCCTATATTCCTCACTGATGGAGTTAAATACCGAAGGGACAAATATTTCAACTGCAGAGGATCCTTGTGAATTTAACTTAGAGGGAATCAACCAAGTAAATGTACGAAAAGATATTGGGCTTGATTTTGCTAAGGCATTAAAATCATTTTTACGACAAGATCCAGATATTATTATGGTTGGTGAGATTAGAGATACAGAAGTTGGAGAGATGGCTGTTGAAGCTGCCCTTACAGGTCACTTTGTATTCTCAACACTTCACACTAACGACGCTCCATCAACAATTACACGTTTATTAAACTTAGGGATTGAACCATTTCTTGTCACTTCATCATTAAGTATTGTGACGGCTCAAAGGTTATGTAAAAGAATTTGTGAAAAGTGTAAGGAAGAACTGGAAGGGGCAGAAAAAGAGTTTATCTCTTTAGGTATGCACCCTACTTCAGCAAGAAAAGTAAAAGCTTATGTCGGGAAAGGTTGTAATCATTGTAGTCAGACTGGATATAAAGGGCGAGTAGCGATTCATGAAGTATTAGAGATGTCTCGGGGAATTAAGGAATTAATTATTGATGGTGCATCAACAGATGAAATTAAAGAAATGGCAATATATGAGGGAATGAGAACATTGAGGATGAGTGCATTAATAAAAGTCGCTCTAGGGATAACAACTCTTGAACAAGCTGTATTAAATTCATCAGCAGACTAGATAAGATAAAAGAAGGTATGAAATGAGTGAAGATAATAAATTAGAAGATCTTGATAAAACTGAAGTCACAGAAGTCATGGATGATAATCAAGATAGTGATCTTGAAGATGCAACCCAAATTATTAGCGAAGATGTTACAAGGACTCAAAAAGCAACTCATACAGATATTGGTCAAGTTAAAATACAACAACTATTTAAGTTAATGGTTCAACAAGGTGCTTCGGATTTACATTTATCTGTTGGATCGCCACCAGCATTAAGAATGAGTGGAGAGATCGTTCGGATTAAAGTTGCTCCTCTGACTGATAAGTTAACTAGAAAAATGATTTATCAAATTTTAAATGACAAGCAAAAGGCTGAATTAGAAAAAAATCTTGAATTAGATTTTTCTTTTGGTGTTAGAAACCTTGCAAGGTTTAGGGTTAATGTTTACTACTCACAAGGTAAATTATCAGCAGCCTTTAGATTAATTCCATCAGTTGTTCCAGACTTTGATGCTCTAGGTTTGCCACGAATATTATTAGATATGACTTCAGCGATCAATGGTCTCATTTTGGTAACAGGTTCGACAGGATCTGGTAAATCAACAACACTAGCCTCAATCTTAGATAGATTAAATCAAACTCACTCTGGTCATATTATTACTTTAGAAGATCCTATTGAATTCGTTCACCAACATAAAGGGTGTATTGTAAATCAAAGAGAGGTCGGAGTAGATTCCTTAAGTTTTGGAAGAGGCTTAAAAAGTTTATTAAGGCAAGATCCAGATATTATTATGGTTGGTGAATTAAGAGATGTTGAAACAATAGAAGCAGCTCTTACAATTGCAGAAACGGGACATTTAGTTTTTGGAACACTCCATACAAACTCAACCGTTCAAACCATCAATAGAATTGTAAATGTTTTTCCAGCAGATAAGCAAAACCAGATAAGAAGTTTATTATCATTTGTTTTACAGGGAGTTGTAGCCCAACAATTAGTTCCAAAGGTAAACGGAGGAAGACAATTGATTCAAGAAATACTTGTTCCGACCTTGGCGATTAGAAATTTAATTAGAGAAGATAAGATTCATCAAATATATTCACAGATGCAAATTGGGCAAGATGAATCAGGTATGTCGACGATGAATCAAGCATTGATCTCAGCAGTTGATAAAGGAATTATTACAAAACAATCTGCAATTGATTTTTCAAATGCACCTGAGGAGATATTGAAAGCACTTGGATTAGAAAAAATGAGAAGGAGCGCATAAATAAATGGCTGAATTTAAGTACGAAGGTTTAGATAAAACTGGTAGAAAGATCATTGGTGAAATTGAAGCCAAAGATCAACAAGATGCCAAGAGACTTCTAAGAAGGAAGGGAATTCGTGCACGTCGTTTAACTAAACCAAGTAAATTATCAGAAGTTGATCTCTTTGAAATGTGGGCAGAATTTAAGTCCGTTGGTGGTGGATATTCAGAAAAAGATTTAGGACGATTTACAAAACAACTTGCAACGTTAGTCAATGCAGGTGTTCCAATATTACAATCTCTTGATATTTTAAGAAAGCAAGAAAAGAAACCAGCATTGAAAAAAGCTTTAACGCGTGTGTCTCGAGGTGTTAGTGAAGGGCAAACTTTGAATGAGGCCATGACTAGCGAGTCTGGCTTTCCAAAACTCTATTGTCAGTTAATTAAAGCTGGAGAGATGGCCGGTATTTTAGATGATATTTTAAAAAAGCTAGATGTTTTTATTGAAAAAAGAATTGCACTTAAATCTCAAATTAAATCAGCAATGATGTATCCAGCAATAGTTCTTACTATAGGTATTGTTGTGATTATAGGACTTATGACTTTTGTTGTTCCTACTTTTGTAGGGATGCTAGAAGAGAGTGGAAATGAAATTCCTTGGATTACTCAATTTGTTATAGATATATCAGAGTTTTTTCAAAATCATCTTTTCAAGATAATTGGAGCCGCTTTACTTACAGGTGGTGGAATTAATTATGGTGTTAATCATACAGATAAAGGAAAGAAATTTTTTGATAAGATGATTTTAAAGATGCCAGTTATTGGTAATGTTGTAATCAAAGGAAGCCTTAGTTCTTTTTCTCAAACTCTTGCAACGATGTTGGGAGCAGGTATTTCTATCGTTGACGCTTTAGAGGTATGTGCAGACACAATCGATAACTCAGTAATTGCTAAAGATATAAAAAGAGTACGTGCTTCCGTTGTTAGTGGTCGAAACATTGCTGAGCCTTTAAGTCGGATTACATATTTCCCTGATCTAATCACTCAAATGATTAATGTTGGGGAATCTACTGGAAACTTGGATGAGATGCTTAAAAAGGTTTCAAAAGTTTTTGAAGTAGAAGTTGAAGGCAGTATTCAGACAATGACACAAATGATTGAGCCATTACTAATTGTTGGATTGGCAATAATGGTGGGCGGAGTGCTCTTAGCTATGTACATGCCAATGTTCTCTCAAGCAGGTGGAGCTTAAGTCAAACACTATTCATTTGAGATTTACTTTTATTTTTTTAGAATTAAGGTATAATTTAAGTATTATTAAGGGGTACGTTTTATGAAAAATAATAAAGGTTTTACACTTATTGAATTATTAGTTGTTGTTGCAATCATTGGGATCTTGAGTGCGGTGGCGGTTCCTAATTATCAAAAATATCAGGCAAAAGCTAGGTCTTCGGAGGCGAAGGTTTCTTTGGGATCAATACATACAGCTGAAGCAGGTTTTAATGCAGAATATGGATTCTATGCTTATTGTCTAGATTTTATGGGTTTTTCTCCAAGTAATGCTGAACAAGAAAATATGTACTATACAGTTGGTGTTGTTGCTGCTCCTAGTAATGTAACAGTTCCAGGAGCATGTACAAATACTCCTACAGCGAATATAAGTTTTTTCTTAGGTAAAAAAGATTTTGGTGCAGGTGATGCTGGTCCTACTGCAGCAGTTGCAGCTCCAACTAACTGCGGTCATGATTCGACTAATGGGTTTTGTGCTACTGCAGGTGCAACTATTTCTAATAGTGGGACAGAAGATCAATGGTCTATAAATGAAGTGAAAAAACTTGACCATGCGCAAGTAGGGTATTAAATTTTTTTAAAGATTTAATTTTTTTATCAAAAATTCTTTTAAATTCTCATTAATTGAATCATTCAAAATTTCTTTTTTTATTTCATTTTTATTTGGAAGGACTTTAGATTTCGTTGAAAAGTATAGAGCACTTATAAATGAATTTCCAGAAGACTTGTCCTTAATATTATTTAAATAGGTATGAGCTGTAAGATAATCATTCTCTTCAACTAATAAGTGAAGGGCTCCATAAAGATTTAAATGATAATTTGATGGGAATGAAGTAATACCTTTTTTGTAAAACTTTGTTGCACCTGGGATATCATCTTTAATTACAGAAAGGTACAAGCTTCCATACTTGTAAGCTTCTAAGAAAGATGGGTCTAAATCCGTAATCGTATCAAATCTATTATAATGCCATGACTGTAATGGTTCCCCTTTATAATGATC
>ENA-ORXM01002218-ORXM01002218.1-marine-metagenome-genome-assembly--contig:-NODE-2218-length-23531-cov-55.896777_pt1 | contig 23531 bp, 12 predicted proteins | sample MGYA00237867_ERZ511480 | MGnify/ENA primary metagenome ERZ511480 (study PRJEB26309, sample SAMN06266103) | marine metagenome | isolation source: Algal blade | place: United Kingdom:Sidmouth, United... | reverse complement strand
TTTGCGTCTAAATCTCAAGCCGCTATTCCTTTGCTCTCGTTTTCGGCTATACACTTTATCGAATAATTTTTGGCTTTTCTAAACATTAAATCTGTCAGTCAATCAGGTAAAACAAGCAACGTATTAAATCTAATGACTGAGCCACGAGTAGCAGATATCTTATCAGAAAACGAATTACCATTTACGGCAAAAGACTGGAGCCAGACACCAGAGCGAGTCCAGTTATTTGTGCTGTCGTTGCTGCATCGTGTAGATACATTAGAAACTACTGTAGTGGAATTGCAGAACAAGTGAATCGAAATAGTCAGAATTCATCTCAGCCGCCCTCATCAGATGGTCCGGAACAAGAAGCCTCTAAGTCAGGTACGAAAGAGGGCCGAAAGCGAGGTGGCCAAGCGGGTCACAAGAAACATGAGCGTCCGCTGCTCCCGATTGAACAGGTCAAAGAGGTCATTGAAGTCAAGCCAAGTAGCTGTCGCAAATGCGGTCAAGCCTTATCCGGTGGAGACGACGAGCCACTGCGGCATCAAGTAACCGAGATACCACCTGTTGAGGCCGAGACAATCGAGTATCAATTACACCGTTTAGCTTGCCCTGATTGCCAAATAAGCACCTGTGCTCAATTGCCCGAAGGTGTGCCTGCTGGTGCGTTTGGTCCGCGCCTGCAGGCAATGGTTGCAATGTTAAGCGGGCGGTATCACCTAAGCAAACGAGAGAGTTGCCAGTTAATGGATGACTTCTTTCAGGTTAAACTGGGCTTAGGTACGATTCCCAAACTGGAAAAACGCACAAGCGAGGCGCTAGAAGAGCCAGTTGACGCTGCCCAAATGTACGTCAAAGCTCAAAACAGGGCCCACTTAGATGAAACAAGCTGGCGAGAAGCCAACCAAAAGGCATGGCTTTGGGTAGCAGCCACACAGCGGGTCGCCGTTTTCCTAATCCGCTCTAGTCGCAGTAGCAGAGTCGCAAAAGAATTACTGGGCGAAGAAGTTACACCTATTGTTCATTCTGACCGTTGGTCCTCTTACAACTGGATTCCCATCCATCTGCGCCAACTTTGCTGGGCACATCTCAAACGAGACTTTCAAGCCTTTGCAGAGCGGGATGGTCCTTCTGCCCAACTTGGTGAGAAACTGCTTAAACAGCTCAAACTCATTTTTGCGCTCTGGCATTCCTTCCAGAACGAACAAATCACGCGTGCTGATTTACAGAGCAAAAGCAAGCCTCTTCGCACCAAAGTCGGTCAGCTTCTCCGGCTTGGTACTGAGTGTAGCCATGATAAAACGGCTGGGACTTGTCGGGATATTCTCAAGCGCGAAGAGGCTCTTTGGACTTTCATTGAGCAGGAGGGCGTTGTCCCGACCAACAATTTCGCCGAGCAGCAAATCCGCCCTGCGGTTCTCTGGCGCAAGTCATCTTTTGGCACTCAGAGCGAACAGGGCAGCCGTTTCGTTGAGCGACTTATGACGGTTGTCGCATCCTTGAAACTTCAAGAACGCAATGTCCTCGACTATTTAGTTGAGGCTTGTCAGGCCTCAAATTCTCAGACAACTCCCCCCTTCTTTGATTCCGGTTACCTCGTCTGACGATGGCCCGTGAACGATTACTCACTTGCTATTGCCAGTCATCATTCGACTGGCGAAGAGTGGATTGTCGCTAGTGATGAGCCCACAACAGTAGAAACTTTTGATGAATATGGTCTTCGCTTCGATATAGAAGAGAATTTCCTCGATGATAAATCTAACGGCTTTCAATTGGAGTCATCTCGAATCCGTTCGGCTAAAGCTTTAGAACGGCTTTGCCTTGTACTTGCTATGGCAACACTTTATCTCGTTTCCCAAGGCACGGCCTTTGTCACTGCTGGAAAGCGACGCCTTGTCGATCCACATTGGTTTCGGGGCAACAGTTATCTCAAAATCGGCTGGAAATGGGTCAAAAGAGCTCTTGTTCAGGGCGAAATGCTCACTCGTACCCTTTTCCTTGATGATCAACCCGACCCTGAACTGGCCATCTCGTCTAAAAACCAATGGCACAATTTGCCGGATATGCGCTTTACCGTCACATTTTTCGATTTTTCAACCGATATTCCTTGTCAAGACCCTGCTTAATGAGTTTTGTCAGTCAATCAGGTTATTGACCCCAAAAGGAACCCGCGATGATATTTGTTAATCAATCAAAAAGGGCCATCTTTTCAATTATTGAAAAGATGGCCCTTTTTGATTGATTAGCTGATCTGCTGATTAACGCAGCCCCGTCAACTGCCGCGAAATCACCATGCGCTGAACTTCGCTGGTCCCCTCGTAGATCTCCGTAATCTTAGCGTCGCGGAAGTAGCGTTCTAGCGGCAGCTCTTTGGAATAGCCCATGCCGCCATGGACCTGAATTGCCTGCGTGGTGACCCACATAGCGGTCTCGCTTGCATAGAGCTTAGCCATGCTCGATTCGAGGGTATAGCGGCCGCCATTTTTCTTGGCTTCGGCCTTGGCTAATGCTGCTTGATAGATCAACAATCGGCTGGCATCGACGCGGCACTTCATGTCCGCCAACTTCTGCTGGATCATTTGGAACTGGCCGATTTTGCTGCCAAAGGCTTCGCGCTCTTGGGCATAAGCAACGCTAGCTTCAAAGGCGGCTTCGGCTATCCCCAATGCTTGGGACGCAATGCCAATGCGGCCCGCATCCAGCACCGTCATGGCAATTTTGAAGCCCTCACCCTCCTCACCCAAGCGCCGATCCACGGAACACTCATAGTTGTCAAAGATAATTTCGCTGGTGGCCGAGGCGCGGATGCCCAGCTTTGGCTCGGTCTTGCCTAGTTTGAAGCCGGGTTCGTTGGTGTTGATCAAAAACGCGGTGACACCGTTGTGCTTTTTCTCGGGCTGGGTCATGGTAAAGAGGACAATGTGATCCGCAAAGGGGGCAGAAGTGACCCACGACTTGGTGCCGTTGATGACGTACTTATCGCCTTTACGCACCGCGCGGCTAACCATGGTTCCTGCGTCGCTGCCGCTCATGGGTTCAGTCAGGCTGTATGCGCCAATCGCTTTGCCGCTAGTGACGGGGACGAGAAACTGCTGCTTCTGTTCTTCGGTGCCAAAGTTATAAATGCCGTTGCAGTAGAGCGAATTGTTAACCGACATGATCGTGCCATGGCTCGCATCGGCTTTGCAGACTTCGGTCAGCGCCAGTACGTATGCCATCGTGTCCATGCCCGCGCCGCCATACTCTTCGGGCGTTTCGATGCCCATAAAGCCCAGCCCACCCATTTGGCGCACCGTATCAATCGGGAAGTCACCCGTTTCGTCATGGTGTTCGGCAATAGGTGCAATTTTGTTTTGAGCAAAGTCGCGCGCGGCTTCCTGGATCATTTTGTGTTCGTCAGTGATAAAGTCAAACATAGATTCCGTCTATTCCTTTAATTTTTCTTGAAGTTGGTTGACAAATGCTTGGTGTTCTGGTGATTGAAGGCCAGCTTGTACTGTTGCTAACGCTGCGCCCAAATCATCATCCAGCAGCGCTTTTGTATTTAACCATAACCCTGATAGCGCGTGGCTTTTCACAACACCTTGATCGTCCTGTTCAAGTTGTTGATACTCACCCTTTTCTAAGTGATACCAACGTATTTGCTGATCCTTAACGAGCCAAACCAGATATTCCTGTACACCATTACGTCGATAAGCGTTAAGTTTATCATGCATATCATATGATGCAGTGCTATTGGCGATTTCTGCTATGAATTCAGGAGAACCTTGAATATATCCGTCTTTATCTACAATAGACGATCCGCCAGCCGCTTTCTGAATCCGTAAAAGGATGTCGGGCTGCGGTTCGTTATCTAAATCTAAACGAACTGTGGCACTATCGCTTAATTCGGTTCCAAGCGTTCCGATACGATATACACCAAGCATCGTTAATAGATTTGCATGTGGTTCACCATGTGCTTTGTGATTCACTGGTGATGGCATGTAGACAACCCCTTCAATGAGTTCGGCTTTTTTTGTAGTGGGCATTGCATTATAGCGCCGTTCAAATTCAGAGCGCGTCAATCGATCTCCGTTCTGCAAGCGTAGAATTCTTTTCACATCCGAGTTTGTTTGACCTTTGTCAGACTTTTCGATTGTAATCATTATGAGAATTTTTCCCCTAAACGATCAAGCTGAATTGTGACTATGTACGTTATTATAGCATAAATATTAGCTGCTAAAAGTGATCTACCGTCATTCGAGAATCAATTTTCGGCATCACACGCCCAGATTCCATCCTCGTTTTGAACTAACCCCAGAAACTGAGTCGGCTCAAAGGTATTGTTGATATTTTGCTCGTCGCGATAGCCGCCATCTGCTTTGAGCTTAACCACCGAGAAATGGAGATGTCGCCCCGTTGGTCGAGTGGGCGATCCTGACCAGTTTCCCTGCCGCCCAAGTAACGTTCCAGCTGTGACGAAAACCTCGTAGCTTCCGGGTGGAAAGGCATCATCAATGTATGCGACCGTGCCGTCTGCCGAAGCCATGTGAGTATAGTAGGTCCAAATATCTTGATCGGATAGCGCTGGATCGATTTGGCTAAGGGGAAAGTCTGGGTGGTGGATGATAACGGTGCTTTTCCAGCCGCTTTCACGCGTGAGATAGCCATCGTAAGCAGCAACGATTGGAGTCATGTTATTTTCAGGATCGGGGCCGAAGATATCTAGACCGGAATGACGATGTCCCGGGCGGAAGCTGTCGTCCCAGCCAAAGCCAAGATAACCAGTGGTGGGCAAAATCATAAATGCATCGCCGCAGCGAGCGCCAACCGCTAGGGACCACGAGGGGTGGCTGATTGGATCGTTGAACCATGTGCGTAGGCGGTTGATTTTTGTGGGCGTGGGCGGTGAACCAGAATCAGTGTAATACCAAACTGCAACAGTTGCGCTCAGCAAGCCAAGCAAAATCAGGAATCCAAAACAGCTCTTTTTTATCATGATGATTGTTTTTAGAGTAGCTTTACTGCGCAAACCAGCGGCGGAATAGCTCCACCTCAAAGCGATAAGCTGATCTCGGCTCGACCTCTTCGATTAAATCGCGACGGCAAAGTAGCGCAACCGTCTGAGCAAGATCCTGATCCAAATTTTTGTCCAACTCTTGGACTAACGGTGCTTGATTGGCTATACGTAATGCTTCGAGTGAGACCGGCTGATGGTTGCCCGCCTCGGCTATCGCCCGCAGAACCGCCTGCCCCGATGCGCCAACTTGATTCGCCATTTCTGTAAAAAAGAAGCTGCCACTTTCCAGCGCATTGGGGATCGCAGCCTCGACATCGGCCACTGTGGCGAGCCGCCGCGTTTCGGGCGGTCCCTCATTTTTCAGGGCCACAATTTCGTAGCAGATCAGCTGCGTCAACGCTGGATGACCGCTGGTCAAGTTGCGCACGTGGGCAACTGCATCCGGCTCGTAGCGTAGAGAAAAGTCTGGCACGGGCCGCTCGATTAACTGCGTAGTTTCGGCCTCGCTTAGATAGCCCACCGCAACGGTCTGCACATTGACCAAATAGCTGGCCCAGTGGCGCATTTCGCGCAGAGCGTGCGAGCTGGTAAGCAGCAATTTGAATTGGGGGCGATGCTGAATGATGTGGCGCAAAGTACCCAAAACGGCCTCGGCCTCGAATCGACCGGACGTGATCGCCTCGTCCAGCGCTTCGATCTCGTCGAGTGCCAGCAGCGCCCGCTGGTCGCCCAGCGTCTCTTCCACGCTATCCAACCACTCGTCGAAAATCGTAAATGGATCCGCCTGTAGATCGGCGCGTGCAAGCTTGGGCAGTGCAACGTCGCGCTGCCGCCGTGCGGAGGTGCTCATACCGCGCGCCAGGTTGTAGAGAAAGCCAGCGTAATCGCCCGCTAGCGAAGTGGGACCCTGCATGTCCACAAACATGGGCACGATGGTGCTAGGCAGCAGTCGCCCCAAGTTGTTGAGCAGCGACGTTTTGCCCATGCGTCGCTGACCATAGAGCAACAGGGGCGCATGTTGTTGGTTGAGCAGCAACTGTTCGATGCGCACACTAATGTCGGTGCGCCCCACAAAGATCTCTTGCTGCGCGGTTAGCGGCACGCCAATAATGTAGGGCGAGTCGATCTCTTGGCGCAGCTCAACGGTGCTGGCAAGCTCGTGCGATTTGTCGGCCACAATGGTGCGCCAATCCGTGGCAACTGGACGGAAGCGGTCGGCGTATGGTTCGCTGCTGCGGGTTAACTCGCGCAAGAGGCCGTCTAATCGATCTTCGACCGCGCCAAGTGCCAGCCGCTGATTGTAGGCGCTCTCTTGCGCCAACGCTGCGCTGAGATCTTCGCCAATGCGGCCAAAGGTGCGCAAAAGCGAACTGGCGGGACCTTCTAATTCGCCCGCAGCCAATCCGTGGGTGGCGCTGGTAATTTCGGCCACGCTTTCTGCATCTTCCAATCGGCGCGCGTCCAACTCTATCTGCGCGGATTGGGCAACTTTCTTTTGGTGACCACTGCTCAAAAATTCCATCGCGGCCTGACTCTCGGTGGGGCTATTTTCTAGCGCCAGCAGTAGGTGATCTTCAAGGCTGGACATGGGCCATCGTTGGCGCTCGTCCCAGAAGACAGAGTGACGACGGAACTTCAGCTGAACGGCGCTCGGTTCGGTGGACAACCGTTTATTTTCAAGCTGCTGTTGATCCAAACGGAGCAGAAAGCTGTTCCAGAGAACTTGGAATGGATAAAGCAGAACCGGCAGCCAAACTTGATAGGCTAACCCCACGGCAATGCAAAGAAAGCTCCCTACAAGCAACATCTGAAAGCCGCCGCTAACTGGTTCGGAAAAGGCAACAAATGCACCGCCACCACCCAGCGTGCCCGCGATAATGCTGGCCCACGGACCGGCAAAGCGTTTGACCAGAGCAAAGGGCAGCACAATCGCTGTGCCAAAAGTTGCGCTAAAGAGCGGCCCAAGCATGAGCCCACTGAATCCAATCGAGGTGTTGATGTTAGCGTTCGAAACGCGTAAAACCACATCATTAATGGCAACATTTTCTATCCCGATGCCGCTTAGGCCCAAATCATCCAAAACAATGCCATAGAGCACCGTGCGCATGAGCCCAACCATAAGCGCCAAGCCAACCCCCCAGCCAAGCCCTAGCAGCACCCGACCGCTGGCAATAATCAGCGTCAACGCAAAGACTGCGCCGATAACAACGCCACTATACATGCCGCTAAGCAGCGCAGAATCGGCTCCGCTGGTGAGCAAGTTAGCCGTGGCGCGCGCAATGGGGATCGAGACGCCGACCACAATCGCGCTCAGCAAGATTCCTGCAAAAATACCGCCGATTCGGCTGGTCAATTTGTAGCGTCTTTCGCTTTCGGGGATGCTGGCTGCGATGCTGCCGATAATGCCAATTGCCACGTAGCTGACAATGCCGTTGACGGTAGTCGCGCGTTGAATATCGCCCGCGCCGATCATCTTGACAATGTCACCTACAACCAGCACAAAGCCAGCCAATCCGCTGGCAAGGCCGATCCCAGTACCGCCGATGACAACCGCTGCCAGCCCCGCTGCCACATTCATAATCAGCCCAATAATGATGCCTGTAACCAGTCCAAGCGACAGACCAAAAAGAGAACCGAAGATGATGTTCGCCAGCGGCCTGCCCAACAATGTGAGCACCAATGCAACCACGCCGCCAACCAGCAGCGGCCAGATCAGGTAGATCTGCACCAGCAGTCGGCGCAGCGCCGGATTTTTGCGCCGCTCGTGCTGTATCTGCGCGAGGGTAAAATCGGCATCGAGCGTTGTTGCAATGCGGGCAATATGGTTCCGCCACGCGCTAGGGTGCAGCACAACCCACATAAGAAGTTGAAGGGTGCCAAGGAGGATGTTTGGGTTTAGGAGTGGTGCATGTGTGTATCGGTTCATAGGTAAATGACAAGATAACAAAAACTGACAAGATGACCGGATGTCATTGCTAAAAGCACTAACTGCACCTAACCATGTCATCTTGTCATGGCGGGGACTGTATAGCTTTGCATGATATGAGTACGAAGATGGACTATAAGAATTGACACGGGCTACTTCATCTTGTCATGGCAAAGGCTGTACAGCTTTGCATGATGAGCACGAAAAGAGACCATGGATGCAACATGGATTACTCTTCAATTTTTCAAGAGTTGTTCATACGGCTGCATTCGGATCAACGCCTCGGCGCGCCACGACTCATTGGTCACGCCATCTTCTAGCGTTGCCAAGCGCGTGTGGCAAAGCGTCTGTAACAGGGCGGGCCAGCACTTACTTTGGAGCAAAATCCACTCAATGTCTGCGGTGTCGAATGCAATTGGTGCGCTGGCAATAAGCGCCCTCGCGTCCGCCTGCTGGATCGGACCAAGCTGAATCACGTGCCCAAATATATTGAAGAATGGCGATGGTTTGCCTTGCTCTTCGGCTACCTGCATGGGCGGCTCGTGCGACGCAATAAGATAGCCCAAATTGCCGTTTGTCAGGTTCGTACCCAGCGAGCGCAGGCTCCACCAAAAGGGCATGTCCAACTCTGGCGCTTCGAGCGCGGCCCCAATCTCGTCGAGGATTAGCACGGTGGGGCTATCAACGTGATCGATCATGGCGTCGATAAAATCGAGCATATCGCACTCGGCTGGCACGGGAATCTCGAGCGTGTTGAGAATATGTGCAAAGAGCCGCTTTTGGCTGCCCATACGCACATCTTGAAAATCAACATAGACCCAATGAATCTCTTCTTGGGAAGAAAGCCAGCCGCTTTTGCGCACACTCGATTGATCTGGGCGCAATTGGTCAGGCGTGCTCTGCGCAATCTGCCGGACGTAATGTAAGAGCGAGGTTTTGCCGCTACGTTTGGGGCCGACAATGGCAACGTTTTGCAGCGGGCTATGTCGCCACGCGCCAAAGATCCGTTTACAGGTTGCGTTGCGGCCATAGAATTTCCCTGGATGTGTGATCGGCGGACCAACAATGTATGGTGCAAGGCTAGCCAACGGAGCCAATGGCGTGGTGGACGATCCGTGCTTTTTCGCTGCGAGGGTCGTGCGATTTTCTTCTGCTTCTGCCTTTTGTGCTGCACTTGTTTGCACCGAGCCAAAAAGTTCGTCGCAAAGTTGATCGGGTGTAGGGTAGTCGGCGCTGGCCAAAAAGTCGTGCAGCCATTTGCGTTCGAGCTGACCGCGCTGCACAATGTAGCGCCCCAGTTGTTCAATCTCGTTGCGCTTGGCGGGCACATGGCCTTTGCGCCAGTATTCAATCGCGGATCCACCTTCGCGGCCCAATGCATAGCCAAGCTCATCCTGCACGATCTGCACATTTTTGTGCTCGCGAATGCGTACTCGATGAATCCCTTCGGTTAAAAGTTGAGCAAATTTATCTGGATAAGTTGACATAGTTCTAGATTTGTTTGGCGTAGTTTTGTGGTTGGCAATGTGTCCCAGAGTAGAGGCACGATATATCGTGCCCATCCCGTGGGGGGAATGGCGATGTTGAAGGGATATTCAGTATAGGGCACACGATACATCATGCTCGTATGTTTCTATCACCTTGTCATTCTTCACAACGCCAGCGCAGCGGCATTTGTTGCATCCCGCGCATGATCGGAATCGCGCGCCATTTGAGCTTTTCGGGCGGCACAGTCAGTTCGATATCGGGGAAACGCTGCAACAATGTGTCAATGCCCACACGCCCTTCCAGCCGACCAAGCGGCGCACCCAAGCAGTAGTGCGGACCGATGCCAAAACCAAGATGTTTATTCTCCTTGCGTTCGATATCAAAGCTGTCGGGATCGGCAAACTGAGCGGGATCTCGGTTGAGCGAGCCGAGCACCACGTAAACAATGTCGCCGCGGGCAATCATCTGCCCGTGGATCGTGGTCTCTTCCGCTGCGTAGCGAATGGTCGCGCGTTCAACGGGGCAGTCGTAGCGCACGATCTCTTCGATGGCGCTGTCGATGAGCGCGGGATTCTGCTTGAGTTTTGCCAATTGTTCGGGGTGGCGCAGCAGTGCAAGGATCCCGTTGCCGATTAAGTTCACCGCTGTTTCGTGGCCCGTCACAATGAGCAGCACCAACATGCTCAGCAGATCGCTTTCGGTCAGGCGGTCGCCATCTTCCTCCACTTGCAGCAGTGATGTGATCAGATCTGGCTGTGGATTTTTGGCGCGTTGCGCGAATATTTTGCGAAAGTAATCGGTAAATTCTTGCATTTGGCGACCCGTTTTTGCCAGCTTCTTTTCGCTAGCTTGGGCATTGGGCGACGGGGTCACGAAGGCGCGTGACCAGCGATGAAAGAGGTGCTGATCTTTTGCCGGTATCCCAAGCAGTTCGGCGATAACGATAATGGGCAGCGGTAGCGCGTAATCGTGGATCAGATCCATGTGGCCCTGCGGCTCGACTTTGTCCAATAGTTCGTTGGCAATTGCGCGCACGCGTGGTTCCATCTCTTCGACCACTTTGGCCGTAAACGCTTGGTTGACGAGGCTGCGCAGCCTCGTGTGGTCGACCCCATCGAGGTGCAGCATGTGGTTGCTCAGCAGCTGGATCTGTGGCGGGTCGGGCGGCATGGCGGCGAGTTCGGTAGGGGCGCGCGTGTTGCGCAAATTCTTCACAAAACGTTTGTGGTCGCGCAGAATCGCGATGCCATCTTCGTAACGCGTAACGAGCCAAATTGCGGTCTGCCCGTCGCTGGTCAGCCGTCGCCAAACGGGATCCTCTTTGCGCATTTGCGCGTACAGGCAATAGGGATCGCGACGAAAGTCGTCGCCATAGAGATTATATTTTGATTTGGGGCGGGTTGGTGGTGAAGAAGATTTTGGCTGATACGGCTGGTTAAGGCTATTCACATATTTATTTTATACCTCGAATCTGATTCGCTTTTGCTATAAACTCTTTATTTGGCCATTGACGTCTATCTGCCGGAAGGTAGATTTGGCTGCCAAGAAGCCTTTTAAATTCCTGCAAACCACCATCTAGTTGATGTTGAATCAAATCTTGTTCTTTAGCTGGATTTATCTGCATCTGTAATGATTCATCTAAAAATATAAGACCTTGGTCGTAAGCACGGTGGTAAGTCGGTGATAGACAAAGTCCATTTTCAACCTCGTCAGAACTATCTCCTACACCTACAGGTAAAATATGAGCTGCATCGATTAAACGTAATTGCATTCTTGTAACAGCACATCTTTTATCATACGCAATGGTAACTTTTCGCCTGAAGTTAGAGTTCCTCGAAAGAAGCGATACTTCACGAATCACTCGTTTCCGCTCTGGCGTAATATTTTGGATGGTATATTCTGGGATTTCTTCCAGTGATGCAGCCTGAGTTAACAACTCAACCATACTTGCGTCAGCACCTTCTCGATGCAATAGTTGTGCATTTAGACAGTAAGCGAAAAATTGATCGGGGCGAATACCAATAGCGATTTCATCATTACCCTTTGTAACAAACGATAAACCGTATTGCAAAGCTGAATTCAAAGCCGTAATTGGAATTTGGATAGATGGGGATCGATTTGAAAAATGTTGATGTTTTTGTAAATCAAAGCCAGCAAAACATTGGGTGTTCGGCTCATAACCAACCAAAACAGTATAACCAGTTGGATTCAATTGAAATGGTGGCGAAACGCCTGTAATCTGAATTCGATACTCGTTCTTCGGTCTTGCTGCACCACCACCATGAGTCAATGTCCATATATACACCCATATCTCGATAGGCGTGTCGCCAAATTGTACAATGAATTTCCGAGGATTCCGCGCGTTTTCAGGTAGATACACAGCCGAAGCATTATTTTGACTTAACGCTTGCGTGAGTATATTGGCGATTTGTTGAGGAGAAAGTCTCGGCATATATGGTTTAATCTATCGGCAAAAGAGGTATCTGGAGATTTTTGTCATCTTGTACTGAATGGGTTTCATCACTACTTTCAGTATTGCAAGATGTTTCTTTAATTATCGACATACGCTTAGGGGGACGTGTTTGGCCTCCATCTGCTGGCAGAACCATATCTCCATCAGAATTCTCGCTCCACAATACAGATGGGCTAAAGATCTTATAGTGGTTTGGTTCATCTCCATTAGAGTTAAGAGGTCGTTCAGTAAATCTTCCCTTGGCTCCCTTTATATACTCATCCATTACTTCACAGCAGATCCACTGACGCGAAAGCTTCTCACATACTTCACCAGTGACACAGCTTCCGCCAAATGGGTCAAAGACAGTGTCACCGGGATCGGTTAACATTCGAACAAAAGATTCAGGTAGCCGCGACGGAAAACGTGCTGGATGAGGTTTTATGTTTTGCTCCCGACAATATTTTAAATAATGAGAATTGCTCTCAGTATTCGGAATAGCTAATAAATTAGGTGGAATGGAACCGCCATTATTTATTTGAAACTTATCACTTATATCATGTCCACTAGGGCGTAGTTTTGGATTATATCCGTTCTCAATTAAATCAAGCATCGAAGTACTGTAAGGGGCCAAAACGCGACGATTACTAGCCTTTGGCCATGGTGTTTTAGACAACCAAAATACGCAATTTACAGCATCTTTTACTCTAATTCTGCGAATATTTACCCATTCTGCCGGAGTAGGTAGCTTAGAAGGGTTCCACCAATAAAACTCTTGTGCTAAATGGAATTGGATCTTGCGACATAACATAATAAGTAGCTCAAAATGATAGAGACTGCGGGTAGGCTGTCCAGGCATCCAAGAGCCACCAATATCTATAACAAGTGAGCCTGTAGGTTTCAAAACCCGATGGAATTCATGTGCAAATTGTTCGAACCACTCAAGATATTCATCCTCAGCTACATTACCATAATCTTTTTTACGAAGCAAAGCAAAGGGTGGGCTTGTGAAAATCAAATCAATCGATTCGTCATTAAGTTGCGCGCGCATATACTGTAATGAATCTTGATGAACAATTTTTCCATGGGGAGTTGCATATTCTTCTGTCATACAATTCATTTTAAAAGGGGAGCGCGTTTTACGCAAACATATGTGCTACATAATTCTATCAAACCATCCCGCTCCGAAATTTCGGAGTAACGCTCTCGTTTTCTCGGAGTTCTGGAACATTATACTTTGAGAACAAGTCATAAATTTATTAAAAACAAGCACGATTTCCCCAATAGTACACCCAAATACACGCCAATGGTACACATTTGGCCCTTGTCCATTACCAGATTTAAGCGATGATAAGTGCAGAAGACAAGCCTTAACTAAAAACTATAACTCTGTCAGATTTGGTGTGATATCAATTGGTTCGAAAAAAGATGATTCAACCCTGTAAGGGCATGATATATCGTGCCCGATATGGTTAACCGGAACATCAATCTTGGGTACGATATATCATACCCCTACAAGTTCAAAGGACATTCATATGGAACCGTTACAAAATTCTGAAGCAATCCGTAGAACGAACGCATTCTTGGCAACAATCGCTACGGTCTTTCTAATCGTTGCACTGATCCTGTCGGGCTGTATGGCACCGACGGCAGCGCCAGCAAATGACAGCAGCCGAGCTCCGAACAGCACCACGAGCAGCGCAGGCGATGAAGCCGCCGAAAGCAGCGACCGTGGTTCGACCGCTGCATCTTCTAGTGGCGACAGCAGCGCGGCTGCCGAAGCGCCAGCGAACGAGAGTGACTCCGTTGAATCAGAGTCTGCGGAATCGGTTGGGTTGACTGGTGATGCCGCTGATTCTGACTCATCCGCTGATGGCGAACGTGGCGGTGTGGCCGCGGCCGAGCCAAGCTTTAGCGACCGTTACGAACCGGTGACCGCAGGCGTGGTGGACGATAACGCAGAGTGGACCGACTATTTAGAGTATCGGAGCCGCTCTCGGGTGCGCAACATACGGGATCGCGATGTGAGAGAGCGCTATGTGATCATGGTGCAGGATGAGAATGGCTACCCCGTTCACGATGCCGAGGTAACGGTCTACTCGGGCGATGAAGAGATCTTCGCTGCACGATCCGACGCAGGCGGGCAAGTTCTCTTTCATCCACTGGCGCTCGAAACTAGTAGTTTTGGGACGCGCAACCGCACGCGCGAATTTCAAGTGGCTGCGCAAAAGGGCTACGTAGCCGAACGCAACACATTCGAACGCTATGGCGAAGCGGTATGGGCCTTGACTTTGACTGACGCGCCAACGCCTAGCGCAACGCAACTGGACCTAGTTTTCATGGTTGATGCTACGGGATCCATGGGGGACGAGATCGCCAAGCTCAAGGCGTCGATGGCCGATATTGCCAATCAAATTGATGAGCTGCAAGAGCAACCCGACGTGCGCTATGGTTTGGTCCACTATCGTGATCGTGGCGATGAATATGTGGTGCGCACGCAGGACTTTACCCAAGATTTAGGCGAGTTTCAAGAATCGCTAGCTGCGGTGCAGGCTGATGGTGGCGGTGATACACCCGAGTCGATGAATGAAGCGCTCCATCGTTCGCTCAACGACTTAAGCTGGCGCGAGCAGGAACGCGACGGTGAAACGGTCCGCTTAATTGTGTTGGTGGCCGATGCTCCGCCACACTTGGACTATCGCTGGCAGGATTATAGCTACGAGACGGACATGATTGCGGCTGTTGGTATGGGAGTCAAAATCTTTCCTGTTGGTGCAAGCGGGTTAGAAGCAGACGGTGAATTTATCTATCGCCAAATCGCGCAATTTACTGGCGGTAAGTTTGTCTTTCTTACTTATGAAGATGGTAGCGATCCGAGCAGCGGCGCAGGCACGGAAACAGAGCTGGAGGTTGACAACTATACGGTCAATACGTTGGACAAATTGGTCGTGCGACTGGTGCGTGACGAATTGACCAAGTTGACCGAGCCAATTGTGTTAGATGATGTGATTGAAGCGGTGGCGCAAGTGCCAACACCACTGCCGCCGCGACCAACCGTAGCACCCACTCGCCGCCCAACGCCCACGCCACAACCACCTCGTGTGGAGCCGGTAACGTGTGAGATTGATCTAGATAGTGGGCGTAATGACTGTGGTGGCATCTCTGCGGTGCAATACATCGACATGGATCGCGCCAGCCGCAATGTTAGCGACGGTCAAGCGGTGCTGAAACTCACGCTGGATCCACGCCGCACGGGATATGCACGGGCCACGTTCGATGTGATTTATAGCGACACGCCACAGGGTTGGACGGTCAACATCGGCGATTCGCAGAGCAATAATGGGTATGGTGGTGACAGCGGTACCCAAAGCAACGACGCAGAAGCTGTGATGTTGGAGGGGAGCCTGATTATATATGCCAATGACTATGTTCCCTCCCGCAATACAACTGATGGGCATCGCGAGTTTGCTTACTATGATGATATGGTCCGCGGTGAAGAGTCGATCTATTTTGAGGCGTCGAACCAGACGCTGACGTTCGATTCGCCCGGAGGAAACGAAACGCTCACGTCGCAATATCTGTATGCGCTTTCGGGGCAGTCGGATCGGGAAGGTCGCACAAATTACGACATTTTTGCGGCATTCAATCGTACGATCAGCGATGCCGGGCGCAGCGGTGTTGGGGCAAGCAAAGTGATCATGACGCTCTACCCGCGGTAAAGATATAACGAAGCTACGCCTCAAACCGACAAGTACGGAACGAAAAATTGCTATCCAGCGAAGCCAAGAGAGGCTAAGGCAGTAAACCAAATTTTCGCACTCATCAAACTTGAGCTGTTTGTTAGTGTATCGGCTACTCCATATTTGGTTAATAAGTACTTTAGTCTCAATTTCAAACACATCCTAAATATCTTTTATGCCATCCCGCGGAATCCCTTCTCTGCGGGATGGCTATTTTTATTTTTGCGGGCACGTGTCGCCTTTGGCTTCACTTCGAGCATGCTCAGCCGATTATTCAGCTTTCAACTCGATTATGAGATTCGTAAATAATCTTCGTCATATTTGGGGCCACGGCAACTTGCCCGTAAGACGCGCTGACAGGCAAGATGCCCGTGGCCCAAATTTCTCTACTAACTTTATGACACTAACTGAGATCTTCATCGAAGCGAGCAACCTCAGCTCACACTCCTCGAAAATCGATTGCAGTAAGCTTTCTTTTTTGCATTGACGCGAAAGCGCATCAAAATGGTAAAATGAAGCGTATTATAATTGATGAGTGGCCGAACGGAGTAAAGCCCGTCATCTCACCAGTACACCCATCACGCAACATCTCAACACTTTATTAATATCTCAACATCTTGCTCAATAAATATTAACAATTGTTTCGCAGCCATATCGAAGCGCATTGTAGCCTATCGTCACACCCGCCCATCATTACCTTTTTTATACATGACTGCATCCGAAAATAGCTGTCAACTGACATCTATTTTTCACCCAAAAAAGGAGAATACCAATGGATCTACGCGCAATGCTTATTGCTGTAAAAAGGAGTGTCTCAAGTTGGAAAATCGGTCGCTTTGCCTTACTGAGCGCACTGTTAATTGGCGGCCTTATGCAGAGTCAGAAAGACGACACTGTATCTGCCCAAATATCGACGCCTAACATTGACGAAGAGATTGTGTATTTAGATAATGACGGCATAATTCGCATCCTGGATCCAACGGTCTCTGCCTATGGTGAGATTATTTGGTCTAGCCCCATGGATGGATTTATCGATTTTGCGCTTGGCGATTTTAACGCCGATGGAGATCTTGAAATTGCGGCAATTCGAAACGATGGACTCGAGGGAGAAATCTACATCTATGACCCAGTGATTAGCTCCGCAACGGTCACGCCTGACGGCTGGATCAACGACATTCCGTGGAAAAGGCTAGCCGTAATCGATGCGCCGAGCGATCTAACACTGATCGACGCGGGGAATTTTGATGTGAACGTGCAGGGTGATGAGATTATCTACGGTTTTGAGACCGACACAACTAGCTCTGCACTGACAATATTGAAAGGCAACAAAACTGTACCGACTGGCACCACGTGGCTGAAGCACATTACGAAAGTAGACTTTAGCTTGATTTGGCATGAGATTGCGGTTGGCAATATCGATGGTGAACAGACAGATGAAATTGTGCTAATCAGCCGCAAAACGCCAGATGACGATGTCAGCCGCTTTCACGTCTATCGCATTGACGATGGCGGCTTGATTAATAAGCTGCCCTTTGCCACGCGTGATGGTATCGACTTTTCGTGGCAGGATGCAGCCATTGGCGAGGTCAAGAATGTGGGCTACAGCGAGATTGTAGCAATCCGCGAATCGAACAGCGCTAGCTTTCCCAGCATTTTGATCTACCAATATTTTCGCAGGGGCGAGGATGAGGGGTTGCGCTTTGATCCTGGCGACGATGAGTATATTGACCCTAGTCCCTTTGCCGTATTTTTGGGCAATGTAAGCGGTGTTGTCAACAGTATTAGTGACAACGAAATTGGCCTGCTGCGTAGCGTGCCAACCAACTCGACAAAACCACATTTTTTCACGCGGAATAGCGGCAATGACGGCAGCGTGGTGCTTGATCTGGATGTGAATTTGGGCTCCAACGCATGGCAAGCCGGTGCCGCAGGTGATGTAGATGGTGATGGGAAAGATGAGTATGTGTTGATGAGCAATAGCGCGCACCGCATTTTTATGAACCCGGATGTAGACGACACGTTTATTGACTTTCTCTCTGATACAGTAACCAATGGCGAACATATTCAAGTTGGAAATCTCGATGCCAATGGTGTGTTAGAGCCTGTCGTGGTAAAGGTTGCTGTGAGCGGTTTAGAGAATGGTCTGCCCACCGATTCGACCGGAACCGTAACCATCTCGCTGACAAGTGACACGCCAGTAAACTATGCGTTGGATGGTCAGCTACCTGATTGGATCACGTCGCTTGATCCTGTATTTGGCTTAACACCGGCAGAGATTACGGCGACGATTGACACGGCTGATCTCGCCAGCAATGAATATACGCAGCCTTTTGATCTCAGCAGCATCAATCCCTTTGTGCGTTTCGAAGAAGAGTCGGTTGAAATTGTCCTCAACGTTCTCGCTGACACGTTTGCAATTGATACTGGCTTTCGCAGCGGTCCGGTTATTGCAGCCGGGTATCCATGCGTTACGTCAACCGAAAATACCGTAACGGCCGAGATCGAAATAACAGGCTCATCACGCACTTCGTACACGGCAGTTCTGCTCGCTTCGCAGCCGCTTACTGCTGCCCAAGCCGAATTGGGATCCGCGACATTGGCCGGTCGCTTTGACGCAAATAATAATCTTGAGTTGAGCAATGCCGCGGGCGCGTCTATGACAATTGCGACGGGCGATCTACTTTCTGCATCGCTTCAGCTGCAAGCGGCAGACAAAGGCGCAGATACGATCCGCTGGCCTTCGGGGGTGACGTGGGTCTCTGCCGAGTCTGATTTTGGCTCAACCGATGACACCATCACAATTACATTTGATACCGCCAAGGCAGCCACCGAAAGTGAAAGCCTGCTCGATGCGACGCTTATTATTGTTGCAGACGAAGAGACAGTTGCGGCACCATTTAACGTTCGCTTTATTCCGCTCTCTTTCCTTTGTGCCACAACACGCATTAACTTGCCTATTATTGAACAATAATTTTAGCTATATCAATAGCGCACTGTCGAAAAGATTGTTCTCGCGAATAGCTATTACGTTGAGTTATTTTTGTAATGTGAATAGGATGAAACGTTTCTCTGTTGCTCAATGGCGTTAAGTAGAGAGCCACACCAACGGATGTTTATGCCTTTCTTGGTGCTGAAGGTATAAGTGAAGTAAGTACAGAAAAGAATCTACTGCTACAAAGCATATAATAAAAGTGCTCCGAACAGCCTTGTTCGGAGCACTTTTATTATGGGGTATATAGTTTTACGTTAGAAAACTGTAACACTCCCAATATACGCTCTACTATATACTCAATATACTTTATATTACCTGTCTTTACCACCTGTCTTTACCAGTAGGTTCACTTAGGGCATGACGCGCGATTTTTCAATATTACACAGAACAAAAGTTGTACTCTGAGCGTCTATAGTTTTACTGACTCGTTCATTCATGACTGCTCTCTATATAGAGCTTCAGCTATTCCGAAAAATAAAATAGAGAGCATGGCCACAAACTACTCCAGACAACCGATAAAATTCGTGTAATTATTTTCTGGTTTGGCTTCAATTGGTATTGTAAAGACGTAAACGTACCTAAATCATATCGACATCTGGGATAAAAATTACTGATGGTTTATCTAAAAAAACAGCATTTATATTTTGTATGTTCTATAACAACCGCGTTAATGATTATTTGCGGAACGCTTCTTGCCCCGCTCACGGTTCAAGCTGCATCTATAAAACAAGCCACCTCACCGCAAATTAGCGTAAGTGCTAACTTTAAGGAAGGGCTCGAGATCTATCAGAATGGCAGCTTGATTGATGCCCTTGCACAATTTGAAGTTGCCTATAAAGAGTATTCTGCTGCCGGAGATGTAAGCGGGCAGATGACATCTTGGCTTTTTTTGCTCCGAATTCAGGATGAGTTGGGAGAGGCAGAGATAGTTGATTCGTCGGGCGCTATGCCAGTTGAGCAATCTGATCCTGTAGCAGAGCGTGCAGATACTTCAGCGCCTGATGATGCAACAGCTTCAGCTGAGATGGATGTTAATGAAGTGGATGCGACTGAGACAGATGATAATGAAGTAGATGCGGCTGAGACAGACGCTGATGAAGTGGATGCAACCGATTCATTGGCAGACTCTGATGATACAGATTCTGATGAAAAGATAGCTGTCGAGGATGCAGACCTGCTTGAAACATTGATTACTGATGCCAAAACCTTTGAAGCTGACGAAGCATATGAAGCCGCGATTCAGTCTTATGAGAAGGCACTTGCGGTTGCGGTAGAGACAGAGAATATCAGACGTGCCGCCGAAATCTACAATTCCACGGCTGCTATTTATATGAAAGTAGAAAATTATCAGGCCTCTGCTGATGCACAATTACAGGCAATCTCTTTATGGCAGCAACTCGAAATGCCTGAGGGCGTTGCAGGTACACTGACACAGCTAGCCGTTGCATATCGCGAATTAGAGCAAGATCAGCGCGTTGTTCAAACTTATGAGCAAGCTATAGAAATCTATACTGAGGTTGGAAACCAAAAACAAGCGGCAGTCATTCTTGATACGTTGGGTACATACCATCGTAAAGGGGATCGTCCTCAAGAATCGGCCGACTCACATAATGCTGCCATTCTTCTTTGGCAGGAACTTGATGATCAAAATCGGCTTGCCGGATCTTATTCCGAACTTGGCTATTCATTAGCGGCATTAGAACAAGCCGACGAGGCACTTAAAGCACTCTACACAGCGGTTGATCTAGCCGAGGCAATAGAAAATGTTGCACAACGAGCAAGCCTGCTTGATACATTGGGCAATTACCATCGTTCGCTTCAGCAGTATGAAGAGTCTACCCAAGCCTTTACAATGGCGGCCCTGCTTTGGCAAGAGTTGGAAGATCAGGAACGAGCCGAAAAGAGTTTGGCCGGTATCCAAAAAACCGAGCAGTCGATTGTGGCAGACGCGGCTAAGCTAGCCGAACAGTTGGGCAAAGAAGGGCGTGCGGATGATGCAATCGCCGCCTACAAGAGCGCGCTTGCACAGGCTCAGAAGATTGATGATCAGCCAAATAGTGCCGGTATTTCCGATGCTTTGGGTGGCTACTATCGCTCCCTCGAACAGTACCAAAATGCCGTAGATTCCCATCTTCAGGCAATCGCCATTTGGCAAGAGTTGGAGATGCAGCCTAACTTGGCAAGCTCGTTTGAACAGCTTGCGGCTGCATACAAAGGGTTAGAGCAAGATGAGCTAACGGTGCAAACTTATGAGCAAGCTATTGCAACCTATCAACAAATCGGAAACAATGTAAAAGTCGCAACCATGCATGATGCGCTGGGTGCTTATTATCGTGCTCAAAAGAGTTATCAGCCTTCGATCAACGAGCATTTGACTGCGATTACTATCTGGCAAGAGCTAGATAATCCAAATCGCACCGCAGGATCGTTTTCTCAATTAGGCGCGTCTTATGCAGGGGCAGAGGATTCGACGCAGTCACTACAAAGTTATACGCAGGCAATCTCTATCGCTCAAGCAGCTGAGGATCAGTGGCTAGAAGCAAGCATACAGGACACGCTAGGCTATTACTATCGCAGCCTTGGACGCTATCCCGACTCAATACTTGCTTTTCAACAGGCTGCACCTCTTTGGGAAGCGGTCGATAAGCCCGACCGTGCAGAACGAAGTCGTAAAGGTGTTGTTGACACAAATAACACCGAATTAAAAGAGGGTGCAAAACTTGCTGCTGCATTGGCAAAAGAGGGGCGTATTCAAGATGCGGTACAAGCGTATGAGCAGGTCATTGAACAGAGCAAGCGTGTAGGTGATGATACGACGACCGCCAGCTTATATGATACCTTTGGCAACTTCTATCGCGGACAGAAAAACTTTCAACCTGCAATAGATTCGTACCTGAACGCTATCCGTCTGTGGCAAGATCTAGACGACCAAGCAAGAGTCGCTAATTCATATTCATTGTTAGCCGCGTCTTATGCAGGCGCAGAGCAAACAGAAGAAGCGCTACAAAGCTATCAAAGCGCACTGAACATCGCTCAAACGATAGAAGATAAAACGCTCGAAGCCAGTATGCATGATGCCGTTGGAAACTACTACCGCAGGCAGAAAGAGCACCAACTTGCCATCAATTCATATCTTAATTCAGTTAGGCTTTGGCAAGAAGTTGATAATCCAGCAAAACAATTTAACACATACTCTTGGCTAGCCTCTTCATACTATGGCGCAGAGCGGGTCGAGCAGTCTGTGCAAAGCTATCAAAGCGCGTTGAGCATTGCACAGAATACGCAGAACAAAACACTAGAAGGCAGAACATACGAGGCGATTGGCAATCTCTACCGCTATGAGAAGGACTATCAGCCGTCGATAAACGCATACTTAAGCGCAATTAGCACCTGGCAGGAAGAAGACAATCAGGTGAAAGTCGCCGGTTCATACTCACTGTTAGCAGCATCCTATGCAGGCGCACAGCAAGGGCAGCAAGCACTGCAAAGCTATCAAAGTGCGCTCAATATTGCGCAAACGATAGAAAATAACGCACTTGAAGCAAATATGTATGATGCGATTGGCAATTACTACCGTGGGCAAAAAGAGTATCAACCTGCGATTAATGCATATCTTAGCTCTGTTGCTCTCTGGCAAGAAGTTAACGATCCAGCCAAACTATTCAACTCATACTCTTGGCTCGCCTCATCATACAGTGGAGCCGAACAACCGTCTCGGGCAATTCAGAACGCTCAAAATGCGCTGACTACTGCCCAAAGTGCATCAAATCAAGAGCAAGAAGCGCAAGCCTACGATGCATTAGGTAGCTATCACAGAAATCAAAAGAATTATTCATCGTCAGCAACGTCATTTCAACAGGCAGCTCGCGCTTGGCAGCAAATTGGTGAAAACGAACGCTCGCAAGCGAGCCTGAAAGCAATTGAAAGTACAAATAAGACCATTGTCAAAGATACAGTCACATCTGCTAACGCACTTGTAAAAGAGGGCCGCTCATCGGAGGCTATCACTGCTTATCAACAGGCAATTCAACAAAGCCAAAATTTTGGTGATGTCAAAACAACCGCAGACACATACGGTCGGTTAGCCAACTTCTACAGTTCACTCGAACGCTATTCCGAAGCACGTGGCGCATTTCAGCAAGCGCAAACGCTGTGGCAGCAACTTGGCGAGCAAGAGAGCGTAGCAAGCACGATTTTGTCTATCGGCAACTTGCAAGCAGCACAGATGCAATATACTGCTGCGGCACAAACCTATCAACAAGCAATTGCAATCTATCAGCAGCTTAATAACATAGAAAGGCTTGCCAGAACTTATGAACTGATTGGTTCTAGATATCGTTCGGCAAAAGATTACCAACAATCTATCAACGCCTACTTACAGGCTGTTTCGGCTTGGACACAGATAAACGAACAAAATCGACTGGGTGCAACATATGCGCAGTTAGGTAATTCGTACAATGCAACGATGCAATATCAACAGGCGCTTCAGAGCTTTCAGAGTTCGCTAAATATTGCCCGCACGGTTAACGACAAGAAGCTGGAAGCAGGCGTACTTGATGCTTTAAGTAGCTACTACCGAGGCGTCAAAGATTTTTCACAAGCCAAAAGCTCGGCTCAGCAAGCTGTTGCAATTTGGCAGCAGCTAGGTGAACCATCACGCGCAGAATCTAGTGCAAGAAATATTGGGTTTGCCGATCAATCTGCTGTTTCGGACTTAATCTCACGTGCTAGAGGATTGTTCCAAGAAGAACGTATCGAAGAAGCATCTCAGACGTATATACAAGCAGTAAGCTATGCGCAAAGTAGTCGTGATCAGAAAGCAATTGCTTCCGCCGCTGATGCCATTGCAGGCTTCCAAGCATCGCAGCAATTCTTTACTGAAGCGATTGGCAATTACCAGCAGGCTGAAAATGCTTGGTTGACGTTGGGTGATGCTGTTCGTGCCAAACGTA
>ENA-ORXM01002217-ORXM01002217.1-marine-metagenome-genome-assembly--contig:-NODE-2217-length-23538-cov-4.525340_pt1 | contig 23538 bp, 18 predicted proteins | sample MGYA00237867_ERZ511480 | MGnify/ENA primary metagenome ERZ511480 (study PRJEB26309, sample SAMN06266103) | marine metagenome | isolation source: Algal blade | place: United Kingdom:Sidmouth, United... | reverse complement strand
CCCTTTGTGCTAAGCGAATAGATGGGGAATACCACCATGTCTGGTACCTCGGGACTGAAGGAAATGTCGGTGAAAAAGAATTGACCGTCAAATTAGATAGCTATTTAAAGCAGGCCAATAAAAACTACAAGGTAGCTCGAGGAAAAGCGCTGAAAGGCATCAAAGTTCATACCATCTCGCCCTCTATTTTTCATGAGTGGAACGGCAAGAACAAGAAGAAAGGGGGCCAAGTAAAAATGGAACGTGTTATGGGCGAAGAAAAATTTAAAGATTGGGAGGCCTTCGTATCTGATTTGAAAGCTTGACTTAAAAATCAATCGCTCTAATTAAGCGATACTTGAATGGTAATTTAAAAAAAAATTACCATAGGCCATTAGCTTGTTCAAATTTCACTTTGAAGGTGCCAACTTAATCGGAGATGGACTATCCAAATTAAACTTGGCCGACTTTTCAGGCGTGTGATGCCTAGGGTCTGGTTGAATCTGTTGATAGTAAATCTCCTCTACGATAATGGAATAGTATCCAAGTTCTTCGGTAACCATACCGATAATCTGATATACTCCCAGATTACGAATACTGAATTTTTCCGAAATTTTTGGAAAATGTACCGTATCGAAAAAGTGGCCCTCTCGGTCCGCGAATGTACCGAAATGCATTAGCCGCTTATCTTGGGTGGGGGTTCCTTTGGCCGTTATCAAATTGCCATAAATACAAATTCGCTTTTTATTATAAGACGGTAAATCTTTGGCTAATAATTGACTGAGAATTGGTTTTAGTAAAAGTTTGAATCGAGATAGCAATGGGAAGCCAAAAAATTCAATTTGATCATAGGCCTCAATTAACATATCAGTCCCGATTTCAGGTAATTTATAGTGTATCTGTTCAGAGGGAAACAACACCGGTACGCGAACCTTCTTCTTGTCCTTCTCATGTTTAAAATATGCTTCCCACATTAACTCATGCTTTCCGATTTTAGTAAATCTGAAAGCACCTATTTTAATCAGTATGATTAACTGTTCTATTCCCAATGCAACCCTATCGAAAAAATCGTCGAAACTTTTGAAACTGCCATAAAGCTGCCGCTCGTTCAATATTTTCTGAACGGTTCTATCTTCAATGGATTTTACCATACCAAAACCCAAATAGACCGTAGTGCCCACCACTATATTCGGATGGTCACTTGTATTGATACAGGGCGGTTCTATAATCCCCCCACGCATCTTGATTTCGTTGACATAGGTTTCGATATTGTAAAATCCACCACCATTGTTCAGTACCGCTGTCATGAACTCAATGGGGAAATAATGCTTTAAGTAGAGGCTTTGGTAGCTCTCAACTGCATAGCTCGCTGAATGCCCTTTTGCGAAAGCGTAACCGGCAAATGCCTTTATTTGCAGCCATATATCTTGAATTGTCTCTTTTGGATATCCCTTCTTTGCACAGCTCGCTTTGAACTTGGATTCCATTTTCAAGATTTCCCCCTTAGTGCGGGTTTTTCCCCTCATGCCACGGCGGAGTACATCTGCCTCGGATAACGTTAACCCGGCAAATTTATGGGCCACCTTTAAAACATCCTCTTGGTAGACCATAACCCCATAGGTGTCGTCTAAAATTTCCATCATGACCGGATGCCCCATTTTTCTTCGCTGAGGATTCCGATGTCGCAGGATGAACTCATTTTTCATACCACCATTGGTCACTCCTGGCCTGATAATCGAACTCGCAGCGACCAGCCCTAGATAATCATTCGTTTGTAATTTTGTCATCAACACCCGCATGGCAGGAGATTCAACATAGAACACTCCCATACAATCTCCGGTAGTCAAAAGATTGTTAAGATTAGAGTCTTGTATAAACTTATCTACGCCATCGATATCTTCAACTTCCGCTTCCGGTTGGTTATAGGCAATTATTTCCAAACAGTCCGTGATTTTCGAAAGTCCGCGTTGCGCCAAAATGTCAAATTTGAAAATACCAATATCCTCAGCTATGTTCATGTCAATCATCATCGTTCGAAAGCCCTTGGGCGGCATGAACGTAGCGGAGTAATATTCAATAGGTTTTTCAGTAACCGCAATTCCACAAGCATGTACGCTCACATAATTCGGGAAACCATGAATGAGCTGGCCATATTTTTGAACGAGCTTCAAATATTTATCTTTTTCCGCATCAATAAACATCCCTGCCAAAAACTTATCGGTTTCTTCTTTGGGCAATCCGAACACTTTGCTTAATTCCCTGATGACCGCCCTATATTGAAAGGTCACATAAGTGCCCATTAAGGCAACATTTTTAAAGTTGTCGAAGAAGAATTGAACGACCTCATCACGATCCTTCCAAGAGAAATCGATATCAAAATCCGGTGGGGACAGTCGATACGGATTAATAAATCGTTCAAAATATAAATCCAACTCAATGGGGTCGACATTGGTTATACCGATTATATAAGCTACAATGCTATTGGCACCAGATCCGCGGCCAATGTGCCTTCGATTGTGTTTAGCTGCATCTTCGAGCGCGATAAAATTCGCCACAAAGTCAAAAACAAAACCCATTCTTTTGATAGCGTCCAATTCATAGGCCGTTCGCTCCAAAACCTTCTTGTCCGCATTGGGGTAACGATGTGGTAGGCGCTCATAACACTGTTTTTTCAGGAATTCAAAATCCGTTTCCTTATTTTCGAAATAGCACTCTTGGTTTTGATTGGTTCGCTGGTCGTCGAAGAAGAAATCAACCTTGCACCGTTGCAATAAGCGCTTTGTATTTTCTTTTATAAAGGGATAATCCTCATAAAATTCCATAAGACGATCTATAGGATACATGATCGCTTCGGGAGAACCCTGCTCCGACTCCGGAAGTTTGCTTAACAATGTATTCAAACCAATGCATCGTAACAACCGATGTGCATTAAAATCATTTCTATTTCTGAACGTGACAGTCTGCTGAATTACTAATTTTTCCGTGAATGAATTGTACTGTGAGAAGGGAAGTCTTCTCAGGTTGCGCACCGAAATTCCGATAAACTCATTGCGCCTGAATTGGGTTTTATCATCCTCCAGCACATTCTCAAAAGGGTAAATAACAAAGGTATCTTTCAACATTGGAGCCTCCCTTGGGAACTCCTTTTCCTTATGAAGGTACTCACTCAAAAATTTATTGATTTCCGTAAAGCCATTATTATTTCGTGCAAGCAGTACATATTGTTGCTCAACACCATTTCGAAAATCGACCCCAATTACCGGCCAAACTGGAAAATTGACCGCCTCTTTCAAAAAATTCAAACAGGCAGAGGTATTGTTGATATCGGTCAAGGCCAGAAAACCGACGTTATTGAGCTCGGCCAACTCCAAGAGCTCGGTCTCGGAAAGTGTTCCGTACCGCAAGGAAAAATATGAATGACAATTGGTGTACACTTCGTGATTTATTAATTTTATTGCCTCCTATGAGCGAGTACTATAGGGGGCTCTCCATCAAATGGATTACGATTGCTTCTTACCGATTTAACCTCCATTGTAGAGGCCCGCATCAGACTTGATGCTCCATACCGCCGCCTCATCCTATCCATTGATGTATAGAGGGCAAGACGTTTGGAATCATCTTGAAAGAGGTCGATTTGATAATGTCCGCCGACCAAATCGGACAGCCGAACACCCACCATACGAATCAGCTGCCTTCGCTCGTATAATTTGTCGAAAAGTTCATGGACTTTTGGAATGATGATGTGATCAGCACTTGTATAAGCGATTCTACCTTGTTTGGTGTGCACTGAAAAATCAGCGTACTTAAGAACGACAGTAATGCAAGCAGTCAACCGATTATCCATCCGAATTTGATAGGCCAACTTTTCTCCCATAGCGGTGAGTGTAGCCTTAAGTTGAGCCATATCGGTGGTATCCTCCCCGTAGGTTCGTTCGGTAGAAATGGATTTTCTTTCGGTATACGGAGTAACAGGTCGCTTATCAATGCCATTAGCACGCTCCCAAATTACCAAACCATTCTTGCCGAGTACGGAGTGAAGCACTTGCTTGGGCATTTCTTGAAGGAGCTTGACACGCTGGATTCCTAAATCCCTCAACCGTCCCGCTGATACGGCACCGACCATAGGAATCTTGCGGATATGCAACGGCGCAAGGAACCGCTTCTCGAATCCTAGTTCAATTTTCATTTGATTGTTCGGTTTCGCCTCGCCTGTGGCGACTTTCGATACTACCTTGTTGCGTGAGAGTCCGAATGAAATCGGTAGACCGGTATTTTTAATAATCTTTTGGCGAAGTTCCTTCGCGAATTTGTAGGTACCGAAAAAACGGTCCATCCCGGTTAAGTCCACATAGAACTCATCGATGCTCGACTTCTCGAACATGGGAACCTGCTCTCGAATTATATCCGTAACCAATCTGGAATACTTTGTATAAACCATGGAGTTACCCTTGATATCAACGGCTTCGGGACATAGCTTTTTTGCCATCTGCATTGACATTCCGGATCGTATTCCGTAGGGTCGTGCTTCGTAGCTACATGCCGAGACGATACCCCTACTTCCAGTTCCGCCAACCAATACAGGTTTTTTCAATAGTTTAGGGTTCTCCCGCCTCTCGCATTCCACGAAAAACGAGTCTAAATCTAAGTGGAGAATTGCTCTTTTCATTACATTTGGGATTGAGAGCAAATCTATAAAAATTTCTCTAATATTTGGAATATTTCCTATAATTTGGAATTATTCCAATATTTGATTTTCTTTGTTATCCTAAACTAAATATTGTGGTATATGCTGTATTGGATATAGAAACTACTGGGAAGCGAGTGGGACAGGCGCGAATTACCGAGATTTGTGTAGTGCGAATGGAGGAGGATAAGGTCATCAATAAATTTGTCTCCTTGATCAACCCACAAATGCCCATCCCCAAATTTATAACTCAGTTGACGGGAATCGATGACGACATGGTGCGCAGTGCACCAAACTTTGAAGAGGTTGCCGAGCGCATTGTAGAAATTACGGAGAATGCAGTGGTCGTGGCACATAACGTAAATTTCGACTACCCGATTCTTCGCTCAGAATTTAAATATCTTGGGTATAATTTCAAGCGTAAAAAGTTATGCACGGTACGTTTGGCTAAAAGGTTGATGCCAGGAAAGTTCTCGTATAGCTTGGGCAGGTTGTGTTCATCCCTAGGAATACCATTAGTCAATAGGCATCGGGCGGAAGGCGATACCGATGCCACGGTAATTTTGTTCCAACGGCTTATGCAATTGGATAGCGATGGCATCATATTCGATTCATTTTTAAATTCTAGGAAAACATTCTTAAGGTCAAATGTTGATAGAGAAACTTTTGCCAAGCTTCCACAACGTCCCGGTGTATACTTTTTTAAGAACTCCGAAAATAAGATTATCTATGTTGGCAAAGCTATCCGCATTAAGGAACGAGTTCTAAGCCATTTTTATAGTAAATCCGAAAGTGAGAGGTCTTTATGTGCAGCCACTAACGATATCGATTTTATAGAAACCGGTAATGAACTTGTGGCACTACTTATGGAAGCTGAGGAAATTCAAAAGCATCTCCCCGAGTTCAATAGTGTTCAGAAAAAATCGCGTATTCCCTATTGTATCGTCCATTATACCAATCAAAAAGGAATCATACAATTGGCCCTTGACAGGAAGTCGGCATTGGATTTGGGAGTACGTCCTTTTCAAAGAAGAGAGGGAGCAATCGAAAAATTGACCGAGCTTTGCAAGGAGTTCGATTTATGTCCCAAATATTCGGGATTACAAAGAATCAAGGGAGGATGTGGCCATCCTGCAAATTTGGATTGTTCGGGCGTTTGTAGAGGTATGGAGGATATTGAGGAATACAACAGGCGGGCCAAATCCGCGATAGCGGCATTATCAGATTCTAGGAGAAACTATGCCATCGTAGAGAACGGGAGAAGCAGAGAAGAATTGGCATTTGTGCTTGTCAGGGATGGGTCATACCAGGGCTATGGGTTCTACAACCATGACGATTTTGTACAAGGTTTTCTAGAACTTGAAAACTTTCTAATTCCCCAGCGAAATACATTCTATACCACGCGTATCATTAGCAGTTACCTGAACGATAAAACCAGGAAGATTCGTTTAATGGTGCCTGAATTAATTCATTCTGACGTATAGATATAATAGGGATAGCGTATCAAAACGTGTTATATTATTAAACTATCGAATCGAAATAAGTAAAATAGCATTGAAGAAATTTGACTACTCGTTGGATTATGAAAATTTGGATTTGAGAAAAAATCCGGAGCTATATGCTATTGGGCGGGGAGAGCAAGGCGTTTTAAAAGTCCAGCCTTACAAAAGCGAATTGTTACCCCATTGGCGCTTTCGCACACCCGAAGTTGCTAGGAGGTCTGCAAAGAAAATTTATCAAATGTTCTTGGATTACCTTGAGAATGAAGATTTTGTTGGAGCGGACATGGCAAGGAAATTTCTACAGATGGGCTTTACTCGAGCTAGGAGATATGCTAATTACAGAGGAGGGAAAAAGTATGAAGGGCCAGTACCACGGGATAAAAAAGGAGTTAGCGGGTCTCATGGCAGGAAAGAACTAGACAGACAAAAGGAAGACCCAGTTAAGGCCGAGTCCGCTGCCATTTTTAAGGAATATTGGGATGCTGCAAAAAACAACGATGGGTATATAGAATTAAAACTGCAATACCAGAACAAATACCCGTAGGCATTTGGTCAAGTTGCTTCCCCTTAATATCCGAGAGGATAAGTACTAATACTTTAGATGAGCCACCTTTTTCGATGCTAAGGATGTTTTCTCATATCCCTTTTTTCTTTTGGCTTTTCTCTTCTTAGGCTTGGCGGGGATTGTTAATTGTGTTCCCAATATTTTGTCCGACTTGGTAATATTCGCAGCTTTACTCATCAAGTTTATATTTACGATTGTTATCAATTTTGATTTAAATTTCGGGATATAAGTTCAATCCCACTATTCGGATAAAACAGATTATTGACCGTAAGCATGTAGGGAATTTATAATAACCTATAGTGCTGGAAAGTTTATTCTGTGGTCAGGGAATAAAGTTCATCAGAGGAGATTGAATGTACGGAGGCATGACTATCCGGGTAAATATCCTCAAAACTAATATGTTCGGAACTACCCGCTACAATTAGGTTTTTCGACAAACCGAACATATGTGCCTCAGTCTCATAGAAGTGCATCATATATCCCGCTGTGTTAACGAATACAACGAGGTCTCCAATTGCGGGAAGGTAGGGTAGTGTTAGCTTTCGTTTTAATATAACATCGCTCTCTAGGCAATAAGCTCCAGTAAAATAAAGCCGTACCTCATTCTCGCTAGAAACTTCCTCAGCAATAGGAACGATGAACGGATCTAAAAGAAAATCTGCGCTTGAACTCTTAAGTTGGCTCATATTCATTTCCAACCCTACATGCCAATCGCCTCTTGAATCCTTTTTCCTGTGAATTACCTTGGCAATTGTTAATCCAACTTGATCAAGTAAGGATCTCCCAGGCTCGATTCGTATTTGAATTCCAATATTGTTGATTAGTGAGGCAATTGTATTCTTATTGACATCCTTAAAAGAGAGCACTTCTTCTAAAAATTTAGCCTTGTGAACTTCATTATAATATGGATAAGTTCTCAGCTTACCGGTAACATTTCCATCTTTATCCAGATAATAGCCCAATCCATCATTATTATGGGTAATCGATGATTTATCATTAACTAAACTTTTTTTCAGGCCTTCATTAAATGCCCCCCATTCTTCTTTAGATTCCAAATAATTCATCAAGATTCCTCCTCCAATATCCAAAAACTTGATTTTATGGCCGTGCCCGTTGAAAAGGGTTATTATATGCAAAATTTGTAGGATTGCCTCGCTTCGCTGGGGTATTGAATAACCGTCAAGATGGAAGTGAAACCCGGTCAGGCATAAGTTGTGGTAAGTGGCTGAATCTAAAAACTGATCTTTCAACAAATCGATATCTTTTTCGATATCAAAGCCAAACCTGCTATATAACTTTTGACCAGCGTGTCGAAAACCGCTTAAACGCAACCCGATGTTCCCGATGAGACCCAGTTTCTGAGCCAAGTTATTGGTAAGCTCCAACTCATCCTGATTGTCGATTATGATTGGAACATTATTCTTGAGCGCCAACTCCAACAAAGCCTCGTTTTTGATAGCTGCGGTAAGAACTAAATTCTCTCCATTGCCACCTAGACGAATAGCTTCATCCAATTCCCTAAAGCTCGCGGTGTCCACTCCAATGCCGTAATCCAAGCTTGCTTTAACTAAGGCCTTGCACTTATTAGCCTTTCTAGCAAAATAGATTTGTCCATCAAGTCCGAGTTTCCGAAATACATTTTGATAGACGTCGATATTCGCTTTAAAGGATTTTAAATGGTGAAGGTTTATGGGAGAGCCATAATCGTTTACCAACTTGTTAAGCAACTCCCGTTTATTCATTATTTGATGCATCCAATCACTTGTAAGAGGTTGCAGTGGATAATCTGCGGATGCTTTTCTATATTTTTTGTTCATTTTTAAAGCTGTTTAATAGGCCTGCAAAGCGATTTCATTTAAGATGTCCTTCGCCCATTGACTAACGAAATTGTTACGTGTTCTAGATAAAGTATCGTTATCATAGGTTGCACCTTCCGTGGGCGTACCATAAAAGGTAATGTGGGAATTGGTCTTACCCGAACTATCGATTGGTTGGCCCAATTCATTGATTTCAGGGCAACCCACAGAGTATCTCGTATCCCCATAAAGCTGCATTGGTCTAATGATACCATTCTTACGCATATTCTTGAAAAGCGGACACCAATCATCGGGTTCTGCATTTACTGGGATTCTTGCATCAATCAAAACATCTATTTCGCAGGAGTTGGCAAACATATTGACCAAGGTCCAACCTGAAATTTTTAAATCAACTCTCGGATTCCTTGCAAAATCAAAATTCAAAAGACCGGTTTCCATTAGTGCTATCAATTTTTCAAAATTTTCCAATGGCGGGCCGTAGGACACGCGATTTAGTTTAGAGCGATATTTTTTGTCAAACAGCCAATGCGAGTCCGGGGTCATACCTCCATGACTGTAAATTTTATTAAAATCTTCAGACAGCTTTCCCCAAGTCATAGCTGCGTTCATATAGGCGTTCTGTTTGGAACCTTCCTTAGCGGCCTGCAAAAGTTGCCGCAGATATGCCAATGGACCAAATTTAATCTCCTTGGTTAGGGCCGAATGGTTAAATAAATTGCCGAATCCAAATTTAGGTTCTTCAGGATAAGTTTCATGAAAAATTTCAATCTGTTCGCGAACTTTGGTAAAATCCTCATCGGGATAGAGGGTCAGCGCCCTCTTGTCAAATGCAATCTCATAATATCGATACTCCGTTTCGGCAATTAGCAAGGGAAGTATGTGGTTTACGAAACTCGGCCTTTCAGAGGCACCTACCTTTCCCAGAATTCTATCAATAGTGAAGTATTTGCTTTTATAGTTGCCCAAACCTTCATGACCAGACCTTGGCACCATAGGCATTCCGGATTTGGAAAATGGAAATATGGATTTCGGCTCATCGCCAGAAGGAAGGTAAATTATTGTCCCTTTAGTCGTTCGCCTGAATTCTCCTCCCCGACCTTCCGTCAGGGCTAATACAGCATCGATAAAAGTCAATCCCATGCCCTTAATTCCAACCGCCGCCCCTGCCGGAACGTCTTTTAATTTTTCTTGCACCGGATAAATGAAATCAACAAAATGCTGTGATGGAATTTCGGGCGGTAGCGTTTCCGGTATGGACTTATCACGGCTACAGCTTGAATGACCAGTAGTTATTAACACTCTGTCAAACATAAATTCTTTCGAATTGTCGTCCCCGAGTCCATTAGCGGAGATAAGAAATCCATCATCCGCATTCCTGATTGAATTGACATTCAAGGCATGTTCAAAAATCCGGATTGATTTTGGATGGTTCGATTTAAGCTGTTCGTAACAATGTACTAAATATTGCCCAACCTCCTTCCGTGGGGAAAAGGTATGAAGTAATTCGTTCGGGGCCGATTTTCTTTTATCCGCGAGCCATTCAACGAAAGAGAGCCGTTCAGCAACAATTGGTGCAGGGTTTTCCTTCGGCCATACGTTTATATTCCTGTTTGGATAGTTCATTAATAAATAGTCGGGTTGGCTGGGGTCGTAAATTTCCCCACAACCAAAATGGCCGCTTTTCTCAAAAAGAAGGATTTCTAATTCGAAGTTTGCCTCCTTCTGAGCGAACTGCGCAAGTAGCCGTTCAAGTCCATAAAGTCCTTTTGGACCAACCCCGATAATCGCTATTTTAAAGGCTTTCATGAAATATCGATTTTGGTTTTGTTTCAAGGGAAGTGCGGGCATTAATTCGATCGGTATCCTGGGAAACATTTTCTACGACCCATTCCTCATTATATATAGTATCTAAATACCGCTCGCCCCTATCAGGAAATAATAGTACGGAAACAGAATCTCTTGGCAATTTATTCTGATATTTCTCGTAGGCGGTTACAATACCACCCGATGAGCCCCCTGCTAAAATAGCCTCACTCTTCAATAAGGAGCGGCATCCTTTTACACAATCCGAGTCGGAAACATGAATTACATCAAAGACACGATTCACGTCAAGAAATTTAGAAGGCATTCCAGCTCCATGGCCCGGAATCTTTCGAGTGCCGGATGCACCTCCGAAAATAACACTGCCAATTGCATCTACCGCAATGAGCTTTGTATTTAGACCACGTTGAACGATAAAATCGGAACAGCCCATAAGCGAGCCACACGTACTTGTGGCAATAAACATATAATCCACTTTGCTGATACTCTCAAAAATTTCTTGCATCACTTGATGATAGGCCATAGGATTATTGGGATTACCATATTGATTGGACCAGAAACTCCCGGGAATTGTTCTTAAGAGCTCACGAACTTTATCCAACCTAGCCGCAAGGTATCCACCATTAGGTTTTGGTTTACGAACCATAACAATATCGGCGCTATATGCCTTTAATAATTTCTCAGTTTGAGGATTTAATTTAGGGTCTACCACAACAACAAGCCTCAATCCATAAAACAGACATGCTTGGGCTAGGCCTACCGCCATATTCCCAGAACTCGATTCGATTATAGTATCTCCTCTTGATACGATTCCAGATTTCAGCAAATTCGTGATAATGCTGTCAGCTGTACGATCTTTCATACTCCCTCCGGGGTTGATACCTTCTAATTTCGCATAAACATCATAAGGTTTAGGAAATTTTCTTTCCAACCTTATTAGAGGAGTATTCCCTATACTATTTAAAATATTTGCCTTCGCTCTCATAGTTCATTTTATCATATTTGCAGAGCCTAAAATTCGGAGACCTTTTTGATACGAAGAGTCGCCGATCTACTTCATCTCCCAAGCTAGGTTGTAGTTTCACTTTAGGTTGACTGCATTGGGCAATTAATTATCCTAATCCAAATCCCATTGGGAATGATACTTGGTAATTAATTAACACAGGACACTTAGAAATCAAATAAATACAGGCTGAGCATCTTACAATTAGCTAAGCAACAAATTCGACATTCAACGGTCTATATACAACCTAGGAAAACAAAGCCCCAAATTAAGGGGCCTTGAGAATTCGAAAAAGATGATATTCAAAACACTAACCATTAACACGTCGATAATCATCTATTCGGAACAAAATGAATTTAGACTTTATCTTTGGAAAATAATACCAAATTAAGGTTAACATATACCTGAAAAGAACAAATTTCGAACCACTCAATTGCGGACTGAACGCAGTGCGATTTGCAGAAATATAATGGTTTATGACCCTAGTGGGAGCAATTTGATGTAGTTCAGGAATAGTACGGCAAGACTTCAATTGTCTTCAACATCAGCCTCGACCTCATCCTTTATTTCTTTGAATGCCTTCTCCAGCTCCTCCTTAGTAGCTCCAGGCAACTCTTGAAACTTAGCGATGTGTGGTTCGAAGCTTAGAACGGTGTAAAATGGAAAATGGTCTGAATTGATAAAGGCACCCAATTCAACTTGAAGTACACGAAATTCAGAGGAAGTAAATATATGGTCAAGAGGCCATCGCATTATCCAATTCTTAGCGTTATAGGTACTGAAGAAACCCCTGCCTTTCCTAAGGTCAAGGAGACCGCTTACCCGCTGAAAAAGTTTGGTTGTCTGAGACCAGGCAACATCATTAAAATCCCCCATTACGATTACTGGTAATTTGGAATTTCGACTAATCTTGGCAATCTTCATCATTTCCGCATCCCTATCCACTGAGCTTGGATTATGCTGCGGTGTAGGTGGTGCAGGATGAATTGCAAGTAATTGAATTGTATCTTTCCCCTCTAAAATTAACTTTGCATGAATCGAAGGAATAGTATCCTCCACAAGATAACGGACCGATTCATCAAAAAGTTCAAGTTTGGAATAGAGCATCATGCCATAGGTGTTTTCCTGGGGTACTTCAACTTTATAAGGATACTTTATTCTAAATTCTTTGGATATGTGGGAAATCCAACTTCGATTGGTTTCAGTCAGTAAAATAACCTCGGCATTGAAATCCTCAATATCCCGAATTAAAGCCTCATGATTATTATTTGTTTGTAAGACATTTGCTGTATAAATGCTGATTTTTCCGTTAGCATCTAAACTGCCATCTTGAATCTCGAGCTTGGAAAAAGCAGTATATGGAAAAATTTTTGTCGTTTGAAATAAGAAGCAAGCTGCCAAAACGCCAATAAATAGGTAGTCCAACCTATTTTTCAAATCAAACTTAATAAAATAGAAAAGTAATGCAAATAAAGTCAAAAGAGTAAGCTGCAAATGCGGAAAATCAAAAATTCTGATAATCCAACTATCCCAAGAGATATAGGGAAAAATCGTCAAGATGACTGCAACGATACCTAAGATGCGAAAGAAAATCTTTAATTTCATCGAGTTCTGATTCGAGCAAATATAGGTTGCCAATTTTGTTTTAAATGTAATCTTTCTAATTATCTGCATTGGAATCGAACTTTTCCAATCTTCGATTGACATAGTGTTTAATGGAACTAAGAGAAGGCATATAGAATGACAAATGTTTAAGGTTACTAATATTATCCTTTGAATCAATGAGTGATTATGTTTAACCCAATCTTTGGATAAAGGATAATTCAATAGATATGGCATCAGGTTTTTTTGCGGTTTTAGATGACGTGGCAACGTTACTGGACGATGTGGCGGGAATGAGTAAAATTGCCACAAAAAAAACAGCCGGAATTTTGGGCGATGATCTCGCCGTCAATGCAGAAAAGGCCTCTGGTTTTGTGTCAAGTCGAGAGTTGCCCGTGCTATGGGCTATCACTAAAGGTTCTTTTTTAAATAAGTTGATAATACTTCCTATTGCCTTCTTACTAAGTGCTTTTGCTCCATGGGCAGTCACACTAATTCTGCTTTTGGGAGCTATCTACCTTGCTTATGAAGGTGCTGAAAAAGTTTATGAATTTTTTGTTCCTCATAAGAAACACGGTTTGGAAACCGATAAGGTAGTGCGTTCTGAAAAGGAAATTCTCGAACTCGAGAAATCAAAAATAAAATCGGCCATACTTACTGATTTTATCTTATCGATAGAAATCGTAATCATTGCATTAAGCACTGTAGTCAACGAGCCTTTGATAAATCAAATCGTAGTTGTCTCAATAGTGGCTCTGATCGCAACGGTTGGCGTTTATGGCATTGTAGCTCTAATCGTTAGAATGGACGAATTTGGTCTTAAATTAATCAATCTTAATGAGAAGAATGATAGTGTTTCCGATAAAATTGGAAGATTTCTGGTCAAAGCATTGCCCAAAGTCATTAAGTCGCTTTCAGTGATCGGAACTATTGCTTTATTGCTGGTAGCAGGTGGTATTTTCTCCCATAACATAACATTCCTTCATGACCTATTTCCTGCATTTCCCTCTTTATTGGTGGAGTTTGTGATTGGTTTGATAGTAGGATTTCTATCATTGGTCGTTATTAAAGGAATCAAGAAGCTTAGGTAATTTTTTCCTGTATACTAATAAAGTCCACTCAATCTTTCACGAACAATTTTGTAGCCAGGCAATTTTTATAAACTACGCGTGGTCTAATTTTGAAGTCGTGATGGTTTAAAAATTACTTTCTAACTGACCTTAAGCCGAGAATAAATCATGCCAACTATGTAATTCCTTGTTTTATATAATTGATTTAGTACCATAGCGGATTCTATAAAATAAATAACACAATTCGGTGGCGAACTAGCACAATAGGATAAATTTTCTATTGGTGCATCATCCGTGTTAAATCCTTATTCTTTCCGGTTACTCATGACTGTTTATTATTTCTAATTTTAAGTGTCATCATGTTTTAATGACTTGCATCTTCACTTCCCCTACCCTGAATTTTGCAATTAATAATTTTATTTTAAAATTAAAAAAAGCTATGGAAACAATTGTATCCTCTAAAAAAAAGACATCTAAACCTTCCAGAAAAAGAATAGTTGCCATCCCTCGTAAGTTAACTAATCCTCTGGGCCGTAAGATTCAAAAAAATATTAAGGAAATAGCCTTGATTACTTCATATCCACCAAGGGAATGTGGCATTGCCACCTTCTCAAAGGATTTAGTATCCGCTTTAAACGAGAAATTTAAAGATTCGTTTAATTTGTCCATTTTCCCTTTGGAAAGCGGTACTGATTCTCACAATTATTCGGATAAAGTCTCCCATACACTAAATACGGACACGGAACTCGATTATTTAAAAACCGCTCGGGAAATAAATAGTAATAAGAATTGTGGAATAGTGCTGATTCAACACGAGTTTGGACTATTCAATGGTAATGATGAGCCATTCTATGATTTCTTGGAATTTTTGGACAAACCTATCGTTTTTACATTTCACACCGTACTCCCTAGTCCCGGTGATAAATTGCGCAGGAAGGTAGTACGCATGGCTAATCAGGCCTCAGCGATTATAGTCATGACCGAAACTTCAGCCCTCTTGTTACAGGAAGAATATGACATTGATAGCGATAAAATTACCGTCATACCTCATGGCACGCACTTAGTATGTTATGATGACAAGGAAGCATTGAAAAAAAAATATAAACTCGAAAATAAAAAAGTGCTTTCTACTTTCGGCTTACTAGGCCCCGGAAAAAGTATTGAAACCACGCTTCGGGCCTTGCCTAGGATTGTGCAAGAACATCCCGAGACCATATTTCTTATTCTAGGTAAAACCCATCCCACTTTGGCCAAGGAGAAAGGGGAGGATTATCGTGAATTTTTAAAATACAAAATTGAGAAATTAGGACTTTCGGAGAATGTTAGATTTATCAACAAATTTCTTCCATTGGATGAACTTCTGGAATACCTACAATTAACGGATACTTATTTGTTCACTTCCAAAGATCCAAATCAAGCGGTAAGTGGCACCTTTGCCTACGCTTTAAGTTGCGGCTGCCCAATAATCTCGACTCCGATACCCCATGCCTTGGAGGTTTTGCAGAATGAAGCTGGTGTGCTCTTTGATTTTGAGGATTCGGAGCAATTGGCTGATGCTACGATTGATTTATTAAATGACGAGGTGGTTCAACATCAGATGAGTTTAAATGGGTTGCACAGTACTGCTGAATCGGCTTGGGAAAATGCAGCCATTGCACATGCTAAATTGTTTGAGAAAATATCTAGTCCCAAACTGAAATTGCAGTATGAACAACCTGACGTTAAGTTGACACATTTGAAAAAAATGACAACTGAGACGGGCGTTATTCAGTTCTCGAAAACCAACCGACCTGACCTCGATTCCGGGTATACGTTAGATGATAATGCACGGGCATTAATTGCGCTATGTAATCATTACAAATTGTTCTCAGAGGAATCTGACCTGAAATATATTCGAATCTACTTCAATTTTATAAAGAACTGTTTTCGACCGGACGCTACCTTTTTAAATTATGTTAACCAAGATCATGTCTTTACAAATCAAAATGACGAGGTCAATCTAGAAGATTCAAATGGCCGGGCTTTATGGGCACTAGGCTATCTCATATCGTTATCGGTTGTTATGAAGAATAGAAACGATGCGATTTTTCGAAATGCCGAATGTATTTTTCAACGCGGTTTGGAAACGATGATAAATTTTCAATCTCCTAGGGCGATTGCTTTTATTTTAAAAGGATTGTATTACTTCAATCTAAATCGTACGAATGCATCGTTGCCGAACACAGTTAAGATATTGGCCAACCGCTTAGTTGATAGGTACGAAACATCCAATTCCCTCGACTGGAATTGGTACGAACCATATTTGACCTATGGGAACAGCGTAATACCAGAGGGCTTGCTAATGGCATATATAATTACCGGCGAGGAAAGATATAAAGTAATTGCGAAGGATTCATTTGATTTCTTGCTCTCGAAAATTTTTAAGGGCAATTCAATACAAGTTGTTTCCAACGATAAATGGCTTTCTAAAGGCCAGGAATTGCCTACTGAATTCATTGGAGGAGAGCAACCAATTGACGTTGCCTATACTATTTTAGCGTTAGAGACTTTTCAAGAAACATTCCCGAATGAAGATTATGGCGAGAAGATGTTGGGTGCCTTCAACTGGTTTATGGGGGATAATGCATTGAAACAGACCATTTATAACCCTTGTACGGGGGGTTGTTACGACGGTCTTGAGAAGCATAACGTAAACTTGAATCAAGGCGCGGAATCAACTGTGAGCTACTTGCTGGCGCGAATGGCATTTGAGAAAACGTCCGAATGAAAATTGCAATGCTCTCGCCGATAGCATGGCGAACGCCACCGGATAGTTATGGCCCATGGGAGAAGGTGGCATCTAACTTGACGGAGGGGTTGGTTAAGGCGGGGCATGACGTAACCCTCTTCGCTACCGCCGATTCATTGACCGTTGGCAAGCTTGACGCGGTTTGCCCTGCACCTTATGAAATCGACAAGAAAATCGATCCGAAAGTTTGGGAATGTTTGCATATAAGCAACTTGATGGAAAAAGCAAACCAATTCGATATCATTCATAACCATTTCGATTTCTTACCGCTAACCTATTCTAAATTAATCGACACCCCAATGGTTACCACCATTCATGGATTTTCTTCGGATAAAATCCTTCCAGTTTATGAGAAATATAATCGTTCGACGAATTACATTTCTATTTCTAATGCAAACCGGCATCCAAATCTTGATTACTTAGCAACTGTTTATCATGGAATTAATTCCGAGTCATTCACTTATAACGAATCAAAGGAGGATTATTTGTTGTTCTATGGAAGAATCCATCCAGAAAAAGGTACACATACTGCTATCGAAATCGCAAAGCGTTCTGGAATGCCATTGATTATAGCGGGGTTAGTGCAAAATGAATATTATTATAGCCGAGACATAGCTCCTCATGTTGACGGAAAAAATGTGAGGTACGTAGGCAATGTTACCGAGAAAGAAGGGAATAATTTATTAGGAAGGGCAAAGGCCCTACTACATCCCATCTACTTCGAAGAACCCTTCGGGCTAAGTGTGGCAGAAGCAATGATGTGCGGTACTCCTGTGATTGCACATAACCGGGGTAGCATGGCTGAATTAATCGAAAATGGCATGACAGGCTTTTTGGTAAATACTCTCGAGAACGCTTTAGAAGCTGTCAAAAGATTAGATGAAATTGATACCTTTTATTGTAGGGCGCATGCCGCTGAATCATTTAGCATCCAAGCAATGGTAATGAATTATCTGAGAGTGTATTCTGATATTTTGGATTAAATTCAATCATCAATTTCAACTGACTCCAATTACTTATTTCAATTCGTTATATTGTAATGGTTCATGGTTATGAAGACATTATGAAAAAACTATCTACAAAAGAAATTATTCGAAATATATCAGCAGAAACCCCTTTTGAGGCCGTTTCCGATGATTATTCCTTTTCCATTAAAGTGGCCGAATATGCACCATACATCTGTGCGGCAGTACATGATGGGCATCAATTCCGAAAATCACTATGGGATAATTGTATCCATTCCGAATATGAACGGTGGTACGAAGAGGATCCCCGTACAAAGAGTATGGTCAGCTCACACCCAATTGTTATTGCGGGCCGTGATAGTCGCTTCGAATATGATTTGAACCGTGAACCCCTAAATGCCATATACGACGATGCCTGGGGAAAAAAATTATGGAAGGAACCTTTGTCGAATAAAGAAAGAAAATTCAGTTTGGAAAAACATGCGGCCTTCTACGAGGTGGTACATGCTTTGGTCGATGTAGTAGAGCGTAAGTACGGAAAGGCCATTGTTTTCGATATGCACAGTTACAATTGGAAACGTTGGAACCGGGAAGTGCCTACATGGAATCTGGGTACTGCCAATATAGATAACGAGCGGTTCGGGAAATTGGCGACCACATGGAGCCAAAAATTAGGAGATATGCAACTACCTAACGGAATTAGGTCGACTTCCGAGATAAACGATACCTTTCAGGGCAATGGTTATTTTTTAAGATATATTACCAAAAATTTCAACAATACGCTTGTGCTGGCCACCGAAATCGCCAAAGTTTATTGCGATGAGGAAACCGGTGTGATTTTTCCGGAAGTGGTCCGTTCGGTACAAAACCATTTGATTGATGCCATTCCGCTACAAGTCGATGAATTCGGAAAAAGCAATCTATGATTGAAAAGAAGATCATTCGGAACATCTGTAAGAAAATAGCAGATGAGCAGCCCGTGATACAAGCATTACCAAGTGATGGAATTCTCTACCTTGAAAAGCTGCTCCCTTACATTTGTGTTTATCGTTATAAAAAGGCCGATTCTTTTTTCTCCGGATTGCTAAAAACTCAAGCTTCATATCTCATCGTCGAAGAGACCGTTGATATTACCGATTTGCTTGAAGAAATTTCAAAGGCGACTTCCAAAAAACTGGGTGCTTTTTTACTATTGGAGTTGTGGCCAGTTAGGTTGGACCATGGAGCAAACTTTAAGATATACTGTGTTGAAAACAAAGCTCCGGCGACAGTGGCTTCCCTGAAGATTGGATTTAGAAAACTACAAGAGGTCTATCAAAATACTTCGGTCAAAGTAGTGAATGGATTGCGAGGGCATCCCGAACACCTAACGCCCTTGATGACCAAGAGCAACCGTAAGGAATCCGGTAGTTTGATAATTGGTATTTCCGTTCCCACCATTTACGAAAATGTGGAAGAGAGTGAAGTATATCCTCTCTTCTACAGAAAATTTTATTCTCTTTTTTCCGAAGCCATAAAACGTGCCGCCTTCGATTTTATTCGCGTACAGACTTTAAATCCTTTCAATCACTATTTGATGTTCGGAAAAACGCGAATTGACCGGTTCACAATCGAGGCGGACAAGAAACTTGCCGCAATCAGTGAGGTTATGAAGTTTCTTTTACGGGTCACACCCGTGAATAGCGCTTCGGAATGGAAAAAATTCAAGGAGAGCGAGTATACAGAAGAACCTTCATTTATATATCGGTTAATATCCTTGGATCCGGAAAAGAAAAAGAGAGAATTGTACAATCTTGATCTCAATCAGATTGAAGACCCTACCCTGGCCCTTATCCTGCGCGACAAGCGTCTGGAAATCGAAAAGAAACTGACTATGTTGGAAGAGCGTGGCACCGATAATTTCCAGTTTATCGGAGAGAGCCTATTTGGCAAGATTGAAGATAACGTATTACAGGCGGCCAAGGCAATTTTAAGAAAATATCCAAAAGGCGAAAACCCCAAGAGTCAAAAACGTTTCGATTGTTATGAATTCGCCGCAAGAGCGAAAGATGAGATTGATTATTATCAAGAGCAATTTCCTGACTTGAAGCTCTCCTTGGAAATTAGAAAAGATGTGAGCGGAATTATGGTCGACAGAAGTAAACTGTTGATTAGTAACCGGTTCTCATTGAACGAAAGCCGCTGCGATGCGTTGATTCAACACGAAATCGCGACCCATATAGTAACCTATTGCAATGGGAAGGGCCAACCTATCAGGCAAATGTATGCCGGTTTTGCCGGTTATGACCAATTGCAGGAAGGCTTGGCGGTGCTAGCCGAGTATCTAGTGGGTGGTCTTACCGTAAACCGTTTGCGGTTATTGGGCGCCCGTGTCATTGCCGCCGATTCCTTAGTGAACGGAGCGAATTTTATCGAGACTTTCAATCTGCTGCGAATTGTACATAATTTTCCCGAAAGTACGGCCTACTACATTACAATGCGTATATACCGAGGGGGAGGATTAACTAAGGATGCCGTTTATCTGGCTGGACTCCTAAACGTCATGGAATACATAAAAAACGGTGGAAACCTCGAAAGGCTCTATACTGGAAAATTCAATGTTAATCACGTCGAAATTATAGAAGAACTTTTGCACAGACGCATTTTGAACAAACCAGTAATACCTCGTTTTTTAAGAAGAGAGTTGGTACAGGAACGATTAAAAATAGTATCGAATGGGTTAAAGGTTACCGAACTTTTAGATTAATATGGAGTTCTGGACCAGGTAGATATTACCTGAAACTAAATAAGACACTTTATGAAAATCGCATTTATCATCAACGACCACGAAACCGAAAAGCCGAACTACACAACACCCGGTTTGGGTTTTGCCGCTTACAAGAGAGACCACGAAGTATTTTTTATAGGAATCGGGGAGTTGGCCTATGCTTCCGATGGTCATTTTTCCGCCCGTTGTAAAACAATTTCAGGTTCCAATTTTAAAAGCCAGGAAACTTTTTTTGAGGCCGTTCAAAAAGAGAAATTCACAAGAATAACATCAGAAGATTTGGACGTTCTTTTCCTTCGAAACAATCCATCAGATGAGATTAACGAGCGAGACTGGGCACAGAACGCCGCCTTTATTTTTGGGGGAATTGCAATGAACGATAGGGTATTGGTTGTCAACCACCCCAGCAGCTTGGCAGGTGCGGTCAACAAAATGTACTTTCAGCATTTTCCTGAAATCCTGAGACCGAAGACTATTATCTCAAGGGACAAAAAAGAGATCAGGGAATTTTTCAAGAAACAGAAACAAAAGATGATTCTGAAACCTTTACAAGGTTCTGGAGGAAAGAATGTTTTTATGATGGACAAACAGAATGAGCATAACCTTTCGCAGACCATTGACGCAATCTGTAGGGATGGTTATGTTATCGCCCAAGAATACCTGCCGGAGGCGAAAAATGGTGACACCCGCCTTTTTTTGATGGACGGGGAACCTCTACAGGTCGATGGCCAATATGCAATGATGCAACGGGTAAACTCCTCAAAGGATATTCGCAGTAACATTCATGCGGGAGGAAGGCCAGAAAAGGTCAAGATGACCAATCAAGTTCTTGAACTTGCGGAAATTGTACGCCCTAAATTGGTTCAGGACGGCATGTTCTTGGTTGGAATCGATATAGTGGGCGACAAATTAATGGAAATCAATGTCTTCAGTCCAGGTGGGTTGAATGTAATGGGCCAGATGTACAATGTCGATTTTACAACGGAGGTCATCAAATCGATAGAACGGAAAGTGCATTATAAAAGCCTTTATGGCAATTATCTGTTCAATAGTAGATTGGCTACTTTATAGATTTTGTGTAAAATACAATTTAATTTTAATGCCCATAGAACTAGACCTTTTCTTCTAATAGTAACAACCGATTAATCGATGCTCGTGCGGTAGAATAATTGGTGGTAGCTGAACATCGGCTCGCTCATGAATAATTACCTTTCGTTAAAAGAAGATTTTCGGCAAATCACATTCGTACATCTTAGGTATTAAATGAAAGGGAGGATTTGAAAAAAAAAATCTCAAGCATTTTTCAATGAATATATTATTCCCTCCTAGCCTTCTTCTGATTTTATATGTTGGCGTTAATGTAGTCTTCCAAGGTTGTAATCAATGAAATAGGATTTCTTCCTTTTCCCTCGAGTTCGGCATTTCCATCAGCTACCAATTCGGTCATCCTCAGAAAGTTTTTAATGGCATCATCAGAATAGCCTATATCTTTCATGGTTTCTTCCCATTTTTCCTTTGGTATTTCTTGCGCCTTGACTTCTCGGCCCAGAGCTTTTGCCATTCCTACGGCAACATCGTTCGCAGAATATTTTTGTGGCCCGACCAGTTCGATCAACTCTGATTTTAGAATTCCATTACTAATTTTATTGGCTATAAATTCCGCAACGTCCAAGGGCGAAATCATATCTATTTTGAGATCGGCGGGATAAAACGAAGGCAAAATGCCCTTCTCCTTGACGATATCAGTTGACATCATCCAATTGCTGTAATAATTTGAAGGTCGTATAAATAATTGATGTATAGGTAAGCTCACAAATTCGTGCTCAAGCATGTTGCTCATCAATAAATTACCAGTGTGCATTTCATATTTTTCCAAGTGCGCTCCACCTGAGGAAAGGCCGATGATTGTTCTAATATTTGAATCATCAATTGCTTTCCGATAGTTAATCAAAATGCGTTTTGCGTCAACAAGAACGTCGTTCGACTCTCCGGTTTCCGGTGTAATTGCAAAAATCAGTTCACCGCCTTTGACCGCTTCCTTTAATGCTTTCAAGTCAAAATAGTTGGCAATGGCCACTTCAGCCCCTTTCTCCTTTAATCTTTCCGCTTTTTCCACATCTCGAATAACCGCCCTCACAGGCACCTTTTTCTCAATTAAAAAGTCCGTAATGGCTGAACCAACTTGTCCGGTAGCCCCCAAAATAATATTCATATCCGTCGTTTTTAAAGTTCAAGACAAACTTAAATATGGATTGTGACAAATCTTGTCAGGGGTTGTAAAGTGTTTGAAAAAAATGTGAAAGGTCGATTTCAAGGTTTGAATTTTTGTAGCTGCGCTTTGCTCGTATTGATGACATAAACTTCATTCGCTTCATGGAAAAAAATAATGGTTGGGAAAGTACTTTGATTTCCATGTTGGAACATCCTTATCAATATCGAGAAGTCTGATTCAATTGCCATACGTCGGTACAATCCATTAGAGATAACCAGGCAGAGGGTGGTATCAGCGAAATAATGTACAAATTCAATCTCGTAATCGAAAGAGTTAAAGAAAAGACTAAAACCCTCCATCCATTTTCTAAATTGATTCTATATTCACATACTTAAATTGCTCAAATTCCTATTCGTATGAGAAAGGCCCTCAGACTTTTTATAGCTAAAATTAGGGAGTTGCTGGCCCCGTTGTTCAGAAGATATGACCAAAAACTGCCATATATTATTACATTGCTAGTAGCTTTGATTGTAGTGGTCGGGGGCATAAATGTATTTATTGAACTGACAGAAACATTGACCACGGATACTCTGGCCGACCTTGATGAAGAGATTACGCAATATGTTGTATCGCACCGATCGCCTGCGCTTAACCAATATTTTTTATTTCTCAAAGGTTTATTAAATATTTAAAGTGTCATTAATATTACCGCTTGTAATAAAAATTATATTATTCTAAGTATTTACAACTAATTTTTATTGCT
>ENA-ORXM01002216-ORXM01002216.1-marine-metagenome-genome-assembly--contig:-NODE-2216-length-23542-cov-4.460814_pt1 | contig 23542 bp, 8 predicted proteins | sample MGYA00237867_ERZ511480 | MGnify/ENA primary metagenome ERZ511480 (study PRJEB26309, sample SAMN06266103) | marine metagenome | isolation source: Algal blade | place: United Kingdom:Sidmouth, United... | reverse complement strand
TTTAATATGTCAGAATACTAATTTACGAGTTCTTTCTTGCTATTTTTTGTTTCAAACTTTTTTATAGGAAAACCCTTCATAGAGTTATTACTTTTAAGTCAAAATGGATAAAGGGGAATTGTGATTTTTTCTAAAATGATTAAATACATGAAATTTGATAAAAATCAGTTTAGATAATTTATTTATACTATTATTTAGATTAAAAATATTAAATGAAAATTCAGAAATACCATAGAGAAATTACATCTAAGTTTGATTTTTTAGAAAAGGACAGAAATTTTATAATTCAAGAAGGGCTTCCTATTTATTCATCTACTGTAATGGATTGTTTTATTCCATTAAGTAAATTTAAGGAATTTCATAATGAAGAGAAGAAATATATTAATTTTGCTTCTGCCTCAGATTTATTTTTTGATAGAGCGTTTTTTACCTACGAAATTAAAACACAATCTATTTTTTATTTCTATAAAGATAGGGCAGATAAAAAAATTAAGAAAGAAGTTAATTCTTCTTTCTTAATTTTTTTAGAATGTATGGATCTTTATCATAAGTTTAAATCTGATCTTAGAGAAATTGTACGTAATAGCATATATAAAAAAAGTGTTATCATAGAACTCCTAGAAGAGCTTATACATAATATGCATGAGTTAGATCCTATATACTTTAGTTCTTGCTATCAATATTGGCCTGAAATATTAATGGAAATACCTATGAATTATAGCCATTTATTTCAAGATATAGATGAAGTTTTTAAATATACAATTGATTTGCAAGAATAGGGGGACATATTTCAGCACCATACATTTAATTGAAATAAAAAAAATCTTTTGCATCTTGACAATGGTTATTTTTTTTATCCCTTTCTTATAATCTAACCATTCAAGCTTCTTTCTGTGAAATGCCACTCTCAAATACTATATGTCTAAAAAATAAAAGAGGTACCAAATGGTACCTCTTTTATACATCTTAGAAAAAGAGAGAAGTATATCAACGATTGGCAAAATGAAAAAATGATATGCGAAATACGAGATAGGTTTATTGGTTCTGTCTATAAAGATGTACCATAAATTTAATAAAACATTTGCATAAATACAAAATTCTATCAAACTATTTTTTAAATTAAATTAACAGCATATTCAAGTACCAAAATAATGTCTTCAATATCATCAGGGTTTGTAATCTCCGTCGTTGTTGAAGTAGTGGAGAGATCATCCCCCACTTTAATCGTCCAACTATCGAGTGCCTCCCAGTTAGTTACTGATAAATCGGTTGCACTATTCCATAAATCTGTACTTTCTAAGCCATCTATCTGCACATAAGTATTAGTAGCTGTACTTGCTGAAGCACGTATAATTTCAGCATCGTACTTCTGCCCTGGCGTACTAGAAGATTCCTTTTTGACAATGGCAAAAACACCAGATTTGATGCCTTTGGTTTTTCCTTTGGTGTAAAATGGATAATGTTTATCTTCCAAGGCAAATGTTAACGCATGCGGATCTGTTGCCAAATCAGGATGTAAGAAACGATGCCATGCGGTTGGAAAACTTTGTTTTAAACTCAGTAATAAAGCAGAAGGTTCAGGAGAGACATTCAGTAGCGTTTTTACCGCTAATAAAGCTTTGTCTTTTAATTGCTGACCACCATCACGAGCCATAAACTTGACGTGGATGACAACATCGCTAATAGAAGCATAATCAAACTGAGCAATATCGGCTAAAGTTAGTTTCCATCGACCAATCGCACCTGCGCCCTCAAAAGGCAAGAATCGCTCGCCCCCAAAATTGAGTTCAAATACACCACTATCATTTTGTCCATGACTAGTTGCAATGGATTGAATTGATCCATACTCATAAGCAAAGCGATCGTCAAAACCAGCACCACTATTATCTTCTTCATAAGCGCCACTAGAATCATTGCTGGTTCTTACCTTATTACTTTGCATCGTCATGGTACAATTAACATTTGTATAAGGTCCCACTATAGAAGGAATTGAAATCGACACGGATTTGATCCTACGCATATAATGCCCAGGGTAATCCATATCAAACCACCATTCTGGAATTTCTAACAGGCAGCTTCCATTCTGCTTGAGTTCCATCAAACTACTTGGCGAAAGCCTAGCCAAAGAAATGTGTTTTGTCAATTCAAATTCTCGTTTATTTTGCTCCAAGTAAGCGCCTTCCATTTTATTAATATCAAACATCAATTTGTCACCAGACAACAAGCCTTTTTTGAGACTATCCCAATAACCAAATTTAATATAGGCTGTAGAAGAGCTAGGCAAGCCCAACTCATAACGGAAGCTTTTTTCCGCTCGTTTTGCCATATCAAAAGCCAATTGATACGATTGGAAATAAATGGTTGAAATTTGAGAGGTTATCCAAGTATATAATTCTTGGTTGGTGTATTTTGTTTTGAGATATTCTTCTTCACTTTTTGAATTTTCGATTTGCAACTTGTGATTCTCTAAATCTTTTTCTGTGATGGCTAAACGAATTTGAGCAGCAGCAATTTGTTTGTCAATTTGCTCTATTTCTTTTGTTGCTAATTCTGCTTGCAAATCCCACTCTTCTTGACGACGTTTGTAACTACCTGTTTGAGCAATTAAATTGCCTGATTTATCCATAATGTTGGCTAACTGGATAGCGACATTTCCTGCAATAGTGAGCGCTCCTGCTAATTTATCACCACCAAACTTAACTTCAGCTTTTGGTATAATAGCAATAGTTCCCGTCGTTATTTCTGGAATTGGCTTAACCACTCCCCCTATCGTATTCAAAACAGTCCCAACCGTATGAGTTACAATAGAAGTTATCCCCAAAGCTTTAGCGGCCTCTTCTTCTTGGTTCATAAACTCTTTAGACTCGTAGAATTGCTTCCGAATTTGAGCGGATTTTTTAGCCATTTCTAAAGATTCAATACTTAGTTGAGATTCTTCGACTTGGAGTCCTTTGAGTTGCTCTATGGCATCTAAAATTTTAAGGGCATTAGAAGATTGTAATAAGGCCATTCCTTCAGAATCTTTAGCTTGAAGCATAGCTAATAACTTGCCTCCTAAATACTTCACTTCACTACAAAACTGAGCAGCAGTGCGTACTAACACTCTAAATTTATAGTTTGAATGTGGGACAGCCATATCATCTAAAACACTATTCAAATCAACTCCAGCGGCAACCGCATTCACTAACAATGCAGGATCAATAGGTGGTGCAAAGAGGGGTAATTGTCGAACATTGCCTGTAAGATTCATACAATGACGAATTTTGAACAACCTATCTTCGACCAAGTCCCAATATCCCAATAGTTTTTGATTAGGAGGTAGGCAGAAATATTTACTCCAATAAGGTATTAAATTACTACCAGTAACAACTAAAGAAGAAGAACCAATCAAACCTTCCGCTACAATTTGAACATTCGTATTAGCAAAATCATCTAGTGCCCCTAATTCATTAAACGATTTATCTGCAAGAGGCAAACCAGTGCCTTCTACGGGGCGTCTACCCAATAGTTCATGAGCCATTATATATCGCAAGGTGGCTTGATTGATCGCTTCCAAGGTTTCTCTCCTAAATAGTTGATCGCCCCAATCAATAAGGTTATCAATATATTTCATAACCACTGCTTTTTGATAAGCTACAGGTCTATAACGAGCAATTAAATGTGGTTTGAATGGATTATTTTTCCAAGCATCTAATTCGGTTTCATGGCTGTTAATATTAGCAAGGATATTACCTATAAGTTGTTCTTGATAATCCGCATCTTGATGCTCAAAAAATGGTTTGGTCACCCAATAACGTTGAGGCGTATCGCCATCACGACCTGTATTAGTCGGATTAAAAATATAATGAAACCATCTTATGGCTTCTTCAAACCGCTGGTTTTTGCTCAACTGTGTCGCAATTAATAAAGGCGCATGGAAAAACAATTCCCAATTATAAATAGCATAAGCACCATCTAGTTCAAAATCTACAATTTCACTACTCGCCGTTGTATCGGCAACAGCAAGACTATTTGTAGGGTTATAACTATTAAAATAAAATGAATTAGTAGGCGAAACTTGTGTCGATCTATTCATCAAAGCATCTAGTCCTTCACTAGTCAATTTGCTAATAAACGTTTTGGCGAAAGGATGATAGAAAGGATAAAAAACATGCTTGTTGTTGTTATCTTGATATCTACCGTAAAATGCTCGATAATCATCTTGATAAATTAGATCATTTGCTCTACTAGGATTTTCAATAGCTTCTTCCATTGGAATGATAAGCTTAAATGAAGGTCCCACTGCATTGGTCAATAATTGAACATTAGAACTTGCGCCCATAGGTAAATTCAACAATCTATTATTGGGCGTATTTACTAAATTATTGGTTAGGTAATTAAACTCATAATGCATCCCAATAGGCAGCGTCATAGAATTGGCTCTTTCCAGTTGCGGATCCAGTTGTTCAATACTTCGACCATCTTTACCAAAATTATTATAAACGTAAGTAAAGGAATCATTCACTTCTTCTTCTGCCTGCAAAAAAGTACTAACACTTGTCGTTGGCGCTGGAGGAGGAGGAGAAGAATAAGATTGTCCATTATTATTTGTTCCTATATAATTGTTTAGTTTATCTAGTGTAGGCCAACCTTGTATCCCTGGCTTTTTGTCATAAATTAATCCTGGAGAACCATCATTAGGATCTACAAATATTTTATAATTTGTAGAAAAAGCATAGTGTTCAATATTTGTTATTCTGATGGCTGTTACACCACTAGGTGTATTCACTGCAATGGCAGCATTCATATCTCCTAGATTTGGTGAGCCATTTAGATAAAAATCTCCTTTATTGGTCGTGACTTTCAAAAAGTATTTGAAATTTTCAACAATGTCATAAATTTTTAGTGGAACAACCACTACTTGTGTAGGTGTTGTCGTATTTGTTACTTTTATTGTATTGTAAATAGAGTAATCACCACTAATTGCTAATAATTTTACTTTTTGTACAAAACCATCAAAAACGAAAGAAGAAGAATGCCAAGGAGGAGATGTCTCGTCATAATTTGCGCCTGCTAACTCCTCATTTACATTCTTGGAGCTATTATAATATTTGGTTTTATTAAACTCTTTTGAAGTAGATATATAGATGTCTAGCCAAAGTGTTTTTTCTATTGATTTGTATCTTGGTCTCAAATGCAAAGAAAAATGAGGTCTTGGCCAAGGGTGTATTAATTTTCGGGTAGATATTTTTTTAGCCGACCATCCATTCGATTTTTTGATGGTCCACCCCAGTTGAATTTCTTTATAATTATACAAATTGGGCGTATCTCTGGAATCTCCAGAATCGTTAAAAGCGGGAGATTTTTTATTTGCCATTGGTTTTTCCATAATCTCCAACCAAAAGATGTGCACTTTCCCATTATAAACATAAGGAATCGCATGCTCGCCTTTGATATCCGCATCCACTTTTTCCCAAGCAGTCCAAGACTTATAAGTCTTATTATAAGTTCTAAAATAATAAATGCCAGGCATTTCTTTGGTTTTCCCCAAGATATGCACCAATTCTTCTCCATTTTGGCCGTTTCCGTGACACATACCCACGACTTCCAAATGGGCTACTTCTTCTACTTTTTGTAGGTAATTAAGGAAAACTTGCTCTACATTTTCATGTGTTATTTCTGCTTGTAATAATTCATCTTCCAATTCTTTGAAAAAAGGAGATTTATCATCTCGAAGAGCAGGTTCTATCCAGTTTTCAGGATACAAAAACACTTTTCGATTCGCTTCCCATATTCGATAATTTTGCATCCATTCCCATTGACTCCAATTATCTGTAGGGCCATTGTCTTTTACTACAGTGACATCATCCACTTCCAAATTCATCAAACAGCGTTGTACAAAAAGTTGCGTAGAACTAATTGCTTGTTTAAGTCTTGAAGTCACCTGGCAAGGGCTCATTTCTACATCAATCAAATAATAATTAAACAAATCATTGGTATCCTCCCATTCATGGGTATTATGATGAAGCAAAAAAGAAACCAAAGCATTGCGTTTTTTTAAGCGCAATACATCTTGAATTGGCCCTAATTTCTGTAACCATTCGCTTGGTGTATATTTGGATTTAGCGGCATTTTTAACCTCCTCTGCAATTTTTTTATTCTGCACCAAATCATCCTTTCTATCGACCCATCCAAAGACCAAATTAGGCTGCACTCTCAAAATAGAGAGTTGGTGAAAACATTTTTGTAGTTTTTGATAAGTGGATGGCAAGGTGTAATCCAGCATTAAAAATCCTAAATGCGTGTCAATATCTGTTAAGTATTGTCTATCCCAACCAGTCCAATTCGCCAAGCTATCCAATAAATCTACTTTTCCAGTAATCACTTGATCTAATACATAAATTAAAGAATTTACATCTGTCGTAGCATATTCTTCTCCTATTGTCAAAAACTGTTGAAAGTTATACCATTTGGAAAATGCTACCCTGCTTGGAGTATGTAGCGCTATTCCTGCATTATCATAGAGTGGAACAGGAAGCTCCATCAACTTAAATATAAGAAGTGGGAAGCTTGGGCGACTAGCAAATTGGTCGTAAGCTTTCCACTCTTTTAAGGAGAAATTCCAAGCCTTGACCACAAGCATCATCTTATGTAACAGTCGATAAGACTCGAACTGCTCTGGAAAAAATACTTCAGTAACTTCTTGATAGGTAGGAATAGTTGTTATAGGCGTTACTGGTCTAATCAAGTTATTTTTTCTCAAAAAGTACAGTAGTGTTTCTGTATTATTCCCTGTATTACTAGTTGTAAATTCCTGCTCCAATAACCAATTGGCTACCTCTTCCTCTAAACCAATATTAGTCGCAACACTTTGTATAACAATGTTTTTGGCTAAGTAATAATGCAGTCGATCTATGATGTAGGTTTGTTTCTCTGTTATTGTTATCGGGGTAATATTGGAGGGCAATAATTTATTTTGAATTTGAAAAAGAGGTACGTCTTCAAAAATTGCAAAATGAGTGGAGACAAAACTCAGAAAATCGGCTTCAATTGCCGTTGTCCAAGCAGTAGGAGTTCCTAAATTCGGATCTACCCAAATATTTCTATTCAACCATTTTCCTTCGGTAACCAAATCCAAGACTTGATTTAAAATGTCTGTATCTTGAAAAGCATCTAACTTGCTTAAATGACGAGCCAACAAATCTCTAGGAGGTTCATTGGTAGCAAATAAATCGTCTTTTAATTCCAACAAAGATTGACGTTGCTGTTCCAAAAATTCTTTAATAGCATCTGTACTTAGCTCTAAACTGGAAGGCTCATTTGTCAATAGATAATCCACTGTATCTACAGACATATTAGAATGATCAATAGCCGTTTTATATTCTAATAGCAATAAGGTATCATCCAAAGAAGCAAAAACATTCGTGATGCCTGTAAGAGTTTTAATTTGCTCTAAAACGGTAGAACTTATACCTAGTTTTTGGGCTAAGGTTATTTCACGGTAAACAGAGGATAAGGTAATTATATTCGTCGTACCTACAGTAGTAGGTAACAATCCAGAGACCACTTCTTCGTCAGCAGCTAAAAGGGCTGAAACTATGGATGAAAAGGTCTTGTTAATTATCGCATTAGTTGTCACTGCTGGATATTGAAAATAGCCGATAACTGGATTGTCAATAGCAGGATTTAAAAATACACGATGATATAGTGGTAAAATAATATCGTTGTTAGAATTTCTCCGTTCCTGTGTATCCATCAAACCGTAGAAACTAGCTAGTTCATCTGCTTTTAGGTGCAATTTATTTTGAAGTTGTTCGAACTTTTGAAGTTGAACCAAACAGTTAATATCCAAAAGATTGTTCCCTATCAATGGATTTTTGACCAATAGATTTAACTCCCACAAATCCCAATTCGTATGATGCCAAAGACGCACAAAACGGTGGATTCTATCAAGATCAATTTCCGTTAAATTGCTAACAGTTTGCAGCTCCAAGGCACAACTTTCAACAGGTCGATCAATTTGGATGGTAGCACCAGTATTAATAAAACTCAATTGCAACAATTCCAATAGTTGTTCGTAGGAAAGCTCCGTCACTTTCAAGAAAGTCAATACAGCAACAAAATTACCTGTTGTTGCCATTGGATTATCGATATCAAATCCCCAGATTTCTCCTAGAGTAGGTCCAGAAACAGGAAAAAACTGCACCAAGCTATTCAATATAAGGGGTAATTCCTGAGAAGAAATCCCAAAATAAGCAGCCGCTATTTCCTTATCACTAGGAACGTTCGCCTTATTCTGATAGGTTTCCATTAATTCGTGATAAGGAATCCCAAAATGTGTCAAAAACAGTTGGGTTTCTTCTTGCCAAAGATTTAGGGGATACTTTACTGTAGGAAGTTCCGTCAAACGTTCATAAGCTTCTGCTCTAACATATTCAGGTTTTGCCTTTAATTCTTCTGCTGATAAGGTGGTATTGTGTGTGAAATTAGCATTGCTGGCAGGTGCTACTAGTGCATTTTCCAATACTTCACAAACCAGATCAATATAAGGCATTGGTGTGTGTGCATTGTTGCAATTCAAATCTATATTTCCAATATCAGGGCGCCTATCAAATAGCACCTCTCGTACTTTCGGGTCTCCAGAAGTAGTTCCTATGGCAATTTTTTCTCCCAAAAAGCGCAATATATCTGCTAAATAAGCGGCAGGACTATAAACCGATCGACAATGTTGGCAAGTACAATAATCCAAAGAACCAAACAAAGTCGCAAGGTCTGGATTATTACCATGATTCGTTACAGTACTCGTTCCAATTGTTGTGAGATTGATAATAGACTGCGGCGTACTTTGATTAAACGTAGTATTGTATTGGCTGACGAGTGCCAATGCACTAGCATATTGACTGGAAGCTAGGTTATAAATAACCGTTCCAAGTGTCGGATCAAGACCTTGTTGGGTAAGTAGGCTAGAAATATGGTTTTGTCCTAAGGTATAAAGATGCGTACCACTGTGAATACCCGCATTCATTAAGGTCGTTCCTACCACAGCAGTTGGTGCCAATTTATGGATTCGTTGTATGGCTTGAATTTCTGAAACCGTCTCCTCATCCAATAATAAACGATTCTCACTAAGATAGGCGTGAATGTTATTATTTTTTAGACTAAAATTGGTGTTGCTGTCTACAAACGCATTTATTGCCTCTAATTTTGTTAGTTGATGTTGGTCACTTCTGCTTAATTCAGCTATAAATGTGATCGATGGAAACAAGCTTTCTGTTTCCGATTTAAGTTGATTGGCATATAAAGTCTGTCGTTCCAGCTCTTTATCCCCTACAATTTCACTAGGGATTTCTACTTTTGCCCCAAGTACAAACTCAAGCCACTGTTGCTCTGACCATTTTCCATAATCTCGAACAGAAAGAATAGGAACCGTCTTGGTATCGGAAACTTTCGAAGTTATATTCGATTGCAACAACTCCATCATAGGTAAATGATGTTGCGTTAGTTGCCCTAATTTACTACTATCTTCTATCGCTTGGATATCAGTAGCGCTTAGTTTTTCTATTTCCGCAAGTTTTTCTAAAAATTCAGGTGTTATAGCAAGTGTTTCCGCAAAAACTTGACTAATCTGAGTATAAAAATTACGGTCAGTTTTAGCTATTTTTAAAATATCTACTAAGCTCCCTTTTTCATTTAACACTGGTTTCTCCAAGGCATATTGATGGCGCAAAACTTGTAATTGCTCCACACTCTTTGTGAGTTGTAACACCGCTTGTATTGGAATAATATTGGCAGCAGTAGCACTACTTAATATGGAAATTTGTGAAAGTTTGTCCATAAAAACGATTCCTTCCGCTATTGACTCAACCAAAAAAGCGATCCAAGTATCCCATTCCTTTGGTTCATCTGGCAATAAATAGGTAGGCAAAGCCGCAGGCATATTTTGGTACAAAAACCCATAAATCAACTCAGGACTTATCAAGTCTGGAATCTTCATAAATTGAGCCACTCTAAAAGCTAAACTAAGCTTCATGACATCATGCCCTGAAATTCCCTTTTCTACATAAATACAAGTAACGTCTTGATTGGTTTCATTTTGCTCTAAATCTTCTATTTTTACATCGCCAAGAACAGCCTGTACTTGAGCTACTTGTTCTTCAAAAATAGAGACGCCTTTATACTTAAAATCTCCGTCCGTAAAATTCGCCCAAATCGTCTCTTTTGCATTAAAAAAAGTGATACTCTTTTGTTCCTGCCCCTTAGGATCTAACAGTCGAACAATTAGGTGAAATATTTCTTTGGGTTTATTGGTTCGTTTATCAATTGGAGGGCTGTATATTAAATCGTAAAAACCATTTTTAAACGACTTCTGCTCCCCAATCAAAATAGGCTCGCCCCTCAATTGTTTTTCTAAAACTTGAACTTTTGCTCCCTTTTGCCCTTCCCACAAATCATCTCGAACAGCACCTCTCACTCTATATTTATTGGTATTTAGAATCGTAGGATTAGAAACCGCCAATTGCTTATTCAACAAAAAAGCCACGTCTTGTTCTACTGCCCCAAAGGCAGCCAGTTTATTGGCACGTTGAAAAGCAACAACAGCATCTAAAGTACTTTTGCCAAAGGTTTCTTTTTTGTATTCTTCTTTGTTAACACGATAACCCAACCAAGCTAGAGCAATTTGTAAATTTTGTATCTTCTTGCCCTTCATACTTAAGCGCAAAGGAGCTTCCACCAATCGTAATTTTGCAGCCTCACTAACTTTCAAAATAGCTTTGGGTTGCGTAGACTTTTGCCTACCTATAATTGCTGCATAAACCGATTCTAAACGATGCTCTGTAGCAGGACTCATCTTGCCAGTTACAACCAATTGATACTTTAATTGGACCACTTTGATTTGTTCTTTTGTACTTGGACCAATAATCCGTTCATCAACCTCTTCTGGATTAACAGGATAATTTGCTTTTTTTAACCAAATATGCAATTGTCTAATACAAATTGGATCAAGGTATTTTTTATCCACAAATAAGTTATTAATTAACGCAATTGTATTTGTCGTCAACTCTAATATTACCTCTAGCTTATTAAGCTCTTGCAACTCATTAATGTAGTTCCATGCTTCCTTTACTATTTGACCTTTTATGTGTTTCTCTATAACAAACGTTTCACCTCTGACATAACCCAAGACGGCATACAAATTCAGAACACTAGCTGTATTCTGAATGTTAAACTTTGTGCTAATTAAACGCATATTTTTCACTTCTTCTACACTGTTATTTTTTGTATTTATAGATCTATTATAAGCAGCCTCCAAATAACCTTCTGTTTCTAGTGTCATTTGTCCGCTAGCCTTAAAATTATTGCTCTTTTGCGCTGCTGTAATAGCGACTTTTGTACTTTCGCCAATAATAGAGGTCTCAATTTCTTTTTTCAATATTGTATACCCTAATTGTACCAACCAGGTGTGTAGTATAGCTATATAAACTGGATCTTGATATTTTGCATCAATCCATAATTGATTGATTAGAAAGATAGTACTTGCATCTAAATTAGATTCTTTAGACAAATTATTTGCCACTTTCAACTCTTGAATATACTCCCATACCAAGGCATCTATTTTTTTAGGAACAAGGTCTATTACAAATTCTTTACCTCTAATGTAGCCTAAGATGGCATACAAATTTCCTACACTTTCTTTATTGGAAATGTCAAAATCTAAACTGATTGCGTGCATGTTTTTTAGTTTTCTAAATTTCTATTTATAACTTATAAACAGAGATTCATGGGTTAGTCAAAAATGGATTTTATTCTTAATTTTCAATTGTACTTTTACATAAAGTGTATTATAATTGGTTAACTAATTCGGCAATCATTTTGTGGAATTACCACACATTTATTTTGCTATCTACTATTAAAACAAACTATTTCTAATTTTTATTCATACTTGATAGATTATACTCTTATCATCCAGTCTCTATCAGAATATTTATCTTTAAAAATTTTAATCTGAGAAGTTGTAATTAATGTTTGTTGAAGATGAATACATTTTAAAACAGGCAATTCATTCAACCAAATAGGCAATTTATTTATATTATTATTATTATTTAATAACAATTCAAAAACACCTTCAAAGGATAATATCCATCTAGGAATCTTATCAAGTTCACAGTAACTTAAATCTAAATACGTAATAGAACGATTTTTTATTGAAGGTATTTCCTCATAATCACTAAGATTATTCTCCGAAAAATACAGCTCTTTTAGGTTAGCGAGTTTCAAAACTTCAGTAGGAATTTCTGAAAACTCTGAACCATATAAATATAATACTTTTAATGCATTTAGCCGATCTATAGGCAGAGGGAAATTTCTTAATTTTGTACTGTCCAAATACAAGTGTGTTAATTTAGACAAATTATTATCTCCTATAAAATCTATCGTTTTTATAGGGTTGTTTGCAAAGGATACAGATTCAAGATTCTTATGCCAATAAAAAGAACTAGGTACAGTCTTTATAGCGTTAGATTCTAAGTTTATAGAATTCAGTCTATCTAATTTTATCCAAGGCCAATCAATTGTAGAAAGGTTTGAGCGTCGAATTGTTAAATCTTCCAATAGTGTCATTTCTTCGAACTCATTAGGTATTTTTTCTAACTTAGAATAAGCTATCTCTAGATACTCTATTTTACTCAAAGATCTAAACCCTTCGTAAGACGAAAAATACACTTTCTGTAGGCTTAGATTTTTTAGGTTTTCCATTCCTTTTATCATACTAGAGTTAAGCTCAGTGATTTCATCTCCTGTATATAGAATAGAGAGTTCAATAATATCCTGGATATCTCCATCAAACTCTAAAATACCTTTTCCATTAACCTCGATAATTAATCCTTCTATTTTTGAATATAAAATCATGCTTTTTATTTGCTCCATAAATTAATATTAGTACGAAATATTTTCCTTATGTATTTCTATCATTTGTACTTCAAACAACTTTTTCTTTTTATAATTTTGGATTTTTTTTGTATCTATCTCTTACTTTCTAGAACAAGTCCACAACTTCCAAGATAAATCACCCTATAGGAAATCCTTTGATTAATTTAGAATTTCCATCTATTTCTAAATGAACATCAATTTTTTGATTGTAAGCATTCTCCAGAAATGTTGATTCTAATTCTCCGCAATATATATTATACCAATATTCTGTTAGTGTAGCTATTGCTATCGGTGGTCTATGAAGCGCTCGTTTTTCTAAAAAATTAAACATATAAAAAATATCATTACTTAATTCATCCCATTCATATTCCTCTAAATCCTGTTTTACCCATAATTCAATATTCTCTTTGTCTATTTCCTTCCATTTACAATGTTCATTATACTTAGCAACGAATTTTTTATTCCATATCATTCTTATTTGCTCCACCTGTGTAGATCTACCTTTAAAATGATACGCTATCTTGTAGTAATAAGCGCTAGGAAATAGAGATTCAGTTGGGCTATCTGGTAATACCACACTATTTATACTAAAGGACAAAGTAGGCATTCCAAAGTTTTTAAGCGCTGCTAAATTATTCCAAGAAATAATCCATTTTGCATACCTTTTGTGCTCTAGATAAAACTCTAGATCAATATCCTTCTCTATATTCACTCCAATTTCTAATAATAATTGTTTACACTTGAACAATTCATTTAAAACCTCCGTAAATGACGCCTCAACAGCCGTTTCCTTTAACACGGCTGAACAGTAGTATCTCGAAAAGGGTGTTACCCTTACCGTTTCTTTTACCTTATATTCTAATGCTTTTAATGACTTCATTAATGGAAGGTGTTCAGCGATCAAATCAATGTGTGTATCAAACCTAATAATCAACATTATCTTTTCCATATTTATAGCATTTTTTTCACATCATCAAGAGTGTATCCTGTCTTAAAAAATTTACCGGCATTTCTACCTTTCATTACTTTCAACAATACGTTTCCATCATCATCATATCCAAAATCTGGGTTTTTTCCATAGGGATGGTTTTCGTTTAATCCCAATCGACCTTTTAAAGTTCCTTTAACACCTCCATCACCACCACCATGATAAGAACCCGCTGGAAGACCTATTTTTTCCTCTAACAAATTTGGCTCGGGGAATGTCCCTGCTGTTACCTCATTATGATCTCTCTTATTTCTATCTCCAGTTTTTTGGAACAAGTCCAATTCCTACAAGGTACACAAAACTAGGGCGGTGGAATGCTTGTACTTTTCAGCTTTTTCAGTTGAAAATATAAGCATGTGAACCGCCATGAAACCGAACATGTAAGCCTAGTACTATGACAGAAAGAACGACTAGTGACTGTTCCCAAGTACTTGGGAATGGCGCATTACTAGATCGCTACTATCTCAGTGGAATACCTTATTTCTTGTTAATCATACTTATGTTCGTAAAGATTCAGAGTACTAATATTATGACTAAATTTTATACCTATCGATTCTGCTATATTTAGCATATTAGTATAATTTTCACTTTTTTTATCAAAAGAGGCATTTTCACTTGGCAAAGGTTTTCCAAAGGACTTCTTTAACAGTACTTCACCAGATATTGACTCTCTATAACGATATTCTCGAATTAAACTGCCTCCCTTGTAGTATGAGTATTCTAAAGTTTCATCTGAATCTCCTACCATAAATGAAAATAATTCGTAATTTTTTCCCACTTTTCTAATATTCTCAAAGTGATTTCTTTCTTGTATCTGCCACATTTCATAACTCCAGCCATCGATAATATGTTTCCAATTGTTATTTTCTGTTATACATACTCCACTTTCTAAGAATCCACCATTAAAAGGCATTTTTTTAGATTTCAATATATAATCTTTCATATTTAATAGTTTCATTACTTCACTATCTTCTTTTAGTCCTTTTATGAATATGTAATACGGGCCAAATAAAACTTTATTATTCATTTCTGTTATTATTTAAGATAATTCATTAGAACTGGCGATATGTCCTCTCCTGCTCTTTGATCTGGTAAAATTTTATACTTAGCTCCATATCTTTCATTTACGGCTTTGAATATTTTTTCTTGATATTCATATGGAGCAGTTTTTGCACTATGATTCTTTGACAGCCCATTAACAGAACGTGAATTAAAACGAACCTCTAAGCTACTTTTATCGATTTTGATCACTGTAAAACCTGTTCTCTTCCCTGAAGTAGGTAGTTCTCCTTTTGTTAACTCTTGAGTCAATTTACGGTTTACTGCTCCATGACCACCATACTGAGGAACTTGTGTTGTACCACTTTTATACAGAGACCAATGATTTGTTGCAGCATCATGAACGCCAGAAAATCCTGTCCCATCTACAAACTCATCAAAGTTCTTAACAGATGGCGTATTTATCGTTCCAAAATTATCTGTTTCTCTTAATATTTTTCTTCCTATGCTAGTTTTATTTATTCTAGGAATTATTCCTTTTGCTAAATTAGGTATAGGGAGATAATTGACTATAGGATCGTCATAAAAGAACTGATTTGGCATATCTCTCATAGTATAGATTGCCTTGCCTTGTTCTTCTTCACTTTCAGAAAATAATGCTATTGTATTAGCATTCAAAACGTCTAACAATGCATCTGGATTAGAAGAAATAGCACTTGGTACAGTCTTTCCTGTGTAATAACTACTTGTATATCCCAAAATTTTCTCAAACTCAGGATCTCTTTCATTAAACTCTTCCTCATTAACCAGAATCATGTACGCTAATTGGTACATCTCAATTTCATTCAGAACGTTAGAGACAGGTCCCTTTTGAGAATTAGTTTCCGTTACTCTAACACTTGACATAGTGGGATCTGTGTCTATACTCTCTATACTAGCATCATTAGAAGAACCCCAACTATAAGTGGCTTTTTCATTATCACAAGGAGGGGTAGGGCAACCACAATCAGGAGGATCTGTACAATACCCCTTCAAATCCACCCCATTAACAGGATTATTCCGCACATAAACATACAAATTCAGCCCATCCACAAAATCCCCAGGATCACTACTCGTCCATCTACCCAACCAAGCCGCATAATAACGCACCCCAAAATAATAAAGCCCCGTCTCATCATCCCGCTCCTTATTCGTAAAACGATAACGTTTCAAACTCAAATCAGTACCAGACTTAGCCGTCCGATAAGCAGAAGTCCCAAAAGGATGATACTCCTCATAACTTATTACTTGACCTAGTTCATTCGTTTCCAAGCTTGCCGAACCCAAATGATCCCTGTACTGATAACGAATCAAAGGAGTTGGAGTCACGACAGCAACACTATTATCAACGGTCAAAGTATCCACTTGCGCAATATCTTCCACCTGCAAGGTCCAGCGTTCTAGTGTAACAACACCATTATTATTATATTCTTGATAACGCTCTACTCCACCTAAATAGAGCCGTTCTGATTTTTTGCTTCCATTTCTTTTTATAACCTTTCGTGTGCGTTGTCCACCTCCATCATAATTATAATAAGCGGTATCTCCATTACTGTTTAGTTCTACCGCTCGAAGTTGATCTTGGAAATCCCAAGTCATAGCTTGTAAATGCGGCATTTTGGTCATATTGCCATGTACATCGTAATTATTATAATTGTACGTATTTGTGCCACCACTTGTTGTAATAGAAGTGTTTAATAGTTGATTGTCTGCACTTGTATTATAATCATAATTTCTTGTCCAACTCCCTGTTGCTCCTGTCGCAGAAGTACGATGTTTCATTTCGAGAATATTCCCAGCAGCATCATAGTCATACGTCTGAGTGTATTCTCGTACAGCATTAACCGAATTTTGAGAAGGGATCCCTGTCAAATGAGCCAAATCTTCATATGGTGGACGAACAGTTGGTACGGCATGTTCTCTCCCAGTCGCTTTTTTTAGTCGATACAAAGCATCATAACTATATTTTTTTATGGGATTAATAACCGCATTTTGGAAATAAAAAGTCTGTTGTGCCAGATCCTCTATTTCTGTAATATTGCCTACAGGATCATAAGTATACTGTAGATCTTGCAATGGTGTATTGGAACTGTCTGTAGTCAATAAATTGGTTAATCTAAACGTATTGGCATCATAGAAAAATTTACTAATCGTATCATTTCCATATTTAATAGACTCTCGCTGACCTTTGGCATCAAAAGATTGCCCTTTCATGAAATCTACAGGGTTACCTAAGCCTAGAGCATCTACTTCTAGATTTTCCAAATAACCACCAATATTATAAGTAGGAATAACAATGCTACTGTCAGGTAAAATTGTTTTTTTTGGACGATTGAGGGCATCATAAGTAGCGCTAGTCTTAAAAATATCTGATTCCAAATTGGGGCTGCTATCCCAATCTATATTATTGCTGTAATTGACGACCAATTGACGGGTTATTTCTAGAGGATTCCCTTTAAAATCTAGTTGCTCAGTGGTTAAAACCCCTGATTGATCAAAACTCTGATAGGCTTGTCCTCTTAAGTTTTTAGTTTGAGCTATCGCCAAAGAAAGGCTTTCTCCATAAACCGTTTCTGCAAAACAAATTTCAGAAGCAGGAATATTGCCCCGTTGTACAAACGTTTTCAGAGGACGATGCAAGTCATCATATTCTGTTCGGAAGGTGATTCTATCTTGGGTATTCGTAGCATCTGGGTTATCCCAAACACGCAACATTCTACCAATGACATCGGTAAAAACCCAAGCTTTGCCTTTTACAGCCGTTTGGTTATAAACTCCTTGACCTAACATATTGGTCAACCCTAAGGCGGATAAATTTCTTGCTATGCCATAATTACCTACTGATAGCAGTTGAGCAGTTGCAATTTGGTCATAAGTTTTACTAAATCGACCTGATAAATCAGTTTCTGTATAAACAGCATGTCTACTAGCAGTAGCTGTATCAGATTCCTTAGTTTCTGCATAAATAGATCTACCCAAACAATCGGTATGTGTTATGCTAGGCGTGTTAGCATGTTGACTCGCAAGCCAAGCTGCTCGTAATTCTGGCGTAACCAATGTTCCTGTAGGCTCCGTAAGACTATCAAGAATTACCCTATTGGGAGGAATGGGCAAACTAAGCGGATTAGCATCATATAAATCGGTATACCATTTACTCTCCAAAACAGTATCATTGGTATCGTATTCTCTACTTTGCCAAGCATCAAATTCTACTTTTACGAAAGTATCATTAGGCAAAACTGTTTTGACATTTCTACCTGCAGCATCATAGTACAGGATTGGTGTCACCCCTACTTGTACCAAGTCATCTTCATCCTCATATTCGTGCGTATCACTAAAATAAGGCTCATACTGCTTAATGGGATTTCCTTTATTATCTATAATGGTCCGCCCATTGCCGATCCAACGCTTTGTTGTTAGGCTATTGGTATCCACCTGTGTCAAAACTCCATTAGACCAGGAATTTGCCAAACCATCTTTGGTTTGCACCTTGGTCATAATCGCCCCCCCACTACCATCGGAATAGACGTAGCTTTCTTGCCAAACGGCAGGTAAACCTGTTGAGTGATGTTCCTCTCGTACTTTACTATATACAAAATTGGGCTTGCCATTATCCATCCAATTTAAGTAATCATAGCTTATTTCTGCTGTAGCCGTATCAATCCCTTGAAGATTATCACCATCATTGGCACCAACCTTACCCATTACAGCTGATCTGACGACAATACCCAAGGCATCAAATTCTACCGTGCTACGGTTTCCATTCGGGTCTGTGATCAGTTTTGGAGCTAATACTCGATAGTCATTTTCAACCGTAACAATATTTTCCAAGGTATCTTCACTGCTAGTCATCAGTAACTTGTAGCGATCATAAGTAACCAAAGAAACCATACCTAAGGCATCTTCTATTTTACTCGGCAAGTAAAAATTAGAAGCGGCGTTGGCAGGAAAAATAGTTGTTCCAGAAGGAACCCACCAATTGCCATCGACGTCCGACTCGTAGTTGGCATCAATCAATACCGTTCCTCCTAGCGTTGTCAAAAGATTAGTACTAGCCCCAGGAGAGGTTTTATATAGTTTATCTCGCAAGCCTTTGGTATAAGCTAGTTGATAACTTTTGTAAGGAATTCCCAAAGATTCTAGCTCCCCTTCATTTAGTGCTCCTGATAAATCATTTTTTAAAAACAAAGACTTAGTATGCCCACTCAAGCGTTTTTCTACTCCCGCCCCGGTGTAATCAAGTAGATAAGGAATCGAAACCCCATTGGCATCTTGCTCATAAGGAATATCAGTTGCATGTAAGACGGCGGACTTTATATTATCAATAAAAAAGAAGGGATCACCTACTGTCCAAGTTAAACCCAATACCTCAAAAATTTGCTCTTCATAAGCACTTTCGATACGATAGACATTGTCTGTATCTATATTATTAGTGAGGTTGATTTTAGAATAAACAACATGTAATTTTTCCTGTGCTTCTCTCACCATCCATGGGAAGGTCGATCCAGTTGGAATCGCCAATCTAGGATAAATCACAGCAGCCGTTTCTGTAGGTATTCCCAATTTGTTCGTTGCCAAAATTAGGTTATGTGAAATTCTAGGATCCGCAGGGTTTCGCTCATAGGCGTAAGTCAAAGACTGTACTGGCACAGTAATAAAGGAAGCATACCTTTGTCCATTATGAGGCTGGACCAATTGCACTTGATAAGCAGATTCAGCAACGTTATAAGGATGCTCATGAAGTCCATCTGGATGATCCAAATCCAAAGAATAAACTTCTTGCCGTAACAATAGTCCTTTGCAAGCTCGAAAAGCCTCATGATAGGCTTGGTCATCTAGATTTTCAGGAAGTTCTATTCCTCCTAACTCTTGCTCTACAGATGGATTCTGGTAATATTCGTTTTGATAGGCATCTGTCAATCTTTGATGCTTAAAAGAAGCACCTGTATGAAACCAAGAAACGCTTTTTATAGGAACCTGATAATGTTCAGGATTTGATGGCGTATTAGTAGCGTCTGGGTCCAATAAATTAAAATCTTCTGTATCTAGTTGTTCTACTCGCCCAAATCCTCTGAATTCTCGTTCTATTCTATCATAAAACCCATGGTGATAGCTGTATTTACTAACAAATACAGTGTTTCTGATGAGGTCCTTAACTTCTGTTTTGTGTACTACATGAACAGGAAAAGGTAGTTGAGTAGCCCAAGCTTGTCCTGCTTTTTTATCTTCTAAATAGAAATGTGTTGAGGAGAGGTATTTAAAGGAGACCTCTTTCCCCATGTTATTTTTATATTGGTATAATAAATGGGGCTTTATACTATTGGTTAGGTTAATATAACGTAGTGGTGTTTGTTGGTCTTTGGCAGCAGGAGAAGACCACACAATACAGCTTGTTCCTGTTCCCAATAAGTCTACAAAATCTACATTGATTTGATTATCTATTCTTGGAAATGGGTTAATAATAGTTGGCGCTGCTGACCAAGTATTCCCACTGTGATTCATCCAAATTTGGATACTATCTTTTCTTAAATAACAAATATCGCTTACTCCTGAACCATCCATATCTACCAACTTCAAGTATCGAGGATTAAAGAGTTCTTCATGGTCAAATATTGGCGCATTTCCCATACTTATTTTGGCAGAAAACTGACCATAGCCCTTGTTTGCCCAAAAACAAATACTGCCATTTTTGATGCGCAAGATGTCCGTCATTCCGTCGCCTGTCATATCGGCTAAAAAGATGCTTTGCTCTTGGTCTGAAAACACAATCCGAGGACCATCTTCCTCGTCCCAAGGTATCAACACCTGATTCATTTTACCAAAGCCTTTTTTCCCTTTCGATTCGTACCACTGAAAGAGGTTGTCTTCTGTTATCAACAAATCAGGACGACCATCACCATCTAGGTCTATAAATCGAGCATTGGGGTCATCGAGTAAGTTCCGATTAGGAACGGATTCAAATAACTGAAGTGCTTTCCATTCTTCGCCCTCTTCAAATTGAAAATAGCCCTTGGGCGCATTCCCCCAATTCACCAATTGCTTTTCACCAGAACCATCTAAGTCTTGTAATTGAAGTGCGCCAGCATTCAGCCCTCCAAAAGAAGGTTTTTCTTTGAGCAAGACTGCAGGGCTAAAGTTGCCATTTCCTAGATTTTGTTTATAATACCAAGCTTGATTTTGTTCTGTCAAAATACCCGAGAGTCCTTCGCTATACAAATCTGTCCAAGTATAACCATTGTTATTGATACCTGTAGGCGCTTGTTTTAAGGCTTCATCAGAGAGCGTTTGAATCTCTGTATTCCATTCGTGTTGTTGATAATAATAACAAAGAGGTGGTTGTTTTTTTGATTTGTATACAGCGTCTATTGTATCATATACATATCCTGTATTAAATACTTTTTTGAGATAAGTAAATCCTTCTAAATGTTGTGCAGATTGAGTTTCATCTGGAAAGTCTTCATAAACAAAATCTACCGCTGCTACCAAATAATCAACAACTGGTTGGTCATATTGAGCAGGGTGATCAATTGGGTTATCAAACTTATGAAATAATAGAACACGTTTGCAAAGGCGATAGGTTCTAATATCAAAACCGCTCCGAAAACTAGAAAAAGCATCTTGACGGGCTTCCCAAGTCTGTGTTTCTTGAGGTGCTGGGATAACATCGTGCTCCCCATAATCCAAAACCGTTTCAAATAAAAAATCACTTGGATCTGGCAAAGGATCTCCTTGATGATAATGCTCTCTATTTCCATAATGTACCCGCTTCAAATAACGACTCGTTACATTAGAAATAGATCTGTTTTTTTCGTAAATGCTAGGAGATACGCCAGCTAAATTTTCTTCTTTATATTCATACAAAATAATATTTCCAACATTATCATAAGAATGAGAAATTAACCACTCAAAAATCTGAGTATCGGGAGCCTCTGGATTGGCAATTCTAGCATTGGTTGTTAATCCGTAAACAGTTATCGTATTGTTGGTACTAATGACTCGCCAATGTATAATACCTGTCGTCAGTTCTTTCCATTGTTCTGTCCTAATCCAACTGCCTTCTATTCGTGGTCTATATTTTTTGACTTGATGCGTACTGGTTGTTCGGATAACTTCATTCCAAATTCCAGAACCAGGAGAAGTTTCTTCCAACAAAGGAATTAAATCCTCTGCTCCTGCTAGGATAAAGGTATCACTCTCTGTTGCATCTTGGTATTTAGGAAGTTGCTTATCGGTTTTTCGTTGAATTGAAGGTAGGCTAAGTCCCCAGCCCATTCCAAATAAACCATTTCCTTGACCTGAGCCATAATTAATAGACAAGCTAGGTGAGAAACCACCTCGAGTAGGAGCTACAGGTAGTGGTATGCTTACCGAATTGGTTCCATTTACAGGATTAACTTCAAACTTTTCATCAATCCCTTTTATAGCGCCACCTCCCTTGGGGAGGCTAATTTCTGGAATTTTATGCTGTTCTTGATTGGCTATAGAGCTAGTGAATAAAGCTCTACTTTGATCGTTATTCTGATTTTTGCTGTTATTAGCGTCATCGGGTGGTTTATTGTTCATGGTAATTGGGTATTAGTTTCCAAGCCTAAAAAGCTTGATAAAAAATTTATCAGGCTCTTAATTTGTAAGTTATATTAAAAAAGGTACTAGGTCCTACCTTTTTTAACAACTCAATGAGAATCTTTAATTGTCTATGGGTTTACTATTATTTCATTAAGTATAATTAATCATTTTTTATTTATGAAACAAGTTTTTGTAAAAAAAAATACATTAAAATTTTATTAATTAACACTTCGTATTTTTCTCAAAAAAGAGCAATTCTCATCATGGATAAAATGATTCAGGTAGGGTATATTATACTAAGTCTGACGATGATAAACCTGTCCTAGCATATTATTCATTTCTGTTACAAATTAATATTGGACGTTACTAGTTTGTACAGCGGTTCTAACGATAAACGAAATTATATTAAAAAAATAGATTTTAGTTCATTGAAAATAGATTGTATTTTTATCAAAAAAAAATGTACGATCAATTAGTAGAAATAATCTCAAATAGTTTTCAAGAAATACCTAAGCATCGGAAGGGAAAAACAGAATTTTCACTTCATGATTGTTGTATGGCTTCTTTTGCAATGTTTGCATTGAAAGACCCATCATTATTAAGCTTTATATCAAATTTTGCCTTTCGAAAAGAGAATTTAGAACAAGTATTTAAGATTAAGAAAGTACCAAGCGATAATGGAATAAGGAAAATTTTAGATCCTGTTCTTCCAGAGTATTTACTTGCTACATTTAAAACTATGTTTAAGCATTTAGAAAGTTAAGGTGCTTTAAATAATAGACGTTTTTTAGATAATCATTTATTAGTAAGTGTAGATGGAACAGGCACTTATTCATCAAATAAGGTAAATTGCCCTCAATGTTTGACTAAAAATCGTAAAAATGGTACGACCGAATACCACCATCAATTACTTGCTGCAAGTGTTGTTACACCTAAATTAAAAACCGTATTTCCTGTCTATGGAGAAGCAATTATTCAGCAAGATGGTACGACTAAAAATGATTGTGAAAGGAATGCTTGTAAACGCTTATTGCCACACCTTCG
>ENA-ORXM01002214-ORXM01002214.1-marine-metagenome-genome-assembly--contig:-NODE-2214-length-23560-cov-4.081335_pt1 | contig 23560 bp, 18 predicted proteins | sample MGYA00237867_ERZ511480 | MGnify/ENA primary metagenome ERZ511480 (study PRJEB26309, sample SAMN06266103) | marine metagenome | isolation source: Algal blade | place: United Kingdom:Sidmouth, United... | reverse complement strand
CGCGGTCGCTGATCGCCGAACATGGGCATGAGATTGCGGGGATCATCGTCGAGCCGCTGCAACGGCTGATCCCGCCGGTGCCGGGGTTCCTCGAAGGATTGCGCGAGGAGTGCGACAAGGCGGGGATCGTGCTGATCTTCGACGAGGTCGTGACCGGCTATCGCCTCGCCTATGGCGGCGCGCAGGAACGCTATGGCGTGACGCCGGACCTGTGTACCTTGGGCAAGATCGTGGGCGGGGGCTTTCCGTTGGCGGCGATTGCGGGGCGGGCGGATATCCTCGCGCATTTCGACAAGGCCAAGGTCGGGGCCGAGGGGTTCCTGATGCAGCTTGGGACGCTCAGCGGCAATCCGGTGGCTGCCGTGGCGGGGCTGAAGACCATGGAAATCCTGCGACGTCCGGGGGCGTATGAGCGGCTGACCCATGTGGGCGAGACGCTGATGGCGACGTTCCGCGAGGCGCTGGACGAGGCGGGGATCGCGCATCGGGTTGTGGGCGATCCGGTGCTGTTCGACGTGGTCTTCACCGACCGGGACGTGCGGAACTATCGCGACATCCACGGCGCGGATATGGAGCGCAATATCCGGTTCAATGCGCTGCTGCGGGAGAAGGGCATCTTCAAGCCCATCGGCAAGACCTATCCGTCGCTGGCCATCACCGATGCCGATCTGGAGCAGACGGCGGATGCGATCCGATACGCCGCGAAGAACCTGACGTGATTCTGTCGCGTCTGAAGCCGGACCCGATCCCGGCCATCGATCCGGTGCCGGAATATCGGGTGACGGGGCGGCGGGCGGAGCTTTACGCGCAGACGAAGGCGACGCTTCAGGTGCCGTGGATGGGGGTCATCACGATGGCGCTGGCCTCCTACGAGACGTATTACGAGGCGTTATGGGCCGCCGTTGGCCCGATGATGGAGACGCGCGAGGCGGTGGATGCCTGTGCGCGGCTGCGCGGTGAGATCGAGGCGGAGGTGGCGGCGTTGTCTCCGCTGCCGATGGCCGACCGGCTGGCCGAGTTGGGCTATGCGCCGCGCGAGGTCGAGGGGATACGGGAGGCGGTCGAGGTCTTCTCGCACGGGAATTTCCCCTACACGCTGATCGTCACGCTCTCGCGGTTGGCGCTGGAGGCGGAGCGGTTTGCTGCCGAGGTGCCGGGCACGCCCTTCGCCGGACGCCATGCGCCGGATGTGGCGGTGCCGTTCGTGCTGATGGAAGATCACCATGCGGACGCGCCATTGCGGGCGGTCTATGCGGATATCCGGGAGCGGCTGGGCTTGCCGTTCGTGAATACGGATTACCGGGCGCTGGGCCGCTGGCCGTCGTATTTTGCGGAGGCTTGGGGGGCACTTGCCCCGCATGTGCAGACGCAGGAATACGAGGCCATGGTCGCTCGGTTGCACCATCGGTTCGTGGAGGAGGCGATGGCGTTGCCGAACCCGACGGGGGCGACCGCTGCACGGCTTCGCGAGGCGGCGTCGAGTGCACCGCCCGGCGAGATATTGGAGGTGACGCGGCTGTTTCAGTGGTTGCTGCCGGGCCTCTGCACCAATGTCGCGTTCTTTCGGGCGCAGTTGTAGCAAGCCAGTCCTACCCATGGCGGAAATCGTTGGCGTTTCCATCGGGGCAGTGTCCCGAAACACCTCAATTTGTCATTCCGGCGAAGGCCGGAATCCAGTTTCGCGAAGGTGCTGGAAGCGGTGTGCAAAACGCGGTGCTGGATGCCAGCCTTCGCTGGCATGACATCTTCCTGTCACTTCACGTCAGCACAGACGCACTTAGAGATACCGGACCTGACCGTCCGCCTGCGCGGACGATGACGGCAAGGTTTACGCGCGCCGTTACTCCACCAGCGCCCATGTCACGGTGACGGAAACGCTGAGTTTCTGCTCGCCGGGGGCGATGGGCGGGGCGCTGGCCATGCGGGATTCCATGGCGGCGAATTGCGGATGCGGCATCGGGTTGGACCCGCCTTCGGAGATATTCATTACCTTTCCCAGGGTCACACCGGCGGCGGCGGCGTAGAGCTCGGCGCGCTTGCGGGCCTTGCCGACCGCTTCGCTGCGGGCTTCGTCGAGCAGGGTATCGGCGTTCTCGACCTCGAACTGGATGTTGCCAGCCTGATTGACCCCGGCGGTGGTCAGCGCATCGAGGACTTCGCCGACACGCGAGACATCGCGCAGGCGCAAAGACACCTGATTCGAGACGCGGTAGCCATCGGGCTTGGAGCCTTCCGGCCCGTGTCGCCAGTGCTGCGAGATGTTGAAGTTCGAGGTGCCGACATCGCGGTCCTCGATGCCGAGGCTCTCGATCGCCTCGAAGACGGCGTTCATCTGCCTGCTGTTCGCGGTCAGGGCATCGCGGGCGGTCGGCCCGGTGCTTTCGACCCCGGCATTGATCGTCGCAAGATCGGGCTTGGCGTCGATGGAGGCGGTGCCGGTGATCGAGATGCGACCCTTGCCCTCGTCCGCCACGGCGGCAGCGGCGGGCAGGACGGCGAGAACGGCGGCGAGGAGAGTAGAGCGGAACATGGGAACCTCTTGAGCAAATGACTGATCTTCGTGTCGCGGTCGATGGTGCCGAAATTATGTCTCTTTGGCGGATATCGATGGCGGGCTGCGACGGCACGACGACGCTATCATACCGCATACGGCTTCTTAACAGGCGTCTCCTATATGGGGTCTACCTTCATATCTACCCGGCTGTGCGGGCGCATTCCTGCGGTCACAGGCCCGACAGACAGCGCCCCGATGCGCAGGAGCAGTCCTGATCATGTCAGACGACAACGACGGTTACGAAAAACAGAGCCTGCGCGATCTCTATGAACAGAGCCGTCACGGAAGCGAGGGCGATGGCACGGGGAGGAACGCCGATGTGCACGCCTTTCGCATGATGGCGGTCGTGGTTTCGCTGATCGTGAGTTGGGTCGTCTATGCCAATATCCCGGTTACTCATGCCGGAGCGACGGTCACGTACGATAATGTCCACATGGCCGAAGCCGCGTTCGCGACGGGCATGACGCCGGACAATGCCGATGATGCCGCGCTGAGCCTGTCCATGGATTTCAGCCGCATCCTCACACCCGCCGCGATGGAAACCAGCGAGATAATGCGCCATGTGGCGAACGAATGCCTGCCCGAGGAGATTCCGACCCTCGTGATGCCCGGCGGGTCGGCGATGCGGGCCTTCGACAAGGCGACGGATTATCTGGTCTGTTCCATGCGAACGCAGGTGCAGCGGTTCTGCAACCGGGCGGAGCGCGACCGTCTGATCGAACAGTTGTTGCAATACAGGGATCGTCGCCAGAACGTGCTTGCCGTTGCGGTGACGCGCGATGCGATGATGCGCAGTCGCCTGGCCCAGCAGCAGATGATGGGAATGAAGGTTGCTGCCGAGGCATCGGGCCAGTCGATCGATGCGCTCCCTGAACCGTCGAGCGACACGATCAGCCGCCGGGTTCTGCACGGTCTGACCTATCTGGTGGAGAACGGGCTGATCGCGCGTAGCGATTTCGGATTCTTCGGGTTCTACCTGCCCGAGGAATATCTCCCGGCCCTCATGACCGAACGTCATGTGGCGAGTTGCGGGTTCTGATCGTGTATCGGACCGGCGGAATCCACCATCACCTCTTGCCTCGGACCCGATCCTGTGGCGGAGGGCGACCTGAGATCCCTACAGCACGTAGCGGCTGAGATCGACGTCGCGGGCCATGTCGCCGATGCGGTCCTCGACGTATTTTCCGTCAATCACCTGCGTCTCGCCGCTGCGGTCGGAGGCGACGAAGGACAGGTCGTCCAGCACCCGTTCCAATACGGTGTGCAGGCGACGCGCGCCGATATTCTCGACCGAGGAGTTGATCTGCGCGGACAGCGCCGCGATGGCCTCGATCCCGTCTTCGGTGAAGTCGAGCGTGACGCCCTCGGCCCCCATCAGCGCGACGTATTGGCGGATGAGGGAGTTGTCCGGCTCGGTCAGGATTTGGCGGAAATCGTCTTTCGTCAGGGCGCGCAGTTCGACGCGGATGGGCAGGCGGCCCTGCAATTCGGGCAGCAGGTCGGAAGGTTTGGAGACGTGGAACGCGCCCGACGCTATGAAGAGGATGTGGTCGGTCTGGACGGGACCGTGCTTGGTGGAGACGGTCGCGCCCTCGATGAGCGGCAGCAGGTCGCGCTGCACACCCTCGCGGCTGACATCGGCCCCTCCGGCATCGCGGCGGGCGGCGATCTTGTCGATCTCGTCGATGAAGACGATGCCGTCCTGCTCGACTGCATGGATGGCGTCGCGGGTAACGCTCTCGGTATCGAGCATCTTGTCGGCTTCCTCGGCGATCAGCAGGTCGTGGGAGTCCTTCACCTTCACGGTGCGCTTCTTGGTGCGTCCGCCCATCGCCTTGCCGAGCATTTCGCCCAAGTCCATCATGCCCATCGAGGCTCCCGGCTGGCCGGGAATATCCATCATGCCCATGGGGTTGGAGGTATCGGCGACCTCGATATCGATCTCCTTGTCGTCCAGCACGCCGTCGCGGAGACGCTGGCGAAAGGCCTCGCGGGTGGCGGTGGTGGCGGATTCGCCGACGAGGGCATCGAGCACACGCTCCTCGGCGGCATCATGGGCCTTGGCTTTCACGTCCTCGCGGCGTTTCTCGCGGGTCAGGATGATGGCCGCTTCGACGAGGTCGCGGATGATCTGCTCGACGTCGCGGCCCACATAGCCGACTTCCGTGAATTTCGTCGCCTCGACCTTGGTGAAGGGGGCTTCGACCAGCTTGGCGAGACGGCGCGAAATCTCAGTCTTGCCGACGCCGGTGGGTCCGATCATCAGGATGTTCTTCGGCAGGACTTCGTCGCGGATATCGTCGGGCAGTTGCATCCGGCGCCAGCGATTTCGGAGCGCCACGGCGACGGCGCGCTTGGCGTCCTTCTGGCCGATGATGAAGCGGTCGAGTTCTGCGACGATTTCGGCGGGGGTGAGCGAGGACATGGAACTACCTGTCGAAATGTGCCGGACGGAAGGCGCGGCGGAAGGGGACGATGCGGAGCAGGGCGGCGCGGGCGTGGTCCCAGCCGACGCCCAGCAGGATCACGAGGATGCCGATGGTCAGCGGCACCACGGCGGCGGCGGTGGAGAGGCCCAGACCGCTGCGGAACGTGGCGTAGGTCAGGATCGCGGAGAGATAGAGCAAGGTCGAGGCGACGAGGCTGCGCCGGTCGAGCAACAGGCCGAGGAGCGAGAATCCTGCGGCGAGCGCGGTGACGGCCCAGATCAATCCTTCGAGGTCGAGCTGGATGAATTCGGTGAAACTGCCGGTGCGGGTGGCGGCGAGCTGCTCGCCGATCAGGCCGAGGAAGATCGGGTGAACCGTCAGGGGCGAGCCGAGGACGAAGAGCCACAGCGCCCATTCGTGCCAGATGCCCGTGCGGGCCTTGTCCTTCATGTCGAGCAGGAAACCGATCAGGAGGAAGGCGGCTCCGCAGGCGGCGAGGACCAGCCGCGCGGGGGCTTCGGCCATGTAGAGGCGGGCGAACGCAAAGGCGAGCAGGGTGGCGCAAAGGCCGAGGCCGAGGACGATGATCGGCTGGCGAAAGCGCAGGAGGGCGAGCAGGAGCGCGGTAGTGATGACGGCCAGATGCTCGATGACCCGAATGCCGGAATCCACCCCGGTTGCCTGCGCCAGAGCCAACCCGGTCAGGGATATGTCGCCGAGATAGAACGAGGCGATCTTGTGGACCGACAGCGCGAAGAGGGCGATGGCGACGACTGCCGGGAATTTGCGGCGCGCGCTGAAGACGAAGAACTCCGCGATCAGCCAGAACAGGATCGCAAATCCCGCATGGACCCAGAGGATCGGAATGTCGGCGACGAGCATGAACGCACCCTGCGCCCAGTAGACGAACAAGAGGCCGATGCAGAGGAAGACGTCGCCGAAGTTGCCCACCAGCTTGAACGGCTCGTCCGTCTCCGCACGCTTCTGGCGGATGGCGGCGGCTTGCTCGGGGGTGATGATGCCCTCGGCGATGGAAGCGTCCAGGTCGTCGCGCTCAGCCATGGGTATTGCCGCCTGCCGCGTCTTCGTCGACCATGAGAGGGGCGAGCATGGCATGGGCGTATTCCGCGATCAGTTTATGCCCGCCCGAGCCGGGATCGATGCCATGGGGGTCGTCTTCTATGGAGGCCGCGAAAGCCGTTCCCTTGTTCATCTCCCCGAACAGGTCGAGATAGAGAATGCCGCGCTCGTCGGCGATGGTGGCGAGCCTGCGCGCGACGGCGGCGATGGGCACGTTGCTGTAGCGGATCATCTCGCCGGTGACGGGACAGGGGAGCATGTCCTGCCGCTCGGCGACCGGGGAGGGGCCGACGAGGACGACCGGGGCCATGCCGTCGAGCACGTCCATCGTCATGGTCAGATGGGCCTCGAAGGTGGTGGCATCGGTGCGGCGGCGGCTGTCTTTCAGCAGGGCGAGATCGGCATGGCCGGGTTCGAGGAAGATCAGGGCGTCTTCCACTCCCTCCAGCCGGGGCCGGGCCTCGCGTTCGGCGCGTTTGGACAGGACGGGCAGCGTCTCGCCGGGTATGCCGAGATTGTAATGGTGAACCGAATGACCCTCGCGCAGCAATTGCCGGGTCAGGCGACCGGGCCAGCCGAGGGAATCGCGGTCGCGCGCCCCGCAGGTAATGGTCGTGCCGATGAAGCACAGGGTCTTCATCCTGCGCTCTTCTCGGGGATGGTTTCGAGAACGACCGAGGTATTGGTGTAGACGCAGATCTCGGCGGCGATGGCGAGAGCCTTGCGCGCAATCTCCTCGGCGCCGGCATCGGTGTCGGCCAATGCGCGGGCGGCGGCGAGGGCGTAGTTCCCGCCCGATCCGATTGCGGTGACGCCGTGCTCAGGCTCCAGCACATCGCCCATGCCGGTCAGGACCAGCGTGATATCGGCATCGGCGACGATGAGCATGGCTTCAAGCCGCCGTAGATAGCGATCGGTGCGCCAATCCTTGGCCAATTCGACGGCGGCGCGCATCAATTGTCCGGGATGCGCTTCCAGCTTCGTTTCCAGGCGCTCGAACAACGTGAAGGCGTCGGCAGTCGCCCCCGCAAAGCCGGAGATGATGGTATGGCCCCCGACCGTGAGGCGGCGAACCTTGCGGGCATTGCCCTTCATGACGGTCTGGCCGATGGAAACCTGACCATCGCCGGCGATCGCCACGGTTCCGTCCTTGCGAACGGCGATGATGGTCGTGGCGTGCCACGTCTTGCTGTCGTTCTGTCCCATGGTGCGGATTTCAGGGGATGGGCCGTGAAAGTCAAGCAGGGCGATGCGGTCGGATCGAGTCAGGTGACGTAGCGGAACGTGATTCGGAGCGGAGAGACTTCGATGTCCAAAGTAAACACAATCATCACACCTTTGACACTATAGCTTAAAGCAGTTTAAATCTCGGCATATTCTGAAGGAATTATAAGAAGAAAAATAAATTCCAGCGATTTCGTCTCGCATTATCCGCGACATTTTGATGCTTATAGGCAAATCTATGTACTATGACATAGCGCAACGGAATGGATGACCCTAAACGCTTCATATGACGAAAATCATGAAGCCACGGCCCACTCAGAAGCAGATCGCCGAAAAACTGGGCCTTTCAGCCGCGACCGTCTCCCTCGCTTTGCGAGATAATCCGGTCGTTGCGAAATCGACCCGTGATCTCGTGCAGCAGGCAATGCGCGATACGGGTTATGTCCGTAACCTTGCTGCCGCGTCTCTCAGAACGGGGCGCAGCAATATCGTGGGCGTCAGTTTCGAATCCATCGCCCATAACTCATTCGGCGCATTGCTGCGTTCCATCGAACGGGCCTTCGAGCAGTCGGGTGCGGTGATCCTGATCAACAGCCATGAGGGCGATCCGGACAAGCTCGACCGGTTCATCTCCACCCTCGCAACCTACGGGGCCGATGCCCTGTTGGTGGCGCCACCTGCTGACACGCCGCTTTCGATGATGGAGCGGGTCGGTCATCACGGGATGCCGGTGCTCTATCTCGGGCCTGACGTCGTGGAGGACAGATCGTCAGATCGGGTCGGCATGGACGAGGAGGCCGCCGGGCGGATGGCGGCGCAGCATCTGCTGGATGCGGGATACGAGCGGCCTTGCTTCATCGGTGAAATCGGTAACTCCGCGACGGCGAAGGCGCGGTTGAAAGGTTTCCGGTCCGTGTTGAAGAAAGCGGGCATCAAATGGAACGATGACTGCCTGGCGTCCTGCCGAGCGACCGTCGACGATGCCACAGATGCCGTGAAAGTGCTTCTCGACGGCGTTTCGGCGCCTGTGGGTCTGGTCTGCAACGGTGACGAAATCGGTGTGGGCGCGATGAAGGCGTTGCTCGATCTCGGCAGGAAGCCGGGGGCCGATATCGGTCTCGTCGCCATCGGCTCCGAACGCACCGCGAGCATGTGCGTCCTGCGTATGACCATCGTTTGCGAGGACACCGAAGCGATGGGCAAGCTGGGCGCGGAAACGATGCTGGCGCGGCTCGAAGACGACGAGGCGGAAGTCCGCCAGATCGTGCTCGAGCCGAAGCTGATCGTCGGCGGGACGAGCACGCGCTAGATCACAGGCTCGTGTAAGCATGGCGGATTGCCCGTGTCGGTGATCGAGGCGTGTCCCGAAAGGTTTGCCATACCCGGTCATCGTCACGAGATCGTGGGTTGCGAACGATCGATCATCGGCCCTTTGCTGACGAACGAGCCGGCGACCGGAAGGTGTCGAATGGCATCTTCCGGTGGCTTCGGACGGGATACCCAGATCGGTCATCCGGGTGCAGGGCTGTTTCGAAACGTGCCACAACCGGTTCGCCCGCCGACATCGGCTCGGGCAGGTTCGATAGGCTCGGCGTCGCTCGACCTAAGCCGACAAGCGCCCCGCCGCCTCGCCGATCATCAGATAGGCCCGTCCTGTCCGCGTATTCGAGAGATCCACGATCAGCTTCTCGTTATCGGTCTCGTTCAGCAGGCGGCGGCCCATCTCCTCGTAGCGATCCATGAACTTCTCGCACAGATGCTCGAATCCCTTGTCCGCGCCCAGTTTCGCGCGGATGCGGCTCTGCTCGACCGGAGCATCGATTCCCTCGATCCGGTCGCCGCCCGATCCGTCGAGATGGTTTTTCCAGGTGGAGACCGGTACGAGACGGGGAATGAAGTCTTCCATGTAGAGGTCGATATCGGCCATCGAAGCCAGCGTATCCTCGGCGCATTGCAGCAACGACGCAGCTTCGGGGTCGGTCAGCACGTCATAGAGTGCATCCAGCGTCTCGACGTCGTCCTCGCTCTCGGGGAAGTTCGCCGCGCGGGCGAATTTATGCCAGTCGATCGCGTGACGCCGCTCCAGCTTGAAAGGCGCATCGTCGCTGTCGTCGAGCGTGTCGAGTTCGAGGGTTTCGTAGTCATCGGGTTCGCGGTCGAGCGCCACTGCGGAAGGGGCCGCTGCCGCAATTGCCGCACCGGCTCCGACAGCGGCTGCTCCTGCGCCGATGACCGTTCCCGTGTCCACGTCGTCCTGCGCACCGACAGGGTCGTGCCGCAGATCGCCGCCGATACCATCCGAACGATCGCTTTCGGTATCGCGGCTTCGTGCTGCGGCGCGCTCCTCAACCGACAGGACGGGGCGCTCCCAGCGGGCATTGGCCTTTGCGTCCGCGAGACGTGCGCGCAGGGCAGTCACACCCACGTCCCCATGATCGGAAGCGTCCTCCGCAATCGCCGCGTCGTGGTCATCTCGGGCGAAGGACGGAGCTTCGGTCAGCAATTCCGCAGAATCACTGTTCGCGGCGGCTTCGACCCGCGCTTCGTCCAGCGCGAAATCCGTCACGTCGGAAGATGGCTCGATCTCCTCGTCCCGGTCGATCCCTGCCGCGACTGCAGCGCCGATCCCGGCAAGACCCGCCCCTGCCGCCCCGACACCGGTTCCGACCGCTCCCATCGATGCAGGCGCGATCGAGACGGAATCGGAGAGTTGGCCGTCATCGCCAGACAGGCGCTCCAGCGCCTCGCGTTCGGTGCGCAGGGTCGTGGCGATGTATTTCGCCCGTTTCTCGGCCCGCTCGGCCACATCGTCGATATTGCGGGCCTGAGTGGAGAGCGCCTCTTCGATGGCGCGCATCTGTGAATGCAGCGCGCTGATGGCATGGGTGGCCCGCTCCACTTCGCGGCGCAGGTGACGTGGCGTCTCGCCCGTCACTTCACCCATCGCACCCAGCGCCAGCGGCCTGCCCGCCGCTTCGGCGGTCTGGGCGACATGCGTCAGGCGCAGGGCTGCGTTGGCGAGATCCTGTGACTGGCGCTTGAGTTCACCCGTCCGGCGCATCAGCCATGCGATCACCCAGATCAGCAGCAGCGGCCCGAGAATGGCTGCGGCGATGAGCATCCAGTCGGCGGTCCCGATACGAGACCCGACCACATCCATCGCATCGCCCGGATTGTCTGGCAGCGAATAGCGCGCCCAGCAGAATGCCGCCACGGCGGCGATCCATACCAGCGAGGCCAGCGTCGCAATGAGCAGCGGGTTCAGGCCGCCCCCGGACTGCCGGACGGGTCGAGCCGCCGTTTTCCCGGATGTCGTTCCGGTCCCGTCGCCCGGCGGGTCGAACAGATCGTCCAGCGGGTCGGCATCGGCGGACAGGATAATCGGTTCCTCGCGCGCGGCACTCTGGGTCATAACAGGCGTTCCCGGTCTTGGCGTCAGTTTCGGCTACAGTAAACGGGTGTGCCGCGAAACGGTAGTGAAAAGCGGCGGGTATGCGGAGGGGATTTCCCACGCCGAGGGAAAGGGTTACGTAGAATTGCTAAGTCACCGGGGCTGTCTCGCATGTCTTGCAGTCCGGCAGGCCGTCAGGCAGAAGCGGCAGAAGGGTCCCATGGCATCGAGGCCGATCGGCAGAAAGGATTTCGTTTTACCATGGACGTTCTCGTGTTCGACAGCGGTTTGGGCGGATTGTCGATCCTTCGCGAATTGCGCCTGTCGCTGTCTCGGGCGCGACTGATCTACATCGCCGATGACGCCGGATTCCCTTACGGTGCATGGGAAGAAGGCGCGTTGACCGATCATCTCCTCGCGCTCTTCGATGAAACGATCGCCGCGCATCGCCCCGCTCTCTGCGTCATCGCCTGCAATACGGCGACGACCATCGCTCTCGATCCGTTGCGGCGGCGTTTTCCCGATACACCGTTCGTCGGAACGGTCCCCGCCGTCAAACCGGCGGCGGAGCGGACGGCTTCGGGGTTGTTCTCGATCCTCGCAACGCCGGGCACCGTGAACCGCGCCTACACGCGCGACCTCATCGACCGCTTTGCCGCCGACAAGACCGTCACGCTCGTCGGAGCGCCCGATCTCGCCATGCTCGCGGAGCAATATCTGCGGGGCGAGACCGTGGATACCGATATGCTGAAAGCACAGATCACTCCCTGCTTCGTGCAGCAGGACGGCAAACGCACCGATATAATCGTGCTGGGATGCACCCATTATCCCTTTCTGGCCAACCGGATGCGCAAGATCGCTCCCTGGCCCGTGGACTGGCTCGATCCGGCGGAAGCCATCGCCCGCCATGCACGGTCGGTCATGGGTGCCAAGATGGCGTCACTCAAACCCGGTTCCGACCTTGCGTTCTTTACCTCCGGCGTTCCCGATCCGGTCATCGCCGGTCTCGTGCGCAGTTTCGGATTGTCGCCTGCGGGCCACCCCTGACCCTATTCCTCCAGCAGAACCGGCAACGCCGTCTCGTTCCTGATTTCCTCCATCGACAGCAGCGATGTGACGTTGAAGATTTCCACGTCCTCGATCAGCCGCCGATAGAAGGTATCGAAGCTGGCCGCATCGGCCACGCGCACCTGAAGGATGTAGTCGATGTCACCGGCGAGGCGGTGGGCGGCACAGATTTCGGGATGCCGGTTCACCGCCTGAAGGAACTTTTCCAACCAGTCCGCGCTGTGTCGCGAGGTTCGCACCAGCACGAAGAAACAGGCGTCCAGACCCAATGCTTCGGGCGAGACGATGGCGACCTGCCGCTCGATGACCCCGGTTTCGCGCATCTTGCGGATGCGATTCCAGACCGGTGTCTTCGACGACCCCACACGCCGCGCGATCTCTTCCATCGGCACGGTGGCGTCGATTTGCAACTCGTGCAGAATACGTCGGTCGAGCGCATCGAGTACCGGTTTTGCCCGTTCGGCAGCCATTTGCGTCCTCTCCGATCTCGGTCCTGTCACGGCTTGCATAGTGCATTTTGATTGCCCCGTCCCCGGTGATCCGGTATCGGGTGTCGTCACGAACCTGCGGTCGGTAGAGGGGGGCGGCAATCCGTCTGGCCCAGAAAATGCTTTAGTTGATCGGTAGTGGTAATCCGCCATTCCTGGCGGTAACGCGCTTGACGCGACGAGAAAACGGCGGTTCATATCCTGTCATGAGTTCACTGAATAAAGTCCTGTCTTCGCTTGCCGTTCTCGTTATGGGATTTGGTTTGCCCGTCGATGCGATGTCACAGCAGGCAGGGAGATACGACAAGAGTCCCGTTTTCAGCCAGTATGGCGGGGTCGGGCTTCTCAAGACCCGCAGCGCCCGGATGGCCGCTGATTCCACATTGGCCGCCGGGATCGCCTGGAACCAGGTACAACAACGATACTCGCTGACCTTCCAGGCCGCGCCATGGCTGGAAACGACGTTCAGTTATTCCGGCTTCGACCAATCGGCGACGGACGATACATTCGACCGCCAGTTCGATCTCAAGGTACGTCTATGGGAAGAAGGCCTCTACATCCCCGAAGTCGCGGTCGGATTGCAGGATTTTCTCGGGACGGGCATCTTTTCGGGCGAGTACGTCGTGGCGAGCAAGCGGATCGGCCCGCTCGATCTTTCGCTCGGTATCGGGTGGGGGCGTCTTGCGGACCGTTCCGTCGCCCCGAACCCCATCGCCAGCTTGGGAGACCGGTTCCGCAATCGTACCGAATTCGAAGGGCAGGGCGGCGAACTCAACGTCGGACAGTTCTTCCAGGGCGAGGATCTCGGAATCTTCGGCGGCATCATCTATGACACGCCGGTCGATGGTCTTCGCGTGATCGCGGAATACGACAGTGACCAGAACGAAGGCGTCTTCGGGCTGGGAGACAGCCCCTTCAACTTCGGCCTCGTCTACAACGTGACACCCGGCATACAGGTCGGTGCATCCTATCTGGCGATGGACCAGGTCACGCTGACGGCATCCTTCGCCACCGCCGTGGGCGAATGGAGCCGGGACGCCCCCCCCGGCGACGACGCGCCCTCCTTCTACGTGCGGACCCCGCAGGACGATTCCGACGGCGGCAAGGACGGTCTGGTCGCACCGCTTCAGCCGCTGCTCTTCACGCCTGTCTCGCGTGCCCAATTGCCCGAAATCCTTTCAACCGCATTGGGCGAAGAGGGCCTCACCCTGCATCGGATGCAGACCGGCTCCGAAGCCGTGCGGGTCGTCATCGGCAACACGCGATACCGCTCCTATGCCAAGGGCGTCGGGCGCGCGGTTCGCATCCTGTCTCGCTACGCTCCCGCCGATATCGAGATATTCCAGGTGGCGGTCGACCAGAGCGGCATGGAAACGGCGGAATTCTATTTCAGCCGGACGCAGCTCGAAGCCTCCGCCTCGGAAGTCGGATACTCTGTCGCTCCGCCGTCCCTGTCCTTCTCCTACATCACGCCGGGCAGCAGACCCGTTGCCGGCAACGAGATCATCTTCGACGAGTATCCCGATTTCGACTACAGCATCGGGCCGGATCTGCGCCTGAGTGCCTTCGATCCGGCCGATCCCCTGCGCGCACAGCTCGATCTTGAGCTGGATGCAAGCGTCGAGGTGATGCGCGGTCTCGTCTTCAGCACATCCATCGCAACCGATATCATCGGAAACTTCGACGACAACGAGAACGAATCGGATTCCGTCCTGCCGCGTGTGCGAACCGACTTCGCCAGGTACAACGAGGAAACCGATATCGGAGTGTATCGTCTCATGGGGGAATATTTCTTCAGTCCCCGCCCCAACCTCTATGCGAAGCTGACCGGTGGTCTGATAGAAAACATGTTCGGCGGCGTCGGGGCCGAACTGTTGTGGCGTCCGCCGAATTCGCGCCTCGCCTGGGGGCTGGAAGCCTTCTACGTCAAGCAGCGCGATTTCGACACGCTGTTCGAGTTCCGCGACTACGAGGTCTTTACCGGCCATGCGAGCGTGTACTGGGATACGCCTTACAACAACTGGAACGTCGCATTGCACGCCGGTCGTTATCTCGCCGGAGATCTGGGTGCCACGCTGGAATTGAAGCGGCGTTTCCCGAACGGCTGGGAAGTGGGTGCCTTTGCCACGCTGACCGACGTTCCCTTCGACGAGTTCGGCGAGGGCAGCTTCGACAAGGGCCTGACCCTGCGTATTCCCTTCGACTGGGGATTGCCGCGCGATACCAAATCCGTCGGGCGCCTCACGATACGTCCGATCCAGCGCGATGGGGGACAACGCCTGAACGTGCCGTCCCGCCTGTTCGGATTGACCCAACCGACTGGACGAGGCGAAGTCGCTTCGCAATGGGCCACGTTCGCCCACTGATCGCGTATCGGTCCGGTGTGCGGACCCTGCTGACCGGAGAACAAAGATGCCAGCAACCAGACGATGCGGGTGGCGCATGGCCACGAAGGCACTTGCCGGTGCTCTCGTGGTTGCGGGCCTCACGGCCTGCTCCAACGGCGAGTTCGACTCGAATCCGGTCATCGATCTGGGGCTGGACTATCTCGGCTACGGCGAGAAACCCGCTCCTCTTCCCGATCCGAAGCCATCGATCGGGCCACCGCTGCTCGTGGGATACCAGGCAGTCCGGGTCGCGATCCCCGGTGTCGGCAAGCGGGGCCAGAGCCAGTATTACGTTGCACCCGACGGCGTCGAAATCGCGATGAACAACGGGTTCGTCACGCGCGTCTTCGGTCTCGGCGTCAATCTCGAAGGCATGTATCTGCCCGTCGATGGCCCCTATCTCAACGACTTCGTCGGTGCGGCGCGCGAACGGGCGGTCACGCAACGGGTCGCCGAGTATTATCGCAAGGGCCGGATCACCCGCGACAGCTACCGATGCGATCTTTCCTTCGACGGGGGAGAGTCAGATAAAGGGCTCCTTAAGGAGAGATGCAGCAGGTTCTTCGGCGATTCGGGATTTACCAACAGATACTGGGTCGAAGGCGGTCGCGTCATCTGCAGCATTCAATGGTTCCATCCCGACGGGGGCAGGTTGCAATTCTTCGATACGGCAGCGCAGGCGCAAACTCTCGATTTGCGTAAGCAGGGCTGTTAGTGATGTGCATCACAGTGTTTTGACCCCTGCTGACGCACTCCCGTCGTCACGGATGATACCTACGAGAAGGAAAGACGATCCATGACGTCATCGCGCAAACTCTTCGGCACCGACGGCATCAGGGGGCGCGCGAATGCCTACCCCATTACCGCAGAGGTCGCCCTGAAGGTGGGAATGGCGGCAGGACGGCATTTCACGCGCGGCGCGCATCGTCACCGGGTCGTCATCGGCAAGGATACCCGTCGCTCGTCATACATGCTGGAAATGGCGCTGACCGCCGGATTCGCATCGATGGGCCTCGACGTCACGACGCTCGGGCCGGTGCCGACACCGGCAGTCGGGATGCTCGTGCGGTCGCTGCGCGCCGATCTCGGCGTCATGATCTCCGCATCCCACAATCTGCACCATGACAACGGCATCAAGCTGTTCGGTCCCGATGGCTTCAAGCTCTCCGACGACGTCGAACGCATCATCGAGGCCTATGTCCACAACGGCACCGAAGAGTTCCTCGCCAATCCGGAAAGCCTCGGGTCGGTCAAGCGTCTGGAGGACGGGCGCGCCCGATATATCGAATTCGCGAAATCGACCCTGCCGCGTCGCCTGAATTTCGATGGTCTGCGCATCGTCGTCGATTGTGCCAACGGCGCTGCCTATCGTACCGCTCCTGACATGCTCTGGGAGCTCGGTGCCGAGATCATCCCCATCGGGGTGGCGCCGAACGGCCTGAACATCAACCATGAATGCGGCTCGACCAGCCCATCGGCGGCTCAGGCGAAGGTGATCGAGACCCGTGCCGATCTCGGCATCTGTCTGGACGGGGATGCCGACCGGGTTCACATCATCGACGAGAAGGGCAAGCTCGTCGATGGTGATCAGATCATGGCGCTCATCACGACCGCCTGGGCGCGCGAAGGACGGTTGCGCGGCGGCGGACTGGTTTCCACGGTCATGTCCAACCTCGGTCTGGAACGATATCTGGAGGGCAAAGACCTGACGCTGGAACGCACCAAGGTCGGCGACCGCTACGTCGTGGAACGGATGCGCGCCGACGGGTTCAACGTCGGCGGCGAGCAGTCCGGGCATGTCGTCCTGAGCGATTTCGTCACGACGGGGGACGGGGCGATCACGGCACTGCAGGTGATCGCCGAGATCATCCGGTCCGGCAAACCCGCCAGTGAAGTCTGCAGACTGTTCGAGCCGATGCCGCAGGTGTTGGAGAACGTCCGGTTCAAACGCGACTCCCAGCCTCTGGAAGTAGAAACCGTCCAGGCGGCGATCGCCAGGGGCGAGGAGCGGCTGAACGGGTCGGGACGACTCGTGATAAGGAAATCTGGTACCGAGCCCGTGATCCGTGTTATGGGCGAAGGCGAGTGTCCCGGATTGGTTCATGAGGTCGTGAGCGATATCTGCGAATCGATTGAACAGGCTGCCGTTTGATGGTTTTTCATCCGTTGGCGGACACTCATGGGTTGAGGGGCTGCGAGATACGGAGTGATTTGATATCGCTATACCTTTCGGGTATCGCGTAGGCCTCGTTCTGTGGCATTATACATCGGACAAATCTGTACGTGTCCGGTTCGTCTTGGTAAGAAATGGTTGGGTATCATGGTTCTGGTTGGTGAGAGTGGCGTAAATAACCCTTTGAAACGAGGGGCTTCAGATATCGTCGCGGTCTTCCTGAGTGTCGTGGTCGCGGCATTGCTGATCCAGTCGATGAGCGACCGCCCCAAGGATCCCATCGAGATTCTGTCGATGGCGTTCGCAATCAGTACTATCCATGCAGGTTTTCTTTACGCCTCCAAGGGGTATCACTCCGCGTGGCGTTTTGTTTCAGCACATGACGCGCTGCTCTGCTTGGGTGCAGCGGCGGTGGCGACCCTCGCAGCGATGGCGATCTGGTGGTCGTCCATGCCACTGGCCGGATGGTTCATCATCGGATTTGCCACGGCCCTTGCATCGATCTCCATTCGCTGTCTGACGCGGGTCGCCTGCAATTACGGTTTGTTCAGGACCGACTCGACCTGGGAGAACCCGCTGGGGCAGGTGCGATACGATATCAAGCCGAAGCAGGCGCTGATGATCGGCTATGGCGAGAATCTGGAGACCTTCCTGCGTGCGCAACGCAAGCGCGGTGCGGATTTCGAGATCGTCGGAATCGTCAGTATCGGTCGTCGGGAGCGCGCGCCGAGTTTGCGCGGCGTTCCCGTACTCGGTTCCATCGAACAGATCGAAGCCATCGTCGAGAAGCTCGGGGAACGACGCAATACCCCCGACATGCTCATCCTGACCAGAGACGAGATGGATGGCCGTCCGGTCGCCGAGGTTCTGTCGCAGATCGACATGGTCGATGCCGAACTGGCATGGTTGCCCCGTGCCGATCAGCTCGATATGGGCGGCGCGACCCAACTCCGCCCCATCAAGCTCGAGGATCTTCTCCCCCGTCCCGCCAAGTCCTTCGATTCCCATGCCTGCGAGACGCTGCTATCCGGCTCGCGCGTGCTCGTCACCGGCGCTGGCGGTTCCATCGGATCGGAACTCGTCCGCCAGATCGCGACCCTGTCGCCCGGCGAGATGATCCTCGCCGACAGTTCCGAACATGCGCTCTATGAGATCGACCGGGAGATGGGCGTCGAATTCCCGCAGGTCGAGCGCGTCTCGACGATTCTCGATGTCCGGGACCGTGATGCCGTCTTCCGCCTGATGCAGCAGCGCCAGCCCGAATTCGTCTTCCATGCCGCTGCGCTCAAGCACGTTCCCATCGTCGAGGGTCAGCCCTGCGAGGGGCTGCTCACGAACGTCGTCGGTTCGCAGAACGTCGCAGATGCCGCCGTGGCGACCAAGACGCGGGCCATGGTGATGGTCTCGACCGACAAGGCGGTCAATCCCGCGAACGTGATGGGGGCCACCAAACGGCTCGCGGAAGCCTATTGTCAGGCGATGGACGCCGATATGTGCGAGCGGGGCGGCGATACCCGCTTCGTCACCGTGCGCTTCGGCAACGTGCTGGGATCGAACGGCTCCGTCGTTCCGCTGTTCCAGCGTCAGCTTGCCAAGGGCGGGCCGTTGACTGTCACGCACCCGGAAGTCGAACGCTTCTTCATGACGATCCCCGAGGCGTCACGCCTGATTCTCGAAGCGATGCTCGCGGGCATGGATGACGAACGCACCGATCAGGGCATCTTCGTGCTCGACATGGGCAAGCCCGTGAAGATCATCGATCTCGCGCGTCAGGTGATCCGCCTGTCCGGTCTGCGTCCCGACGTGGACGTGAAGATCGTCTATACCGGCCTGCGTCCCGGCGAAAAGCTCTACGAGGAGCTGATGCACGAGACCGAGAACCTGCTGCCTACCGACCACCCGAGTCTCATGGTCGCACAGCCCCGCTTCGTCCAGTTGAAGGCCGTTCAGAACCAGATCGCCAACATCGCCGATGCCGCCCGCAAGGGCGAGGCGGGCGAGGTCGTGCGTCTCCTCAAGGTCTTCATCCCCGAATTCGACGCCTCATCGACGGAAGCCAGGAAAGCGCGCGAAGGATCGCCCAAGGTCGTCGAACTGCGTGGCAAGGCCTCCTGACCCTCCGATCGAGGCTATCCCCCCGGCCTCGATCCCGCTTGCGATAGCCATTGAAAAAAGACCGCCCTCCGTGAAGGAGGGCGGTCTTTTCAGTCTCGTGCTGCCGATATCCCGGATGAAGGCCAGCGCCTACATCCGGGAAGGATCGGGGTCGTCAGAAGCCCACGCGCGCGCCGAGCAGCAGGTTGTGGCTGTCCACATCGACATCTTCGGTATTGCCATTCTCGGTACGAAGCCCGGCATCGATGAAGCTCTGATACCGATACAGTGCTTCCAGCGCGACCGTTTCGGTCAACTGATAGCTGACACCGGCATCGAGATGATAGCCGAAGGCCGTCGCCGTGTCGTCCAGTGCGGTCCCGGCACCAGAGATGCCATGGTTGTCGAACTCGACCCTGCCAACGCCGACACCGCCACCGACGGTCAGGGCCACGCGCTCGGAAACCGGAATGTCGCCATAGGCGTTGACGAAGCCGTACAGAACCTTCGTGTCGCCCGAGACGTCCTTGCCCTTGAAGGTGCCGACACCGCTAACACGGTGCGATTCGACCTCTGCCGACTGATAGCCGCCCTCTACCTCGACGCGGTATCCCCAGCCGCCTGCCGTCCGCCCGCCGTAACCAGCGACCAGCGATCCGGTATATCCCGGATCATCGTAGGAATTGCGGATATCGGCTGAAGAGTTCGCGCCCTCGGGACCGACGGTGAACTCCGTGTCACGGGGCAGGGTCACACCGGCACGGGCACCGACATAGATCCCCCGTGCGCGCCATCCGGCTGCCGCAGGTTCAGCGGCATAGGTCGGTTCCGCATAGGTTACGGCAGGGGCAGCCGACGGAACGACGATATTGTACGTCGCGTCCTGATCGGTGGGGATGGTGTAGGTCTGGCTGTAACCGGGGGTCGCCGTAACAGCCCCGTGACCGGCGCTCGGCGTGGTCGTGACGATACCCTGCGGGGAAACCTGATACTGGCCGCCTGCAGCGGCACCGGCGTCGTAGGTGGTGCCCAGCGTCGGCTGAGCGCCGACCGTGAAGGTGCCGTCCGCCGGAATGCTCATCGTTCCGCCTGCGGGTGTATAGACACCGTTGATATAGACGCCCTGCGCGGTGGCAGTCGCGGTATGGCCGACGATGCCGATCAGGGCCGTGGTGAGGAAAAGGGTTCGGATCATGGGATGCCTCTCTCGCTGATACATATCGGCGAAAGTCGCAAACGGAGATGCGTAGAGCAAACCGGATCGAAATTTATATTATGTAATGATTTATTATTTCTACGTTAAGGTTAATACACCGTCGATAAAGTCACATTTTACTTCGTGCATTATTGTCGTTCTGCTCAAACTCTACAATGCGCGCCAGCCAATGTCCGACCGGAAGAACCCGGTCTTCCACCGTACGGCATCCACCGCTCCGTAGGCGCGGTTCCGTGCATCGGCGACATCCCGCCCGAGGGCCGTTATGCCGAGGACGCGGCCTCCATTGGAAAGGATCGCGTCACCCTGCGTCTTCGTCCCCGCATGGAAGATCAGTACGGCGGGATCGGAGCCGGCCTCGTCCAATCCCTCGATCGCATCCCCCCGTTCATAGGAGCCGGGATAGCCCTGCGCGGCCATGACGACGGTGAGGCAGGCATCGCTCTTCCAGTCGAGGGATTGGCCGTCGAGGGTTCCCGTTGCGCAGGCTTGCAGGATCGGTAGCAGATCGGTCTCCAGCCGGGGGAGGATGCATTGGCATTCGGGATCGCCGAACCGGGCATTGAACTCGATGACCCTTGGCCCTTCCGCCGTCAGCATCAGGCCGACATAGAGAACGCCGGAATAGGGTGTCCCCCGCGCCCGCATCTCCGCCAGTACGGGCGCGACGATGGTATCCATCGTCACTTTCTCGATTTCTGGCGTAAAGACCGGAGCGGGCGAATAGGCTCCCATACCGCCCGTATTCGGGCCGGTATCGCCGTCATGGGCGCGCTTGTGATCCTGCGCCCCAGCCAGCGGCAGGGCGGTCCGGCCATCCGTCAGCACGAAGAAACTCGCCTCCTCGCCCACCAGCATCTCCTCCACCACGACCCGGCCACCACCGGGGCCATCGAAGATGCCGTCGATGGCATCGAGGGCTTCCTGCCGCGTTTCGGCGACGATCACCCCCTTGCCCGCCGCAAGACCATCCGCCTTCACGACGATGGGCGCGCCCTGTTCGTCGAGATGCCGCTTCGCTGCCTCGGGCGTGTCGAACACCCCATAGGCGGCGGTCGGCGCGCCGCTCGCGATGCAGATTTCCTTGCTGAAGGCCTTGGATATCTCCAGCATCGCAGCGGCCTGACTGGGGCCGAATACCGCGATCCCCGCCGCCCGTGCTGCATCGGAGACCCCGGCGGCCAGCGGCGCTTCCGGCCCGATGACCAGCAGATCGACGGATTCCCGCTCGCAGAAGCCGACCACGGTTCCCGCATCCTCGATGGGCAGGTCGATGCAGTCCGCAACGGCGGCGATCCCGGCATTTCCGGGGGCGCACCAGAGTGTCTGCAGACGCGGACTGCGCGAAATCGACCAGCAGAGCGCATGTTCACGCCCGCCCCCGCCCAGAACCAGTACCCGCATCCGTCTTCTCCCATGGACCCCGCTTCGATCGCCGTTCTATGGTGTCTCGCGAAATGCGGCAAGGAGTGGACATGGTCATCGACCGGGACGACGATGGAGATGACGGCGGGGACGAGCAGGGGAACCTCGCGGAACAATCCGTTACGGACCTGTCCAACGCGATCAAGCGCACCGTGGAGGACCGTTTCGGCCTCGTGCGCGTGCGCGGCGAGATCGGCCGCGTCTCGCGCCCCCGTTCGGGCCATGTCTATCTCAGCCTCAAGGACGACAAATCGGTCATCGACGGCGTTCTCTGGAAGGGCGTCGCATCGCGCCTGACGGTCTCGCCGGAGGAGGGGATGGAGGTCGTCGCGACGGGGCGGCTGACGACGTTCGGCGGCCAGTCGAAATACCAGATCGTCATCGACAACCTCGTCCCCGCCGGGGCGGGCGCGCTGATGGCGATGCTCGATGCGCGGCGGCGGGCGCTGGAGGCCGAAGGGCTGTTCGCGCCCGAGAGAAAACGCGCGATTCCGCTGATCCCGCGCACCATCGGCGTCGTGACCTCCCCCTCCGGGGCCGTGATCCGCGACATCCTGCACCGCCTGCGCGACCGCTTCCCGCGCAAGGTGCTGATCTGGCCCGTCGCCGTACAAGGGGCAAAATGCGCCCCCGAGGTGGCCCGCGCCATCGACGGGTTCAACCGCCTCACACCCGGCGGCGCGCTGCCACGCCCCGATCTGATCATCGTGGCGCGGGGCGGCGGCTCGGTCGAGGATCTGTGGGGCTTCAACGAGGAGGCGGTCGTGCGGGCCACTGCAAACTCGGCGATCCCGCTTATCTCTGCGGTGGGCCACGAAACGGACACAACCCTGATCGACTACGCCTCCGATAAACGCGCACCGACCCCGACGGCGGCGGCTGAACTCGCCGTGCCCGTCCGCCTCGATCTGATGGCCTACCTCGATCAACAACACGCCCGCATGTCGCGCGCCCTCAGTCAGGGGGTGATGCAGCGCGGCCAGCGGCTGCGCGACATCTCCCGCGCCTTGCCACGCCCCGATGCGCTGCTCGACACGCCGCGCCAAAGACTGGATCGCGCAGCCGAGCGTCTCACACGCGCCGCCGCCCTGACCGAAACGCCAAAATTGCGATTCGAGCGTGCAGCAACCCGCCTTGATCCCGCTTTGCTGGCAGGGGTCCACCGCCGCAAAATGATGCTCGCAGATATGGCTGGCGGGTTACGCCCCGCCACGCTTCACCGCCGTGTAACGCAAGACCGCGCAACATTGACCGACCGCGCACGGCGCCTGCACCCCGCGCTTGCCCGCGACCAAAGCCTGCACGCAGCCCGCCTGCACCGCGCCACCAAATCCCTGTCGGACGTGGCCCATCGCCAGCTTGCAAACTGGAAAAGCCAGATCACCGCAGCCGAACGGCTGCGCCGCACGCTGGGCTATGAAGCCACGCTTGAACGGGGTTTTGCCGTGGTGCGCAGTGACGATGCGCTCGTCACGACCACAGCCCGGGCGGCACAGGAAACCACGCTCGAAATCCAGTTCGCAGACGGTAAAATAACCGTCCGCCCCTAGGTCCTATTTTCTCTGACTTTAAATACTCCGGGGGAATTGGCCCTGGGGCCAATGGGGGCCGGCCCCCGAACAGCGGCTTGCGGGTCAAACCCCGATTTTCGGGCCCAGACACAACATTTCTTGCGTGTTTTCGCGCGCTTCGAACAGCGGTGTGATCGCAGGGTTATTCTCGAACCGCGCCACCAGCCCGTCTGCGCCGCGCTCAAAGCTCCAGCATTGCGGCGCCTCGATGTCCTCGTAAGTGAAACAGATCATCCCGTCCGCCTCGTACCACGTCCCGTCCATGCATTGCCCGTCCAGAAACGACCAACGGACGCGGTGGTCGGGCAGATAGATCTCGGCGCCGTAAGGTTCTGACCCGTTGCCATAGAACAGCGTCTTGCCACGGGTATAGTCGTCAAATTCCTGCGCTGTCATTGACGATTGCGCAGCGGCGGGCAGGGCGGTGCAGGCCCAGATCAGGATGGCAAGAACTCTCATA
>ENA-ORXM01002213-ORXM01002213.1-marine-metagenome-genome-assembly--contig:-NODE-2213-length-23561-cov-10.704820_pt1 | contig 23561 bp, 17 predicted proteins | sample MGYA00237867_ERZ511480 | MGnify/ENA primary metagenome ERZ511480 (study PRJEB26309, sample SAMN06266103) | marine metagenome | isolation source: Algal blade | place: United Kingdom:Sidmouth, United... | reverse complement strand
TTTTCGGAAAAGACACCCTAAGCCCCGAAACCATCAAAGTAAAAGAATTCATCTTAGCCCCATTCGGAGCAACCACCATCGGCTACTTCCTCTTCCAATAGCTATCAGGGCTATTTTTCATGGTTATTACCTTAGTAAAGAAAAAATCTCATTCACCAACACGCCCACATTATTCCCTTCATTGTCTACTGTAAGATCTGCTTGGAGATAGGTATCTTGGCGTTGAGATAGGAGATTTTCGATGAATTGGCTTAGGGCTTCGTCTTCTAAGTGGGCGAGCATGGGGCGATTGGCTTTGTCGGCTCGGAGGCGACCTACTAAACGGGGGATGGATAGGCGTAGGTAAAGGCTCGTTCCATTTTCTTTGATCCATGCCATATTGTCGTTGTGGCAAGGTGTTCCGCCGCCTGTGGCGATTAAGGTGTTGGCTAAGGTTTGGGTGGCTTGGAGGGTTTCGGATTCTATCTTTCTAAAAGTGGCTTCGCCTGATTCTGCGAAGATTTCGGAGATGGTTTTTCCTGTTTTTTCGACGATTAGGGCGTCTAAATCAAGGAAGGTATAACCCAATTTTTGGGCTAATTTTTTGCCAATGGTTGTTTTGCCGCTTGCCATAAAGCCGATAAGATAGAGTCTTGTATCTTTTATCATTGTTAGAATTTGGGTTTTTGTTCTTGGATAGGGGGGATGACCATGCAAGATAGACCTGATAGTAGTGGTATGGCTTTCTTTCGTTAAGTTTTTGATGCTGTTGGGACAAGGCATGCCTTGTCCGTACAGTCCCATTTTCGTCTATTTGTGATAAGTAGGTTAAAAAGCCATAAGAACGGATAGCAGGCCTTTCCGTCACGACGAAGCAAAACCACCGTTCTCTCCAAATAAAAATAGAATAGTAAAATGTATCTTTACCCCCAAACGAGGTCATAAATAGAGAAGAATTACCTTTTTTTGTAACAATAAAGCTTAAAATTAGTTTTATTATAGTGGGATTTGGTTAATTATATGTTAAACCCTTCTGTGAACTTATAGAATGGCTTATTTTTATGTTGTTAAAGTTATCACTTTTACTGAACGAATTCAAATATGGCGGCGAAAAGCAATTATCAAGTACTCATTAATCGACTGGATCGGTTTATCCGAAAATACTACCTTAATAAATTAATTAGAGGGGTGTTGTATACAGTTGGTTTAGTTTTAGCATATTTTTTATTGATTAGTGTCTTAGAATACTACTCTTATTCCTCTCAAAATGTTAGAAAATTCTTTTTCTTTAGTTTTGTAAGCCTTACAGCATTAGCTTTTGGAGGATGGGTCTTAATGCCCTTGCTCAACTATTTTAAGCTGGGCAAAGTGATTTCGCACCAACAAGCAGCAGATATTATTGGAACGCACTTTGTGGGCGTCAAAGATAAATTGCTGAATGTCCTTCAACTTAAATCGCAAGCCAGAGATTCGCATTATAGTAAAGAATTGATCGAAGCGAGTATTGACCAGAAGATTGATAACATCAAATTGGTTCGATTCCGTTCGGCGATTGACCTTTCCAACAACAAACAATACCTTAAATACGCCCTTGCGCCATTGGCTGTATTGGCTTTTATCTTGTTTTTGCGCCCAAGTATGATTAAAGAGTCTACCTCTCGTATCATCAGTTATGACAAACAATTTGAGAAAGCAGCACCGTTTAACTTTAGTGTGAGTAATGATAACTTGGAAGTAATTCAGTTTGAGGACTTTTTGCTCAATATAGAAGCGGATGGTGAAGTTTTGCCAACAGATGTGAATGTCTTTATCAATGATTTCCCTTATAGAGCGACAGAAACCAAATCAGGCGAATACAATTATAAATTTAACAAATTGCAAAAAACGGTTGATTTCTATATGGAATCAGGCGGTTTTAAGTCTAAGACTTACACTTTGGAAGTGATTCCTAAACCTGCAATTACAAGTTTTACTGTAGAAATTGATTATCCTGCTTATACAGGTAAAAAAGATGAATTGGTCAATAATACGGGTGATATGGTGTTGCCTACGGGTACAAAAGTAAATTGGAGCTTTGAGTCGGAAAATGCTGATTTGGTGAATATGAAGTTTGCCAGAGAAGATACGATGGTGAATACGAATCGTACAGGGAAAGATTATCATACACATGGGCGTCGATTGTACAAAGATACGCCGTATATGATCTATGTATCAAGCGAAAAAGTGCCTAAAGCCGATTCAATTGGGTATAGTATTTCTGTAATTCCTGATTTATATCCAGAAATCACAGCACAACAATTTCCAGATAGTGCGGACAATAAGCTGATTTACTTCTTGGGCGATGCATCGGATGATTATGGTATCAAGGGCATCAATTTTAGATACAATGTACAAGGTAAAACCAATACAAATAAAACCATTGCGATAGAAAAAGGTAGCTTAAAAAAGGCTTCTCGTTATACGTATACTTGGGATTTGCATGAATTAGAGTTGAGTCCTGGCGATAAATTGTCTTATTACTTTGAAGTTTGGGATAATGATGGCGTGAAAGGAAGCAAAGTATCTCGTTCTAATACGATGGTGTACGAATTGCCTACTTTAGAGGAATTGGAAGAACAAGCAGATGAAGGAAAAGAGGAATTTAAAGCGGATTTGCAAGAAACAATCGATGATGCAAAAGACTTGAAAAAAGAAGTAAAAGCTCTTCAAGAAAAAATTATAGAGAAGAAAGAATTGAATTGGGAAGACAAAAAGCAAATTGAGAAGCTGTTAGAAAAACAAAAGAGCCTACAAAAGAACGTTGAAAACGTCCAAAATAAATTCAAAGAGAACAATGAAAAAGAAGAAGAATTTAAAGAGTTTTCGGAAGAAATGCAGGATAAGAAAGAGCAGTTAGAAAAACTGATGGAAGAGGTCTTGACCGATGAAATGAAGGAGATGTTGGAAAAGATGGAAGAGATGATGGAGGAAATGGAAAATGAGGAAATGATGGAGGAATTAGAGGATATGGAATTGGACAACGAGCAGTTGGAAAGAGAATTAGACCGTATGATGGAACTCATGAAAGAGATGGAGTTGGAGCAAAAAATGCAGGAAACGGTTGATAAATTAGAGGAACTTGCCAAAGAAGAGGAAGAATTAGCAGAAGAAACGGAGAAAAACGAATCTGGTGATTTGAGTGAGGAAAAAGAAAAGCAAGAGGAAATCCAAGAGGAGTTTGAGAAAGTAAAAGAAGATATGGAGGAAATCACGGAAATGCAAGAGGAATTAGAGAAAGATACGGAAGGCATGAAGGAGCAAGAGGAAATGTCGGAACAGGCAGAACAAGAAATGGAGCAAGGGCAGGAGGAGATGGAGCAAAAAGAGAACCAAAAAGCAAGCAAAAGCCAAAAAAGCGCCGCACAACAAATGCAACAAATGGCACAGCAAATGCAACAACAGATGCAGGAAATGCAACAAGAGCAGGAGTCTGAAGATTTACAAGCAATTCGCCAGCTTTTAGAAAATCTCATTGATATGTCTTTTGACCAAGAAAGAGTCATTGACGAAATCGAACAAACAACAGTAAACAATCCAACCTATACAGATTTGGTACAACAACAGCACAAATTGTTGGATGATTTCCAAATTATTGAGGACAGTGTCTTGGCTTTAGCAAGCAGAAGCGCGCAAATTGAGTCGTTTGTGATAAAGGAATTGAGCGTCATTGACCAAAATTTCACAGAAACCATCGATCATTTAGAAGATAGAAAAGTAAAAGATGCCAGTGTGAACCAACAATACATTATGACAAGTGTTAACAACTTGGCCTTGATGTTGAGTGAGTCGATGCAACAGATGCAACAACAAATGGCAAGTCAAATGCCAGGAAGCGGAAATTGTAACAAACCTGGGGGTTCTGGAAGTGGGATGAGTGGCATGAAAAAGATGCAACAACAACTCAATGAGCAATTAGCCAAAATGATGGAACAGATGGGCAGCAAGTCAGGGGATGGAAAATCTGGAGACAAAGGAGAGAAAGGAAAAGACGGAAAAGGCGGTATGAGCAAGCAATTTGCAGAAACAGCTAAAAAACAAGCTGCCATTCGAGAAGCAATGAAGCAGTTTAATAAGGAAAATAACAAAGATGGTAAGGGCGATTTGGGCGATTTAGAAAAGTTGATGGAAGAAATGGAAAAGACGGAAGAAGACATTGTTAACAAAAAAATTACCCAAGAATTGATTGAGCGTCAAAAGGAAATTATGTCCAAATTGTTGGAAGCAGAAGAAGCAGAGAGACAAAGAGGACAAGAAGAGAAGCGACAAGGAGAGACAGCACAAGAAAGAGTCAAAAATATACCGCCACAAATTGAAGAGTACCTCAAGAAAAGAGAGTCCGAAGTGGAGCTATATAAGACCGTTTCGCCCGAATTACGCCCTTATTACAAAGAATTAGTAGAAAAATACTTTAAATCAATCAGTTTTTAACCTCAAAAATTGACTTTTTGGCAAGTTTGTTGTAGTATGCAAGATACGGGAGACACAAGATCAACCATCTTTACATCCCTTTAAGTAGATAAAATAAGTAAATAGTTACTGTTAAAATGAACTATTTTCACTCTTTATTGTGTTGAAAATATAAAGGTTAAACAATAAATTTTTATTATGATTTTATTTCCTTTTTGCCTATAACACTTGAACTATTATGTACGTGACTGAAGAGTTATCAATCTCGCTTGATTCTAGGCTGGGGAGCATAGAACAAGTAGAGCCTTTCATTCAACGTTGTCGAAGTAATTGCCGTTTTAATGAAACACTGTACCATGACATACTGCTTGTCTTGACAGAAGCCGTAAATAACGGAATAATACACGGTAATCGCATGCAACCGAATAAAATTGTAAAAGTCTGCTTTTCGTCTGACGAAAGCCGCCTAAAATTTACAGTTTGTGACGAAGGCAGTGGATTTAATCCACAAAACATTCCCGATCCGACCATTGCACAACGCTTAGACAAACCTAACGGTAGAGGAGTCTTTCTTATGAAAGCCTTAGCCGATAAGTTGGACTACATGGACAATGGCCGTACTGTCTCAATAGAGTTCTCCTACTGAGATTGTCTAAATAAGACGAAAAAAAGTCCCGTAAACCCTCGTTTTCGGGACTTTTTTCATGCACTTCGGTATATTGGGAATTAGTGTGTTGGTAAATTAGAGAATTAGGAAGTCAATCTTTCCCAAATCACAAAAACCCATTGGTAATCAGTACAATTATTGATTTTCCTCTACAATGTTCCTTTCAACGCAAAGGCGCAAAGGTTACGCAAAGTTCGCAAAGCATTAGAACGACATTTCATTTGTAGTCCCTTGCAGCTAAGGTGAGTAGCGGTTTCTACAACTACAAAAACCACAAAAACTACTTAAACCACAAAAACCACAAAGGAATGCAATTCCACACAGAACCCCCACTACAATTCAAGCTAAAAGACCCCACAAAAATAAAAAAGTGGCTCAACAACGTCATCGAAACAGAAAACCATGAAGCAGGAGCAATCAACTATATCTTTTGCACCGATGAATACCTCTACAACATCAACATGGAATACCTCCAACACGACACCTACACCGACATCATCACTTTCGACAATTCCGAAGAGGAAAACCTCATAGAGAGCGACATGTTTATCAGCATCGAACGCATCCAAGACAACGCCAAACAACGAAATATTCCTTTTGAGACCGAGCTTCAGCGAGTGTTAGTACACGGCATTCTCCACCTTTTGGGACACAACGACAAAACAGACGAACAAAAAGTAGCGATGCGTAAAACAGAAGACCACTATTTAGCGTTATATGAAAGTTAAAAGGAATAGTTTATCTCAAACGCAGGATTTTTTATAACAATCCTTAACTATTGATTCATACAAAATGTTTCAAAACAGCATTATAGGCATCCTTATCATATTTATCTTCACCACTTGCAAGATTGACCCCAAAGAACCACCCACCACGCTACCAATAAAAATCCCGACAGGCACAAAAGACATCTCCTACACCGAAGCCATGATGCTCCTCATCGACACCACCTGTTACACAGGCATCCAAGTTTTAGAAGTTGAAGACCATTTAGGCATGAAATCAAACAGTGCCGAATACGATTTTATCGACAACATTCTCAGCGATTTAGCTCCCAAAATTCCCCAAAAAACAAAATACAGCAAACGAGAAGCCCTCCAAATCCTCAAAACCATCCACGAACAAATTTGGAAACACAATAAAGAACTCCTAAGTTACAACAGCAGCTTTAGCATGTGTTTACGCTATCAAATCTTTGATTGCGACATCATGAGTTTATTGTACCTCACGATAGCCGACCATTTCGATTTGCCCCTATATCCCGTCTATATGCCCGACCACCTATTCATTTTGTGGAAAGACAAGCAAAATTCAATTTATTGGGAAACTACTGAAGGAAAAATCAAGAGCCAAAAATTCTATCTCAACAAAATCAAGCTCAAAAAATCACAAATAGGAGAGGGCTTAATCCTCCAAAAACTCAATAGAAAGCAATTGACCGCCTTAGCGCATTACAACATTGCCTTAGCCCAAGCCAACAAAGGCTACTACCCCAAATCCTACAAATTGCTATTCCAAGCCTTAGAAATATCGCCAGAATGGTTAGAACCCTATCGTTTATTGGGCAAATTATACCAAAGCGATAAACGCTACCACTACGCAGAAGCCGCCTATTTAGAAGGTTTAGCAATCGTTCCCGACATGCATTTACTCAAAAAAGAATTAGAAGACCTATACAATCTAATCGGCTGTGAAGAAGAAGCGAAAGCCTTGTGGAAAAAAGAAAAGCAGTAAGTTTAGTAGAAGTAAAGTAACAAATCTTGCCTTTCCAAACAAGTTTCAATCGACTGTCGATTAGTTTTTATACTTTTTTATTTTGGAGAGAACGGGGGGATGCTCCGTCGTCACACATGCTCTCGCTATCCGCTAATATGCTAAAGCCAACGCAAAACCTTTAGCCAGGCTGTTTAGCATTCCGCTACTATCGAGTCTATTTTGGATGGTCAGTGGCTTTTTTTAGTTTATGTAGTTGTAGAAACCACAAAAACTACTCAAACCACAAAAACTCGTTTCGAAATAGCCATTGCCTCCTGAAAAGCCTCCATATTCAAATTAAGATTTACATTTTTTTCCTCAAAGAAGCCAAGCAGTTTTTCCGTAGGCATATTGCCCACCAAATCATCCTTAGCCATCGGACAACCCCCATATCCCTTAATTGCCCCATCAAAACGGTGACAACCATAAGCAAAAGCGGCATTGACCTTTTCCTCCCAAGTTTCAGGCGTCGTATGAAAGTGCGCCCCAAACTCCACTTTAGGATAATGATGCGTCATCACATCAAAAGTATTGGCAATAATTTCTGGTTGTGCCACCCCCACCGTATCAGACAAAGACAAAATTTCCACCCCAATACCCACCAAACGATCTACCCAATGCTCCAAGAGAGCAACATCCCAAAAATCATCATAAGGATTACCAAACGCCATCGAAACATAGACCACAAGTGATTTGGCATGCATTTGACATAAATTGAGCATCCGTTCTACTAATTCGACAGATTCCTCTATGGATTTTTTGGTATTTCGCTGTTGAAATGTCTCTGAAATGGAAAAGGGATAGCCCAAATAGTGAATTTCATCATAATCACAAGCAGTAGTCGCCCCCCGTTCATTGGCAACAATGGTGAGCAATTTCGTTTGAGTATCTTGTAATTGTAGACGAGAAAGGACGCTGTGGGTGTCTCGCATTTGCGGAATGGCTTTTGGCGATACAAAACTGCCACAATCTAAAGTATCAAATCCTACTTTTAAGAGGGCATTGACATATTCTACTTTTATATCGGTTGGAATGAAATCATGTATGCCTTGCATGGCGTCACGAGGACATTCTATAATCTTAATGGAACTCATTTTTGAATTTTTTTGCAAAGGTAGGGTTTTTTGTTTTAGTAGTTTTTGTGGTTTTAGTAGTTTTGTTCGTTTGAGTCGTTTGAGTCGTTTTGCTCTGCAAAAAATCAGTGAAATCAAAAAAAAACCTAAAAATCCGTGATTCAAGTCTTTGGGAGCTTGTAACTACAAAAACTACAAAAACCATCAACTACAAAAACTAAAAAGAAGGTACAGACCATCCAAAATAGACTCGATGGTAGTGGAATGCTAAATGTGTGGCAGGGCAAGAAGTTTTGCGCTGATTTTAGCATATTAGCGGACAGCGAGACCCTGCATTGCGATGAAAGACGAACCGTTCTCTCCTAAAAAATCAAATAACTTTGTGTGTAGAAATATTTATTTTTTGAGTATAGGTTAAATAAATATTATATAAATTACGTTTTTTTTTAATTTATACGTAAATATATTTTTTAGATATAAAGAATATGATTATGGAGTTGTTTTATAAAAGATAAAATGCTTTTAATGGACTATATGTAAAATATTCTGATATTTTATTGTTTGATTATTAGTATTGGTATTGTAAGAATAAGGTAGAAATATCTTGGTTGAAATTTTGAAAGTTGCGGAGAATTTAGTATATTTGGTATCGAGAAATCCTACCCAATCTAAAGACATTTTACAAAATTATCTTATAATCTGATTTTTTGACTGTCACTTTTTTATAAAAGTTCGGTCAGAAAGACAGTACACGGGAAGATATGTAGTTTAGTGTGCTAATTACCATCAAAAGTTTGTTACTCAAAACAGCATAAAGCGTAAAAGGCAAATTGACTTAGAGTTGTCTTTTAAATATGTTCTATATACCTATTTTATATTTAAAAATTTACAGTTAATAACAAAAACAAACAACCTTATGAGTAGATTATTACTTGTGCTACTTGGTTTAGCTTGGGCTCTTTTTGCCGCATGGTTATATACAGCATCTTGTTGTAGTGCAGCCGTAGCAGGAGGAGCAGCAACAACAACAGCCGCAGCAGCAGGAGGTGCGGCGGCAAATGCAGCACTGTGGAAGGTTACAGATGGAAGCAAAACAGTAGCGGATGCATCTGCTTCTTATGGATTCAAAGAGGGAAGTGCCATTGCCAATATTCCAGAAGCAAACAAAGAAGGGTTGAAAGAATTGGCAGACTACCTCAAAAACAATCCTAAAAAAACACTTACACTTTCAGGAATGTATACTACTGCTGAAGGAGGAAGCCATAGTGGTTTTGCAAACTTAGGAGAAGCAAGAGCCGCAGCCATTAAAACAAGATTGGTTGCCAATGGTGGAGATGCCAAACGTATTTTTACAAAAGGAATGAACCACAAAAGCGGTAAGTTTGATCGAGAAGATGGGATGGTTTATCGTTGGGGAGTTGTAAAAGCTCCAGCAAAAAACAATGCCTCTTCTGGCCTAAGTATTAGAGATGGAAGCCTACTTGCTGCGACTGCTGGAGGAAATTTCCTTTTTGACAAAGATGGCTTTAGAGTAAATCAGCCGATTCAAGGCGATGTCAAAAATGCACTTCAAAAAACAGTAACACACCTTAAAAAGAATCCAGATAAAGTGGTGACAATCACTGGTCCTTATGGAAAAAATGAGAAAAATACAGGAGCTTTTGAGAATCTTGGAATTGCTCGTGCCAATAGCGTTAAAAACGAAATGGTGACATTGGGCGCAAGTCGTTCTCAAATAGAAACAAATGGTCGATTGATTAATAACATCAAGTTTAACAACAAAAACAAATTAGTTGGTGGTGTTAATTTTGCTTTCTCTAAAGCAAAGAAAAATGATGATAAGTTAGCTAAAATTGAAAAGCGACTTAAAATTGGACCAAAATATCTTTACTTTGAAACAGGTAAAGACGTTGTAAAATTAAATTCAGAATTACGTAAATACTTTGCAGATTTAGTCTATTATTTAGATAGAAAGCCGAATGCCAAAGTAAATGTAGTAGGACATACAGATAGTCAAGGAGGACGTGCTTCCAATATTAAATTGGGGCAAGGACGTGCAGATTTTGTAAAGAAATATCTGGCAAATAACGGAACAGGTACAAAACAAATTAGAACATCGTCAAAAGGCCCTGACCAGCCACTTGATAGCAATGATACTTCTTCTGGACGACAAAAGAATCGTCGTGTTGAAGTTCGTGTACCTTAATTATTTTTTAGTAATGACTCATTACTAGTCAAACAAATTTTATAACAAACAAAAAATAAAAATAAATGTTATTATTTCTTTCTTGCGCTACTGCTTGGTGGCTTTTCCCTCTTACTGCACTGATAGGGGGTATCATTGGCTGGATTTTAAAACAACTCTTTGGTAAAAAATGGAAAGGTCTTTATGAGACAAAAGAGACTGAGTATGGTCGTTTAAAAGGACAGTACGATACAACCAATAAAGACTACCGTTTGATTCAAGACCGTTATGGTAAATTAGAAAAACAAGAATTAGATTGGAGAAACAAGTACAAAGGCTTGGATACAACGCACTTGAATTTTCAATCTAAATACAATACAGATATTGCTAGTTGGAAATCAAAGCACGATGCTTTAGCTCCTCAAGTGGAGAGCTGGAGAAAAAAACACGATGCTTTAGCTCCTGAAATTGCAAGCTGGAAATCAAAGCACGATGCTTTAGCTCCTGAAATCGAAAAATGGAAGGCAGCTCATGATAAAATGAAAGCGGCTCACGATAAAGTAAAAGCTGATTATGATGGACACATGAAAATCTGTCAGCACAGCAAAGTAAAAGTGTACGAAGAAGAAGCAGCTAAATGGAAAACAGCTTACGAAAAAGCAAAACCATTTGAAGAAGAAGCAACTAAATGGAAAGCAGCTTACGAAAAAGCAAAACCATTTGAAGAAGAAGCAACTAAATGGAGAGTAGAGTATGATAAAGTGAAAGCAGAATACGATGAGCATATGGCTAATTGTAAAAGTGTAGATGCAGACTCATGGAGAAAGAAACATGATGCCTTATTAGCTGAATTAGAAGTAGCAAGAGGTAAAGCAGCTAAAGCTACTGGAGAGTTAGATGCCTTAAACGCATCCTTTACAAATATTTCTGCTAACTTTGATATTCTAAAGAACAATTTTGCAGACGCTGAAAAAGGTAAAAGTGATTGGGAAGTTCAAGCAGCAGATTGGAAAGCAAAATACAATCAATTGGCTAAAGAACGCATCCAAGAGGAAGCAAAAATGAAAGAGTGGCAAGGTAAGTACGATGAACTGAAAAAAGAATACAACGTTTATATTGTAAACTACAACAAATTAGAAGCAAGTAATAAAGATTTATTGACTAAATTAGAAGTTGCAGAAAAAGAAGCTAAAACGGCTAAAGAATGGGAAGCTAAGTACAACGAATTGTTGGCTAAATTCAATAGCCTACAAACAGATAACAACGCTTTAAATGCTAAATTTACTTCTCTTGATAGAGACTGGGACGGAAAATATGCCATTTTATTAGGAAGATTCAATGGTTTAGAAAAAGATAACAATGCCTTAAATAACAAATTGTCTTCTAACAATGCAGATTGGGAAAAGAAATACAATACGTTAAATAACGATTGGGACAAGAAATACAACGATTTATTAGCAAAATTAAAAGGCTTAGAAAAAGACAATAGTTCTTTACAAGTTGCTTTAGAGGAGTGTAGAAACAAACCAAAAGGTGATCCTGAGGCAGAAGCAAAATATAACAAATTATTCTTGCAATTTGAGGGATTAAATAAAGACAATGCTAACTTACAAAGTGAAATAGAAGCATTGAAACGTGCAGGTGCAAACCAAATAGACGAAGACAAATACAACCAATTGTTGGTAAAATTTGAAGGGCTTAACAACCGTTATACAAGTTTAGAAAAAGACAAACTCGGTTTAAGAGGCGCGTTAGAAGAAGCCAACAAACGTTTGGCATTAGCTTCTCAAAACGCTGTCTTATTGACACAATTCCAACAACGCTACGAGACTTCTAACAAAGAACGCAACGACTTTGCTTCTCGTATTCCAAGTTTAGAGGAAGAAATCTTAAGATTAAAAGCATTGTTGGCACAAAAACCAGCAGAAGCTCCAAAACCTAAGAAAAAAGGAAAAGAGACGAAAGAAGAAGTCTTAGCACGTATCCGCCAAAAAGCACAAAATATTGATTTCAATCGTATCGGACGCTTTACCGCAGATCAACAAGACGACTTAAAAGAAATTAGCGGAATTGGTCCTTTCATCGAAGAAAAATTACACGCTTTAGGTATCTATCGTTTCGAGCAAGTAAGCCGTTTTACAAGAGAAGACATTGACAAAATAAACGACGCAATCGAATTTTTCCCAGGTCGTATCCTAAGAGATGACTGGGTAGGACAAGCCGCAGAATTGGCGAAGAAAAATTAAATTTTAATGGGTTTTAGTGGTTAATAATTGGAAATCCTCGGCAGCTATCGTTGTCGAGGATTCTTTTATTTAGGAGAAGGAGAGAACAGAATCTTTGAAATTCTAAATTCTATTTTTTAGGAGAGAACGGTAAATTGCTTCGTCGTGAAGCATGCTCCCGCTATCCGCTACTATAGCAAGCCCTCGCAAAACTATTTAGCCAACACTTCCGCTATAACGCTACTATCGGGTCTATGTTAGAAGGACAGAACCGAAAATTATATGGACTTAAAGCAAACTAAAATAACTTAAATGGTTCAAGGAAAGCACCAAACTTATACGCACTAAAAATAACTTATATGGTTAAGAATAAACTTTTTTAATAAAAATATATTATATTTATAGGAATAAAATAAATATGATTATGTGTGCCTTATTAAAAGAACTGATCTTCAGCCACTACGATTTTCATCCGACCTTATCCTTTAAGATGTATGAAATAGACAATATAGGAGCAACACAAAGCGACCTATATGACAAACTAACAACCTCTATCTCCAGCTCCAAAGACGTTGTATCGCTCCCAATAGACCTAACCGTTCCTACCTTTGAGATTGCCCGAATCGTAGAATTTGACCACCAGCACATCGCCCTATTTTATGCAAGACTCCATCAAGAAGGCATCTTAGTTTTTCCAAGCATTCAAGACTTTGAGCAATTCAAAAAAGTGATAGAACTCTGCCCCAACTATTTCACCTTACCCCACGCCATACCCCACACCCAATACTTCCTCGTAGATCAACATCACCGCACCCTTTACAAAGACATACTTGCTGACATCCTAAAAATAGAAAAATACCTACTCAACCATTCAAAAGCGAGTTTACTCAGCATCGGCGAAGCCACCAAAACCCAAGCCATCGCCCTACAAGACAAACGCTTCAAAAGCTTCACGTCCAGCTTGCTCTACTACATCATAGACCTCGTAATGAACGAAACCCAACAACGTTTATCCCTCACCTACACAGAACAGCTCACCCGCAACGGCTACCAATACCAACCCATTTGCAAAGCCCCGAATGGCAGCACATTCCCCATAGCCGAAAAACTCTACGAAGCCTTCATCCAAGAAAGAGTCGTAAATGCATCAAGCGAAACAAATGCAAAAAACTTATCCATAGACAACACCCTTTTTTACCAATCCATGCCCAGCAACCTCTTTTACCAACTCACCAATCCCTACCTCCAAGAAACCTACGATTTGTATTTAAAAGACATGCCAGAATTCCCCACCAATTTAAATGGCGCATCATCAGCGAAAATGCCACCGAAAGGAAAGCAATATTTTAAGAAGAAGTAGAAAATATTGCCATCATTTTTGAGTTTATGTCATATACGTTTTAATAAAAATGGCATTGTACCTCAAAAGTTCGCCAAGTTTTATACAAAATAACTTAGCAAATCATAAAAAAAACATATATTTGGCATAACTATTGTTTTAGTATAAATATATTTACGGTAAAATCCCCTAAAACCTTGAAAGACACTACTTACCTATTTTTATTGGGCGGTTATGATTTAGAGATGGTAGAAATCAAGAAATTTCTTGATTTGGTGGGGGAGGTGTATATAGATAAGAAGCTCTCTTGGGGCGCAAAATTAAGTGCCTACCAAGCCGATTTAGGACGTACTGATGTCGTGTATGTCGGTATAGAACTTATCGAAGATATACCCCTTCCAGCCAACTATATCTCCATAGACCACCATAATGAACGAAGCCATGAACCTGCCAGTATAGAGCAGATAGCGACCTTATTGGGCATTTCTCTGTCCAGATACCAACGACTTGTTGCCGCCAATGACAAAGGGCATATTCCAGCAATGGAAGCAATCGGGGCAAGTTTAGGCGAAATCCAAAAAGTAAGGCGAGCCGATAGAAAAGCACAAGGCGTAACAGAAGAAATGGAACGTCAAGCCCAAAAGGATCTATTGAAAAGAGAACATAAAAATGGGATTGTGTTAATCAAAACCGTTTTAACTAAGTTTTCGCCACTCACAGACCGCCTAAAAGCCAAAAGATTGTTGATTTACAACGATACAACACTGTGTTATTATGGCAAAAACGCAGAAAAACTATCTATTCACTATAAATCATTGGTAGATGAAAAAAAAGCATATTCAGGCGGTGGCAGCAATGGGTTTTTTGGGCTTGTTGGGGGGCTTTTTGAAAAAGAGGCAATCGAAAAATTTGTTAGAGAAATCATTGAAAGAGAAGGAGGATGGGATGGATGAGGGAAAACAAAAAACAGTTCTTGAGCATCCATATAGTTTACATACTTTCTTTTTTGTATTTAAATGGGAAAGGGTTAGTAAAAGTCAAGGTTTATTTAAACAATTAAATTTTGAAGGAAAGTTTGATTTAACAAATTTTGAAAGCCAACTTAACTGTCAGAACAATATTCTAAATAAATTAGGAATGAAATGGGAAAGGAGGCAGTTTGAACTTAATAATAAATATTATAAAAAAGGAGGAGATAATGTTACTTATAAAAAATACAGCGAGTATAATTATTTTTACGATTTTGTACGACCTTCAATCTATGATTTAAATAAAAACTTATTTAGCATAACTGAAAAATTGAGTGGAAACAACCAATATGAAATATTACAACATTATGAGTTACACATTCCCAATGAGATAAAAGCAAAATACAAGATAAGAAAAGAAAAAAACAAATGGGAGAACGAAAATACCCCAAAAGATAAATTTTTCGAGTATATATTAAGTGTTGATGACATCATATTAAATGTGTATAAGACAGGTGTAGCCATCATCACATTTCATTTAGAAAATTGGGAAACAAATGATGAAAATGATATATTGAAAATTAATCAATTTGGAAGGCGGATTACACCTCCTTTTATATCTTCCAAAGGGTTGAAATCTGTAAAAGGATCAGAATTAGCAGATGAGGTTGGATTACAGTTTTTTAAAGAGGATTCTTGTATAGAAAGTTTGATTGAAAATTTTGAAAGGAATGATGAAACACCTAAGCTTTATCTTAATAATAAAATAGAAAAACCTTTTTTACTTCCAATTTTTATAAGGGCATTGTTACCTAATTGTAACTTTTTTGATTCTTATGAGGAAATACACAAAGAAGGTATTTTTATCTATCCTGTAATTGATGATCGAATGTTTGTATTGAGTTGGTATGGAAATACAACGATAGCTAGTAAACTGACAAGGAAGAGTGATCTTTCAATAATTAAGGCTAAAAATTTACAGCGATCAGAGTGGGAAATATATCCTGAAACTGTGAATTATGAGGATGATGAGTATTGGTACAAATATTTATTTATAGATAGTGGACTGAAAACTTGTCAAAATGATAAAATGACTCAAGAAATGTTGAAAAAACATGGTTATTATAGATGGAGTAATTTTAATACTTTTTATGGAGTAAGTCGTTATTCATTTGTATGTATTACTAACGATTATGAAAAATTAAAGAAAGATGGAGCTGGTTATATTCCTAATCATATTAGAAGTATGTATTATAAAATGGTTGAATTAAGTCTGATTCAACGAGCATCCATTTTACGTTTTTCGGACGAAGTAACAGAAGTCTCCACTTTAAAACCAGAAGAAGGGTTAATTGAGAGAATAGATGATTTATATAAGAATTACATTCGTTTTATCAACAAAATTTACTTTAGAGAAATAACAGCACAAGAACAAGGAATTGAACTATATAATTTGATTCAACAACATTTTAATCTTGAAAGAGATGTAAAAGATTTAGATAATGAGATACAAGAATTGTACAATTATGCACTTCTGTATGAGCAACAAGAGTCTCAAAAAGCAATTAATAGAATTACTATATTAGGAGCATTGTTCTTTATTCCAACATTTATTCTTAGTTACTATGGAACAAATATTTTTGATGAAAATCTTATTACTTTAAACAAACAGGGAATTAAACTAATTATAATTTCATTAGGAGTTATTATGGTGTTATCTGTTTTTATTTTTAAGAGCAGTAAAATTAAGAATAATCTATCCACTTTCAAAAAATATACACTATTGATAATGTTTCTTGTAATGATATTTCTCATTGTATTACCTTTATCTCCTTACTTTAAAAAATCAGAAGAAGAAAATAAAAGTGAGCGTTCTTTTGAGGATAATCGTGTGATTAAATTAATGGAAAAACAAAATCAAATTATCAAAAATAATACTGATATAATAAATGAATTGAAAATAGTTTTAGAAAATGATACATTAAATCCAAAACTCCAAACAAATGAATGAAAATCCATTTTTATTGAAAATCCAACTAAAACAACATACCCCTCTCATTCATTTCCAGAGTGAACAGGTGGGCGCAACGCTTCGGGCGACAGAAGTGAAACCTAAGTTGGATAGGTTTATATTTCATAAATTTAAAGTTTTGTTTCCTAATGATACAACTTTGTATCCATACTTAAAATGCTTTGATTGCAGTGAAAAAGAACCATCTAAGTATAAGATTAGAATTTGTCATGAAGGAAATATGCCAAAAAAATATTTGATTGCATCCTATTTAAAACAAGATTATCAGAATTTACTTAAAGAAAATGAAATAGAATATTTGCATTCTATGCCTTATTTTGCTCAAGAAAGTGAAATTTCCGCATTATTTAATGAAGTAGGTGGTTATCAAGGTGAAAGAAGAAAAGAATATGAATTTGTTCCTCAGAAATTAAATGATATTTCTAAATGGGGAATCATGCATCATCCAGATGGGAAGCTTGATGATTCACCATTATATTTGAAAATAATATCATTTGAAAAGCCTATAATAGAAATTTTAGAAAAAGTTTTGCCTTACTTTTTTGCGTATGAAAATTTTGGAACTCGGCAAAGTAAAGGATTTGGATGTTTTTCAGTAGTACAAAAAGATATTAAATATGAAGAGTTACTGAAAAAGGTATATCCTACTATTCGTTATAAATTAGTACGAGAATTAAGAGGACTTCAACGACAATTAGAACAAATAGGTGGAGATTATAAACTATTGAAGTCAGGAAGAGGTAGTAAAGAAAGAGGTGGTTATGCAAAATCTCAAATGTTTCTATATGGTGTAGCACAGCCAAATCCTATTAGATGGGAAAAACGAAAATTTAAGAGATATGTTAATGATAATAAACCGTATAGCAAAATTGGTTTAAAAGTAGAGTCTGGTAATTCTTCTATTTATGATGAGAATGGAAATCAATCTTTTAAAGATCCAAATCCAGCTTATGATTATAAGTATATAAGAGCTTTATTGGGATTGGCAGAGCAATATGAATTGCAAACAGATAGAGGATGGAGTTATAAATATATAGTACAAGTAAAATCTCAAAATGGTATTGAACGTTTTCAGTCACCTATAATATTTAAAATTCATGATAATCACATCTATCTATTAGGCGAAGCTATTAATCCAAATATCTTGGGTAAGGATTTTGAATTTAAATTGAAAATGAAAAAAAATAATAAAATTGATGAAAATTTTGATAGAAGTATGTTCACTATTTCTACACCTACTACTTTTGATTTAGCAATGTTTTTACATTTTGCTCTTGTAACAGGTAGTGAAAAGATAAAAGGTTATACTAAATTATAATAACTCCTTAAATAAAAAGTAATGACAGAAAATGAACCAAAACTTAATAAGAAAGTCTATACAGCTTTAACAGTTGGTCCTATTTATAAGACACTACAAAATGTAAAAAGTACAAAGGCAATTTGGGGAGCTAGTTATATGTTTTCTTACATAATTAAACAAATTGTTAATAATATTAAAGGAGTCGATTTTCTTATGCCTTATATTGATAATATTGTAGTAGAAGGAAAGAGTATTAATCCCTTTACAGTTCAATCAGGCACAGGACTTTTTCCTGATAGAATTATTTTCACAGGCGATTATGATTATAGAAGTTTAGTAAGATTATGCGAGTTAGAAGTAAAGGATTTTGCCAATAAAATGTGGAAAAACTTAGATAAGGAATCATCTAAGAAGCTGCTAATCTCTGATAATCAAGAGGCAAAGAAAAATGAAATAGGTATATATAATGAATCAAATAAAGATGAATTGGAGAGCTATTTTACTCAATATCTTAATCTTTATACTTTGCAAATAGAAATAGAAGAAAAAGATGTGTATAATGATAATGAAAATCCAATTATACAAGTTAATAATTTATTAGACTCTTTAGAGCTTCAACAAAAAGTGATTCAAGAAGAAAAAAAGGATTATTTATATGATTTTTTTGAAAATGTTTATTATAATTTTTTAGTAGACTTAGAATTAAAAAAGCAAAATAAAACTAAATTTCCTAGTACAATAGAAATTGCTACTGCTGAATTTATCGAAAAAAAAGATTATAACAACTTCTTGAAAATATTAAAGTCAGACGATGATGAAAGCCAACAAAAATTTGTAGAAGCCATTCGTGAAAATTTTCCAGATAAATTTAGAAACTGCCAAAAATATATTGCTATTGTACAGGCAGATGGCGATAATATGGGGCATTTTATTAAGTATATTTATGGTTTGAAGGATGGAGAAAGTTTGTTTAAGCATTTTTCTAAGCAGCTTTTGACTTTTGCTTATTCTGCTGTTGAACTTGTGAAATCATATGGTGGTACAACTATTTATGCTGGAGGGGATGATTTGCTTTATTTTTGTCCTATAGCAATAACTAATAACGAACCAGATTCACGCATTCAAAAAAATGTATTTTCTCTTATTAAGCAAATTGATGAATGTTTTGAAAATACAATTTTGTTAGATGAAAAATTGAAGCCTCATATCGATTCAAGCAACTTAATTAAAAAACCATCAATGTCATATGGTATATCTATTAGTTATTACAAATTTCCTTTAAATCAAGCATTGGAAGAAGGTGTAAACCAGTTGTTTTCTGTGGCAAAAAAGACAGATAATAAAAATGCAGTTTCTTATTCTGTTCTTAAACATAGTGGTCAGAAATTTGGAACTACCTATTGTAAATCAGAAGTGTCTTATGAAAATTTTGAAAAGTTGATTACTAGTCAAATAGATGGAGACAATTTTATCCATTCTATAGCTTATAAAATGAAAGACCAACAGGCAACTATAGGCTCTATTGGTGATGAGCCAGATAACATTAAACGAAGTCAACTATTTAATAATTTCTTTAAAAATAACTTTAATGAGCCTGTTCATCTAAAAAAAGATGGAGAACTTGTTGATTTTTTAATAGAGGTAAAAGAACTTTTTAAAAATATTTACAATGAAAACCCAGTTTTTAAACTTGTAGGTGACAAAAAAGAGATAGAACATCAAAAAAATCTTAAAAAGATATATAGTTCTCTCCGATTTATTGATTTTATAATAAATAAGAATGAATACTAAAAAATATCTTGTCAAACTCACTCCTCACAATAAGTTCTTTTTTGGTGGGGAAAAAACTTTTGATTCAGCAAGAGGAAGTAATTATATGGTTAAATCTAATTATTTTCCTCAACAAACAGGAATTTTAGGATTAATAAGACATCAGTTATTGATTCAAAATCAATGTATGCCTTTGAATAGGAATAGAGGTAAGGCTAAAAAACTTATAGGAAAACATAGTTTTACAATTCAAAATAAACCTCTTGATTTTGGAGCGATTCAAAAGATTTCACCCGTATTTATTTGTAGAGATAAGGAATTCTTCTTTCCTGCCAATAAAGAGTATCAATGGGATGATGAAAAAAAAGAATTTACCTTTAGAAAGTATACAAATACAGTCAAAGGGAATGCTTATCAGAATAGTGCTTTTATACCTTTTTTAGAAGGATATAATGCTAAAGATGGATTACTTGATTTATTGGTTAACAAGGATTTAAGTATAAAGAAATATTATGATTTTGATGAAGAAAACAAAGAGAAGCCTACTAATGGTATCTTTATAAAGGAACAACAAGTTGGTATACGTAAGAACTATGATGGTGAAACGAAGGATGAAGCTTTTTATATTCAAACCTTTTTAAGGTTCAATAAAGATTTTTGTTTTGCTTTTATAGTAGAGTTAGATTTAGAGTATGATGAAAAGAATCTTAATACAAAATTTGAGTCATCTAATTTAGTCATTTTTGGAGGAGAAAAATGTACTTTTCATATGAATGTAACAGATATTAATTCCTCATTATCTTTAGAAGAATATTTTGAAAGTATAGCTCCAATATATCCCAAATCTTGTGCTGATAAATTAGTGTTGACAAGTGATGCTTATGTGGAAGAAAACTATCTCAATCAATGCCAATTTGCTATATCAGAAACAATTCCTTTTCGCTCATTATATACAGATGTAGATGTTACTACTGAGTGGCATGGGATTTCTTATCATCAAGAAGCAAAAGAAGCAAAAGAAGTAAAAGAAGTAATCAAAAGTGGACGTTTTAATTTACTTAAAAAAGGAAGTGTGTTGTATGGAGATAAAAACATGTTAAAAACAGTTTTTGACAAAAATAATTTTAAAAAAATAGGTTATAACCATTATAAATTAATTGAAAAATGAAATTAGATGCTTATTTAATTAAATGCGTAACAAATATGCATGCAGGAAGTGGGAATGCAAATTATGGAGTTATTGATAATTTAGTTCAACGAGATATTGTTACTAAATTACCTACTGTCCATGCTTCAAGTCTAAAAGGTGCTTTGCGAGAATTTTTTAAAAATGAATGGGGAGAAGGAGACCTTAAACTTGAATATGTATTTGGTCCTGATCCAAAGCGAGGTGCTATAAAAGGAGGCATTGGGTATTATAATTTTTTTGATGCTGATTTACTTTGTATTCCTATAAGAAGTAATAAAAAGCCTTTTTTTAGAGCTACTGCAAAAATGGCAATAGATACTATCTTAGGAAAATCGCAGAATTTGAGTGTTGCCATAAATGATAAAACGCTCTGTGATAAACTACAAGCTATTGATTTCAAAGAACCACAAGTAAATATTTTTGAAAATATCAATAATGTTGTCTTGGAAGATTGGAAAGCAGTATATTCTGATAGCTTAAAAGACAACTTACCTAGTGAGCAATCCATTATAGGGCAAGATGTGGCATTATTTGATAATGATACCTTCAAAAAATTTGTTAAAAAGCTACCTGTTATTGCCAGAAATCAATTAGATAATGGAAAAAGCAAAAATCTTTGGTATGAAGAGGTCGTGCCAAGAGAAAGCCGTTTTGTTTCCTTTGTAGGAAAAAATGATAAATATCAACAAGAATTTGATGAGGCTTTTAATAATAAAATAGTACAAATAGGTGGTAATGCATCAGTGGGGTATGGTTATTGTTCAATCCAAAAAATTTCATAATATGAATGATAAAATAAGTAGTTTAATTCCTAAAGCAAGAGTTGCCATAAAAAAATATATGGTTAATAATGACAATAAGGTTTCTTCTGAATTTAAAGGTTACATTTCTTCTTTTGGGGCGAGTGTTATACAGTCAGGTTTATTGCCCAGTTTATCTTTTTATACTGATGTATCAAAAGTAAAAGGTGAAGCAACACCTGGACAAAAGAGAAATAAAATGCTTAAAGCATTGTTATATATAATTTCTGATATAGGAAATGATCCTCTTTTGTTTTATGTAATGGAAGAAGCCTGTGATATAGCAAATAGAGATAATGTCCGAATGGCTTCTCGAAGTATACCTTATAGTGCTTTTAATAAAGATAAATTAGATTTATTGGAAGACGAAATAATGGATGCTGCTATCGCCTTAAAATTAGCATTAAGAACTTTTATTATTGATGATTCAAAATAGTATTATGAGCAATATAGGTTATGTTTTTTATAAAGATTATTTTAAAGGATTGGACTTGCGTAAATTTAGCGAAAACGATGAAAAAAAGCTGGTTCAAAAAAGAAATAATACTAAGATAAAGCCCACTAAAAGTGGAGGAGGTAAAAATGAAAGGCTACTTGACCAAACAATTTATAAATATAAGCCATCAGAGCAATTTATCAAGCATTGTTTGAAGCTATACACTACCTATCCTGGTTTATTAGTAGGTAGCGGATACAATCATGAAATAGGGATAGAAGGTGAATTTAAATTAGGTTATTATTTTGATTATACAACAGGTTTGCCTTGTATTACAGGATCTTCTGTTAAAGGATTGTTGTTGAGTAAATTTAAGCATTGGGAATACATAGCAACCATTGTTGATGATTTAAAAAGTGGTGAGCGAAAAACTAATCTTAAAGATGATTGGATCAAGGTTGATTGGAGTAGTATTTTGGAGGAAGATTTTTGTAATACTGTGTTTGGAAATCAAGAATCAGCTCTTTCTAATTACAAAAGGGATATTTTTTTTGATGCTTTTCCTACTTTTGAAGAAAATGAAGATAAGAAATTATTAGCAAGTGATTACATCACACCTCATAAACATCCTACAAATACGGCTTTAGATGGATTTGCAAATCCTACTCCTTTGCAGTTTATAAAAGTATTACCTAATATTTGTTTCCAATTTAATTTTCAACTTGTTGATTCTGATAAGTTGCTTTCTGCGAATCTAAAATTGGATTTATTTAAGCAAATCCTTTTAGATTTTGGCATCGGCGCAAAAACAAACGTCGGCTATGGTCAATTTACCGAGAAACAAATGGTGGTACCAACTCATACAGGAGTGGAAAAGGAAAGACAAGGTAATAGAAATGCCGAAATAAAATTAGAGAATATAATTAAAGATTACAGTATTTATAAGTCAGGAGATCAAATAGAGGCAAAAGTGGTAGATATTGATGAAGGGTACTTTTTCTTTAGTGTCAATGAAGATGAATTTGTGAAAAAAGAGGAAAATCTTATTAACAGTTTTGAGAAAAAGAAGAAAAAAAGAGAAGATAAGGGTAAATCTAGTAATTATCAGTCTTTAAAAGTTGGTGATACTTGCACAATTGCAATTCAACGAGACTTTTCTTTGACTGAACAAAACTTTTCTATTGTTCCAGAATGGAGTTAAGGTTAAGCTATAAAATCCACAAACCTCCCAAAATAGACCTGATAGTAGCGTTATGGAAAAGGGCATGGCAAGTATAAGCATGGCTTTTCCATAGTAGCGGATAGCAGGCCTTTCCGTCACGATGAAAGACAAACCGTTCTCTCCAAAAAAAAATGAAGCTTAGAATGTAGAAAGTATGATTATGAGTTAGAATGTT
>ENA-ORXM01002212-ORXM01002212.1-marine-metagenome-genome-assembly--contig:-NODE-2212-length-23570-cov-5.935130_pt1 | contig 23570 bp, 29 predicted proteins | sample MGYA00237867_ERZ511480 | MGnify/ENA primary metagenome ERZ511480 (study PRJEB26309, sample SAMN06266103) | marine metagenome | isolation source: Algal blade | place: United Kingdom:Sidmouth, United... | reverse complement strand
CCGCACTTTAACTCCTAACCCGTCATACGGTTAGGCGGGCTTCGCAGGGTAGCTGGCAACAGAAACCCTGCACTTTATTCTCCGGAAAATTCGCCTTTTAAGATTCGGCTCGATAACTCTAACCCTGCGGAGCATGCAGGGTCAGTTTCGCCAAACCGACAAGATCCTTTGAGGGCATTTAACGCAAGGTCTATGTTCTTCTCTACTCCTTTGCCCTCTACCAAGTTATAGGCATACATCGTGCACCCCCAGGCGTCCTCTAAAGCGCAGCTTTTCTTAAAGGTATTCGTATAGCACTCGGCCTTGTGAGGGCCTTGGTAGTGTTGCAATCCAGCTGCTGTGTTAGTACAGCCTGATGCTAACCCTAATTCGCAAGATTTAGCATATAATGGGCGCGAGTATTTTTCAGCAGATTCTGACATGTTTAGATGATTAGCCAAACCGAAACAGTAATTTGAGCTACCTATAAGGCAGCGAGAAAAACAAATATTTTGATATTCTCCACAATAGTCAGTCATATCATCGAATGAAATATCTTTGGGCTGAACTAACTCAGATGGACATACTTTACCCAACTTTGCGAGTTCAACATTATTTTCTATTTTTTCAAAAATACTGTTATTAATACCATCGTCTTGAGCATTACACCCAGTAGCGTAGGTTAAAAACAAAGTGACAAAAGCAATTAGGAAACTGATTCTCATATCATTGGGTAACACGTTTATTTCAAACGCACCATCCGCGCGGGAACCCCACCTTCAGGCCTCAGCGTTACCGTCATGAGCGGCCTCGGGTAACAATCATCGGCTATCTGCACATCGTAATCGCGCACTAATGTTCCGAGTGCCATCACCGCTTCCATCACCGCGAAAGCCATACCGACGCAAATGCGCGGCCCTGCACCGAAGGGCATATAGGGTGCGCCTTTGGCTTTTAATTCAGGCTGACGGATGAAGCGGTCAGGATCAAAAGCGTTAGGGTTGTCCCAGAGCCGAACTGTGCGGTGCATGATGTAGTTACAGAGCAAGAATGTATCCCCGACCTCTATCTTACGGCAATGTATTTCGGTCTCTTCATGGCATTCACGGTTGAGCATGGGCGCGGGCGGATAGAGCCGCATAGTTTCGTCCAGCACGGCCCGGGTGAAGGTGAGTTTCTCTATGTCATCACAAGTGATATCGCCCTCCCCGCAGATCTCTTTCACCTCGGCCCGAATGCGCTCCGCCGTTGGCTGATGCATCCCTGCTAGGTAAAGCGCCCATGTCAGAGTCAGCGCCGTGGTCTCATGCCCCGCAATAAAGAACCCGATCAAATTATCACGGCGTTCTCGGCGTGAGAGTGGCTGCCCTGTTTTTGGGTCTTGTGCCGAAATAAGCAATCCCACCAAATCATCACCTGGCTCATCCGCATCGCGGCTGTCGAGTAAATCATCCGCCGCCGCTTTAAGCCTTTTAAGCGCACGCGAGCCTTTAGGCGAAATCGGACGTGGCACCCAGCGCGGAAAGGGGAGCAGGTCATCCGGCCGCAATGTCCCTGCAGAGGTCACAGCATTACGGGTCGCAAATTTAAGGCGTTCTCCGTCAAGCCCCTTCGGGTCGCCGAGCAAAGCTTTGGCAAGCACATCAAATGTCAGCTCCGCCATGCCTGCATTTAAATCAAGCTCAGGCTCGGCATTTAACTTGGCCTTAAACGTGTTTAGCACCTCTGTAATCAGCGGTGCTAAATTGACCATATGGCGCTTGGCAAACATAGGCGCGACGGCGCGTCTTTGGCGTTTCCACTGATCGCCATGAACCGAGAGCAAACCCTCTTTGGTCGCAGGGCCGAGAATACGCGCATCAATCGCCGTCTTGGTGAATTTCTTCGCCTCTAGCGCAAGAACTTGCATCATCCCTTCAGGGTCAGAAATAACGTGCAGCTTCTTACCAAAACTAGGCACACTAACGATGGGTTGATTATACGCCATAGGCCCAAAGCCTTCGATAGGGTTACGCAAAAACTTCCAAGTCGAATAGATAAACCCCTCATCGCCTTTTAAAGGTTGCGCGTGGGGCGGGTAAAAAAAGTCACTGTCTCGTCTTTCAAGCGTATCTGTCATATGTTCCTTACGATAGCGAGCGCCGCGAGGATGGAAAGCACAGAGTTATGCGACCATTTCGTAAAAACGGCAGTTGACGCCGTCAAACAGTGATTTAGGGTAAGGACATGAGTCAAGACTTGATGAATTATGAGCAAATGACACAACTCGCGCTGCGCGGTGTCGTGCGTGACGCCATTCGCCGTGTCATCCGCGAGGACGGTCTGCCCGGCGCGCATCATTTTTATATTACCTTCCTAACGCGCTATCCAGGCGCGGAAATCGATGAGGGTTTAGCGAAGAAATATCCTGAAGAAATCACCATCGTCATCGAGCATCAGTTCTGGGACCTCCAAGCCCATGCCGATGAATTTGAAGTTACACTGAAATTTGGCGGCGTTCCGAAATACCTCAAAGTGCCCTATCACGCCATTACGCGCTTCCATGATCCAAGCGTTGGTTTTGCGCTGCAATTCGATCCGCCCAAGGAAATGGAAACAGCCGCACCTGACGTCACCCAGATTAAGCCAGCCAAAGCGCCTAAGCTAAAAACAGCAAAAGCGAAAAAATCAGATAGCGCTAAGGCCGCGAAGCCCAAAGCTGACAAATCTGAGAAAACTAACGAGCCGGCGAATAAAGTTGTTAGCTTGGATGCTTTTCGCAAAAAATAATTTCCCACCTAAAAGAGCCCCTCATGACAAAAATGCGTACGGAAACCGATAGCTTCGGCCCGCTTAAAGTCCCTGCGGATAAGTATTATGGTGCACAGACGGCTCGCTCGCTCATCAACTTCCCGATCGGGATTGAGACCATGTCGCCTGCCATCATTCGCGCGTTGGGTATCATCAAACGCTCTGCGGCGCTGGCCAATAAAAAGGCCAAGAACCTCGACGCGAAAACGTGTAAAGCGATTGTTGCCGCCGCGTCTGAGGTGGCTGAGGGCAAATTTGACGATAATTTCCCTCTCTCTGTCTGGCAGACGGGATCGGGAACACAGTCCAATATGAATACGAATGAGGTCATTTCCAACCGCGCCATTGAGATCATGGGTGGCGTCATCGGCTCCAAAGATCCGGTCCACCCGAATGATCATGTGAACCGCAGTCAGTCCTCTAACGACACCTTTCCCACCGCCATGCATATCGCGGCGGCTGAGGAAATTCATCACTCCCTGCTCCCCGCTCTGCAATATCTGCGCAATGCGCTGAATGACAAAGCGGGCGCGTTTAAAAAGATTATCAAGATTGGCCGCACCCATACCCAAGACGCCACGCCCATCACATTAGGTCAAGAATTTTCAGGCTATGTCGCGCAGTTGGATAACGGCATTAAGCGCGTCGAGCGCGGACTTAAGGAACTCTATCCCCTCGCCCAAGGCGGCACAGCAGTTGGCACGGGCCTAAATGCCAAACCTGGCTTTGCCAAAGCTTTCGCCGAGGAAGTCGCAAGCTATACCAAGCTGCCTTTCAAAACAGCGCCAAATAAATTCGAAGCCCTTGCGGCACATGATGCCTATGTCTCGGCACATGGCGCGCTAAACACAGTCGCGGCCTCTCTCTTTAAAATCGCCAATGATATTCGTTTCTTGGGCTCTGGACCGCGCTCCGGCTTAGGCGAAATTTCTCTGCCTGCCAATGAGCCCGGCTCGTCTATCATGCCCGGCAAAGTCAACCCAACGCAATGCGAAGCGCTAACTATGGTTTGCACACAGGTCATCGGAAATAATACGACAATGTCTATGGCCGGCAGCCAAGGCCATTTTGAACTCAACGTCTACAAGCCTGTCATGGCGTATAATATGATGCAATCCATCCAATTGCTCACGGATAGCTGTATGAGCTTTGCCGATAAATGTGTGGTTGGCATCACCGCAAATGAAGACCGTATCGCCGACTTGCTCGGCCGTTCGCTGATGCTCGTCACCGCCCTCGCCCCGACTATCGGCTATGACAACGCCACTAAGGTCGCCAAAACGGCGCATAAAAACGGCACGACTCTGCGCGAAGAAGCGGTAAAGCTTGGCTTCGTGACGGAGAGAGAATTCGACAAAGTCGTCCGGCCTGAACTGATGATTAAGCCGCGCTAATGCCGGACAACGTCGTCAATTTTAACAAGGTTCGCAAATCCAAGGCGCGGCATAAAAAGGTGCTCCGCGCGGCAGAGAACCGTGTGAAATTTGGTATGAAAAAGTCTGAAAAGGATAAGGCCAAAGCCCTAACCGAAAAATTGCAGGGGCATCTGGACGGGCATAAGCGAGACACATCTAAAAGTAATGATGACAAAAGTTAGCTTATGTGTTACTTTATGCGCATGAACTATGCGCATAAAAGATTCCCAAAGAAAAAAGCCGTCAATCTTAGCCTGAGCGAGGATTTGATTGAGACGGCCAAGGCCAATAATATAAATCTTTCGGAATATGTTGAGCACCGCATTCAGCGCGAACTGCGCACCTTAAAGCTTGCGTCTTGGGCGAAAGCTAATGCCTCTGCGATACAATCAACAAATGAGTTTGCAGAACAGTCTGGCTTATTGAGCGATGTGTTTTGGTCCGACGATAAAGTTGACTAAAGCCTGTGAAAACTCTCCAGCAATATTGTGTCTACGAAGCCAAAGGTTTTTCGCGCCTCATTCCATATCTTTTGGTGCTCCAATATGACGGACTATACGACTTAAACGATGTTGTCGCCGCTCCCGTCGTTAAAGCCACACGTATAAAAGGCATACCCGTCCTAAATCCCAAAATCGAAATTGATGCCCAGCCATTTTTCGTTCAAGTCGAAAAACTCAGCGCCTTAAATAAAAGAAATTTTGGCGAGTTGGTAGGCGATTTTGACGAACAGTTTTATGAGTTTACAAAAGCTATAGACCGCCTTTTCTCTGGTATCTGATGATTAAACGCTCCCTATCCATTCATGGTCACCGCACCTCTTTGGCGCTGGAGGCTGAGTTTTGGACCGTGATTGACGCCGCCGTTGAAGGCAGTGGAAAATCCTTTGCCCGCTTTATTCGAGACCTCGACGATGTCCGCACTGAAAACGGGACAGAGCAGAACTTGGCGTCATATTTACGGGTTTGGGTTTTAAAGCGGGTTCAGGAACACACCTCTTAAACCCACTGTAAATTTCAGCAAAGTGTCATAAAAGCTGCACAAAAAAAGAGCATGGGCTGCGCGTTACATATAGACTCGTTGCTCTCAAGCATCTGCGTGAAGTCCTCATGCTATGGGTCTTTTAAAATTGGACCATAACTATGTCTTTTCAATATCGCACCCGTAAGCTGATAAAGCCCGAAGATTTAAACTGCCGCGGCGCGCTTTTTGGCGGACGCCTGCTGAGCTGGATTGATGAAGAATGCGGCATTTATTGCGCGTGCCAGATGAAGCATACCAATATCATCACAAAATATATGAGCGAGATGAATTTCATCTCCGCCGCCTCTAATGGCGAAGTTTTGGAAATCGGTGTTAAGACCGCCAAAATCGGGCGCACTTATATCTCGGTACGATGCCATGTCCGCACTATGCAGGATAAGCGCGATATCATCAAAATTGAAACGGTGACATTTGTGGCTCTGAACGCGAAGGGCAAACCTACGCGCCATGCTCTCGCCCATCATGCCGGCAAAGACCCTGAGACCATCGCCACGCAAGACCACGGAGATTTAACTCACCTGTCCGTGGCGGTCTAAGCTAAGCAATAGGCTCGGAAGGCTTATTACAGCTAAAGTCTTTTTTGGCATTTTCTTCGCCGTTTTTGAAAAACTCGTCGATATCAATCGGCTCTCTCACAGCAGAGTCTTCAGCTTCGGGCTGACTGTCAGCTTTTTCAGTCTGCTCACCCATCTCGGTCTGTGATCTTTCACTTTCAGATGCACTGTCCTGCGGCGCAGATGTTTGGGCATGAGCCGCAAATGAGAAACATAATGAGAGAATAGAGGCAAGTAATATTTTTCGCATATGTGTTTGTAACACATATCAACGCCAAAATTAAGGCAAGGCCTGTATTTTTTCTCGGCCCGCCCATAGCCAAAGCAGAATGTTGTCCTTATGTTCCGACCATGTCTGTCCCCGATTCTAACAACAAGGCGTTCCAGCCTGTGCCGCCGCGACCCGCTCCGACATTGTCCGCGCAAGCCATGCCTGTGCGCGACGTGCAAGGCGGCGACTATTTAGACGGATTAAATCCTGAGCAGCGCGAAGCTGTGCTGACCACCGAAGGGCCCGTCCTTGTCCTAGCTGGAGCAGGCACCGGTAAGACCCGGGTGCTGACCTGCCGCCTTGCTCATATTCTGCAAAACCGCATGGCTTTCCCGTCTCAAATTCTCTCTGTGACTTTTACGAATAAGGCCGCACGAGAAATGCGCCATCGTGTGGGGACATTGATTGGCGATGCCGTCGAAGGTCTGCCATGGCTTGGAACCTTTCACTCTATTGCCGCGAAAATTCTGCGCATCCATGCCGACCTTGTCGGGCTGAAATCCAGTTTTACGATTTTGGATACGGACGATCAAATCCGCCTGCTAAAGCAAGTCATCAAAGCGGAAAATATTGATGAGAAAAAATGGACAGCCCGATATATGGCTGGGCTGATTGACAGCTGGAAAAACAAAGGCTGGACACCTGATAAAATCACCTCAAATGAAGCCTTCAAATTTGCCGATGGCAAGGGCCAGAAAATCTATGAGATTTATCAAGCCCGCCTTAAAGTTCTCAATGCCTGTGATTTCGGCGATTTGCTGTTACATAATCTGACGCTGTTCATGGATAATCCTGATATTTTGAAACGCTATCATGCTAAGTTTAAATATATGTTGGTGGACGAATATCAGGATACCAATGTCTGCCAATATCTCTGGCTGCGCCTGCTTGCCCAAGGCTCGCATAATATCTGCGTGGTGGGCGATGATGACCAATCTATTTACGGATGGCGCGGCGCGGAAGTTGATAACATCTTGCGTTTCGAGAAAGATTTTCCCGGCGCAAAAGTCGTTAAGCTAGAGCGCAATTATCGCTCGACAGAACATATCCTCGGCGCGGCCTCAGGCCTGATTGCGGCGAACCAAGGCCGCCTTGGCAAAACACTTTGGACTGAGGATGAAGGCGGGCACAAAGTTACCGTCACAGGTGTTTGGGACGCGCCCGCCGAAGCGCGAATGATTGCCGATGAGATTGAAAGCTGGCGCCACAAGAACCGCAAATATAATGATGTCGCTATTCTTGTAAGGGCCTCTCGCCAGATGCGCAGTTTTGAAGAACGCTTTATACAGCTTGGCCTTCCCTACCGCGTTATTGGCGGGCCGCGCTTTTTCGAGCGCCTCGAAATCCGTGATGCCCATGCCTATGTGCGAGTACTAAAATCCGACACCGATGATCTTGCCTTTGAGCGCATTGTCAACACGCCCAAACGCGGCATTGGCGCGACGACGATACAGAAGCTACAAACGGCGGCGCGGATGATGAATGTCAGCCTTGAGACCGCCACGCGGGAATTGACCAAGACAGATGAAATTCGCGGCAAAGCCCGCAGCGCTCTTCGGGCCTTTATCATGGATGTCGACCGCTGGCGGCGTGAGGCTACGTCGATAAAACACACTGAAATGACGGAACGCATTTTGGACGAGAGCGGCTACACCCAAATGTGGCGCGATAACAAAGATGCTAAATCAGCCGGTCGCCTCGAAAACCTCAAAGAACTTATTCAAGCGATGAGCGAATTTGATACGCTGGATGCGTATCTGGAACATGTCAGCCTCGTGATGGATGTGGAGAGCGGGCCGCAGGAAGACGAAATTTCTCTTATGACTCTGCACTCGGCCAAAGGTCTGGAGTTTCCGCTGGTCTTCCTGCCGGGCTGGGAAGAGGGCATGTTTCCGAGCCAAAAAAGCATGGACGAGTCGGGCATGGCAGGGCTCGAAGAAGAACGCCGCCTCGCCTATGTCGGGATCACGCGCGCGCGGGAACAAGCCAAGATTTACTTTGCCGCTAACCGCCAAGTTTACGGCTCTTGGCAATCCTCACTGCCCTCGCGCTTTATTGACGAGCTTCCGCCGCATCACGTCGAGGCCGGGTCTGAAACAGGCTATTACGACAGCAATAAAATTGCGGGAGAGGTTGCAGAGCGTTTCACTGAAAGTTTTACCTCGGCCCGCAGCAATTATAATTCTCCTGGCTGGCAGCGTTATAAGACTAACAAAGGCAAAAACTTTGGCCGTGCGCCCAAAGATATAGAAGGCCATGCTGTTAAACGCCCCGCCAAAGGCAAGGCCTCAAACTTTAATGTTGGCGAGCGTATCTTTCACCAAAAATTCGGCTATGGCACAATCGAAACAGTCGACGGCACGAAACTCGAAGTCGCATTTGAGAAAGCTGGAAAAAAGAAAGTCTTAGACGGATTTGTGGAGCGACCGTGATGTGGCGTTTAATTAGCCTTTTATGTATTGCCCTAATTTTTGCTGGATGCGCAACATCGTCAAAAGTTCCGCTTAAGGTTCACCACATTAATTCTCTGATGTCCGAAGACGGAAATGATGGTAGCTTTAAGGGGCTGGAATATTTGGCCGACCCGATACCAGGTAAGCTAAAAAACCGCGTGAACATCATCTATCTTCACGGTATTGGCTGGACGGAAGACCGCACCAAAGGTCAGCTCGCCGAAGACTTTTTGGGCGGAATCTCTAAGGCCTATAATCTTGACGCATCTGACGGCTTGATAACAACGCTTTGCGGCGAGGCTCCTTACGATAAGGCTGATGAACCCACACCGCATATCTATATCAAAGGCGATCAACCCGCTTATTTCGATACGGCCCTCCCCGGTTCCCAATTAAAACTCGACGAGCTTGTTTGTATGGATAAGCAAACACTCGACATTGATGATAATCTTGAATTCGTGGTGTACCGCGTATTCTGGGATAATATCTTTTGGGACAATATCCAGTTCGCCCATGTTGGTCAGGATGATAATCGCGGCGACTCACAAGACATCGCCGGACTGCGCCGCAAATATAACGGCATCCTCAAGGACGATTTGGTCAATTACGGCTTTAGTGATGCCGTCATGTATCTGGGCCCAGCGGGCGCCGAAATTCGAAAAGCCATTCGCGGGGCAATGTGCAGCGCAGCCCTTGATGCGGCGGGCCAAAACTTCGCCGGCCAAGGGTCATCCGTGAGCTATAATGCCATTTGCGACACAGCGAGCCATAGCTTTCTCAAGACTAATCAATTTGCTTTCGTAACAGAAAGTTTGGGAAGTAAAATTACGTTTGATGTCATGCAAGAAGCCTTGTCTGATGGGCGCGAAACCATTCACGATGAAATGATATTGGGCAGTGAAACCTATATGCTGGCCAACCAATTAGCGCTTCTTTCCCTCAGCGACCTTGACCGAAAATATGCAAATCCCATCGCGAAAATAGGCCCCAAAGACCGCCCGAAAGTCATTGCTATGTCAGAGCTCAATGATTTTCTTAGCTATGAACTTGTGCCTTTTTACGAGCAACTTTGGAAACGCACCATCAGGCCTGAGCAGAATAATCTGCAATATATTGACTCTCGTATCCGTGAAAAAATGACCGAGGATATCGGCTTTGAAATGATTGATATGCGGTTGGAATTTGCCGATAAAATTCTTCCCATGTTGGGCAGCTTTGTTGACCCCAAGGACGCGCATAGTGGCCATGCGGGCGAAAAAGAATTGATGCTCTATTTGCTTTGCGGCGCGGTCAATGGGCAACGAAATGACAAAGAGTGCTTGGCCACAGAATTGCAGGATTAAATGACAGCCTCTCCCCCCTTCGCTCTATTTATTCGCGGCACCAAAGATGCCGCCTTTGAGGTTTCTGATCAATTGGGATTTGAGAGCGAGATGACGGCACTTGCGGTTTCGTTGTTTGAAGACGGACCTGATACGATGCACGTTCAAGCCTTGTTTGAAACAGAAGACCAAGCGCAGGCCTGTTTGAGCGGGTTAAAGGTCGCAGATGAGATGGAGAGCTTTATTACCCAACTCCCCGATGAGGACTGGGTCAGTAAAAGCCAAGCCGGTTTACCGCCCGTTAAGGCGGGACGCTTCTGGCTTTACGGCAGTCACGACAAAGACGATATCCCGGCCGATATCCCTTTTCCGATTGAGATTAATGCAGGCCTCGCTTTTGGGACGGGGCATCACGGCACGACCAAAGGCTGCTTATTGATATTTGACGATTTGTTGACGGGCGGGTTTGACCCCGCGCGCGTTTTGGATTTGGGGTGCGGCGCGGGCGTTCTCGCGATTGCGGCGGCCAAAGCGCTGAAACGCGACATCCTCGCAACGGATATTGATCAGGATGCTGTTGATGTAACGCTGCAAAATGCGCAGGTAAATGACGTTAAAGCTTACATTCAGAGCCATCAGGCGGATGGGTTTGACAGCCCTGTCCTTGCTGGAGGGCAGTTTGATTTAATATTCGCCAATATCTTGGCCGGGCCTCTCATGGCACTTGCCCCCGATATCGCAAAGGCATTAGCCCCTGGCGGACATGTAATTCTCTCAGGTATTTTGGACGAGCAAGCCGAAACGGTTACGCAGGCCTTCATAGAAAAAGGGCTGAAGGTTTCCCCTCAGCCCTCTCTGTCCGGTTGGACAAGTTTATTAGGCCAGAAGCCTTAGATCGCACGGTTAGCGCGACGGTCACGACGAGCATTACGACGACCGATAAGGTTCATTGTAGCGTGCTCACGACGAGCTTGGGCTCCTTCGAAAGTTGGACGGAAAGTCCGTGTTTCGACGCTTGTAAACTCTGTTCCGTTAAATTGCGTAGTCATTTTAGTCTCCACATGTAGCGGCGAATTCCGCTGTGTTTCATGAGGACTATGTAGAAAATCCAGAGGTTAATCTCTACGGCCAAGACAGCTTATAGAGCTATGCACATATGCATAGATAGTCATATTTGGCAGCTATCCCCTACAGGTACGTACCGTGAATAGGGCCAGTTTAGCCCTAAGTGGCTGTTTTAGCTATGTAATTGCAACGCATAGCTCTGAACGTGTCCGGCGTTTACCACCTTCATTTGCGGGCGGCTTGCGGCTAAGTGTTTATAATCGCTTAACTTTAAATGGGGCGTTCCCATGTTAAGGGCGTTAAGGGTTTTCAGTGCGGTTGGGTCTTTCCAATACGATGTTTCTGTTGGGCATCATTCGCACCTTCATTCTTTCTTGGTTGGGATTGCAGTTTTGATCGTAGTAACTTCCCCAGCTAAATTTAAGTTCTCTAATTTCATTTTCGGCAGTGAATTGGGTTTTGTAACGAATTCGCCCCATCAAATAGACAAAAGCATCATCAAGGATAAGCCTTATATTTCCGCTAAGAGGGTCATGGTCATTGGAATTAACTCTATCCGAGTAAAACGACGCATAACAAAAATTAAGCACAATAATATCCTCATACTCTGGCGCTATAAAGTCGTGATGCCCAGTGATGGTTCCATCTTCAGGAGGGGTTTCAACCATAGCAATGCGCCTGTTGCTGTTGTGCCTTTCAGAGCTAAGAGACAACGTTCCGCCTACTTGGATATCGTGAATGGGCAATTTCCCCCAATTTTTAACTTTAAGCTTTATTTCGAACCATGGTTTACCATGCCAGAACTCACCGATTTCTTTAATCATCGGCACAAACCGAATTTCGGTATAACTACCGTCAGGATTGTTAACTTCGTTTGCCATAACAGGCCTGAGAGACACGATATCAAGGACGACAAGCCCCGGCTCAAGCTCCATCCTAGTTCTATCTCTAGCATCAGCAACAGCTTGCATTGCTACGTCCGCATTTTCTTTCGCAATTATCGCGTTATGTTCTGCGATTATATTAGCCCTTCTAGCAAGAAACAAAGAAAGCAAAATTCCGCCAAGCCCCAAACTGCTAAGAAATATTTGAACACCAGTGAAGCCCAACAACCAACTAGCACTCTTCGACATGCTGCCTTGAAACTCAAGGTCTTTGCACTCAACATGTTTCTTCCATTTATCTTTTGTGCAGTCTTTTACTTCATCAGTTTCGTTTTTTTCGAGAGGTCCGCCAATAGTAAATTCATTTGGCCCAAGGTTTATAATGGTCTGATTTTTATCTTTTTCTTCCTCGCTACCATAGTCAACGCCATATACTGGCCTCTTGCCTTCTTTCAAACAAATCTCACATGACTTACAAGTTTGAGACTTAGCCTTTTCATAGGTTTCAAGGCATCCTGTATTTTGACAATGGGTGCATAGGTCTTGTGCATAAGCCTGACTTGAAATCAGACAGAGAAAAACAGCAACGATTACAGCCCGAATCCACATTCATCGCTTTTACAGCGTTAGATTGCTGACAGAAAGGCTTAAATCGTGTAAGGCGAACCTATGACAACACTACGTAAAGCTCAGATCGAAAATAACCTAGAAGCCTTTATCAAAGAGCATGAAGGCGAAGCCGTGGAAAAAGAGCAGTTGAAGCGCTATATAGACGCTTCTGCTAGCCCTTTGGATAACCGTAAAGAAGGTCAGTCAAAATTCTTTCAGGGTTCTGGCGGCGATTGTAAATAAACTCTGCTTCACCTGTATAGCTGTGTAAGTGCTTTGCGCTAACCCAGATGTGAGTGCCTTTAATCGTGCGCTTAAGATGCATGAAAAAGCCTTCGATTGAATTTGTTGTTTCGCCTTTAGGCCCGACATACTGCTTATCCGCATGGTTTACTTTCTTATGCGTGTATTCAGTGCTGTAGCTAAGGCGTGAATAAGCGGGTAATTCGTCCGTGTGGATTTCAGTGCCAGACTTAACGTGGTCTGTGATATTCTTGATTAGCGTTTTGCTCTTTGTGTCTGTGGTGACGTGCGTAATGATTTCGCCGCCATGCTCTAACATACCTTGGACAATAGCCTTGCCCTTGCCGCCATATGCGCCTTTTTTACGTCCACCGATATAAGTCTCGTCGACTTCAACAATCTTACCAGAGCCGCCTAGAGGCGCATCACCGTCAACACGGGCCATATGCTCACGAATTTTGTGACCCATGCGCCATGCAGTCTTATAAGTGACGCCCAATTGACGCTGTAGCTCTTTACCAGACACGCCGTTGCGCGACTTAGTGAATAGGAACATTGCGTAGAACCATAGCTGTAGAGGCGTTGTAGAGCCTTCATAGATGGTTCCTGCCATAGGGTGGATATGGTGACCACATGACTGGCAAGAGAACGCTTTAACTTTGTTCAGGCGATGCCACCCGCCAGACTTTTTACACTTAGGACACGTATGGTTTTTGCCATAACGCACCTCGAATAAGTGAGCCAGACAAGTATCATCATCTGGGAACTGCTTAAAAAAATCTCTAACGGTCTGTTTCATACCCATTATGTAGCATAGTTATTCACGTACGTCTAGGGGATAATTGCCTCATATTTGGTTAACTATATCAGCTGTGATCACTCAGATCGCGGTAAAAACTAGACTCAGGAGGATATTCGAAATCTGCAATATCTAAGGCGGGTTTTATGGGCTTAAGCTCACTGACTTTTGTCTTGCTGTCAGCTATTTCAATTTTACGTCGTTCAAAAATGGTGCCGAAGAATTTTTGTGCCATATCATTCTCCTTAAATTTATCCTCCCACAGTTCCTTATAACACATTTTCGTAACAATTATAAGTCTGCTCTGGCGAATTAGGCTGACCTCTATTACATGGGAGGAACAAAATAAGGATTTCAGATGCGCCAAGACTTTGACATGATACAGAATTTTGAAGTTCAGGGCGGCCCTGAATATGGGCAAAAAAACCTGCCAAAACTGCGTAAATCCTTAGAAAAACAAGGGTTAGACGGCTTTTTAGTCCCGCATGAAGATGAATACCAAAATGAATACCTTCCCGATTGCAATGAGCGCCTCATGTGGGTGAGCGGCTTTACGGGCTCTGCCGGAGCCGCCGTGGTCATGACCGACACAGCCGCGATGTTTGTGGATGGCCGCTACACGCTGCAAGTCGCCGCCCAAGTTGATAACAATCTATTCTCTTATGAAAAATTAGAGCGCGGCGGCGTCGCCTCATGGCTGAAAGACAATACAAAATCTGGTCAAGTCATAGGATATGACCCCCGCCTTCACAGCCCTGCCGCCTTGGATACATTTAAGAAATCAGTGGCACTTTCAGGCGCGACGCTAAAAGCTTTAGATATTAATCCTATCGATGCGGCGTGGACAGACCGCCCTGCGGCGCCAACCGCCGCGTTAACTATTCAGCCGAAAAATCTCGCGGGAGAGAGCCATAGCGACAAGCGTGCGCGCATTGGTAAAGCCCTAAAAGAGCAAAATGCGGACGCTGCGCTCATCACCTCTCCCGCCTCTATCGCCTGGCTGCTGAATATTCGCGGCGGCGACGTCATGTGTACCCCACTGCCGCTCTCGACCGCCATTGTGAAAGCCAGCGGGCAAGTTGATCTGTTCGTTAATTCCGAAAAGCTAACAGATGTTATACGCGGCCATCTTGGCAATGATGTCTCTATCCGTATGGAGGAGGACATCTCCGAAGGTATAAAGGCCCTTAAAGGTCAGGCCGTGATTGCCGACCCGGCTGTCAGCTCAGCCTTCTATTTTGAAGCTTTAAAGGACGCGGGCGCAAAAATCATCAAAGCCCAAGACCCTGTGGCTCTACCTAAGGCTTGCAAGAATAGCGCAGAAATTACGGGCACCACAGAGGCGCATAAGCGCGATGCTGTGCCGCTGATTAAGTTCCTGCATTGGCTCGACACTGAGGCCCAATCAGGCACCGTTGATGAAATTGACGCGGCAGGACAGCTGGAGCATTTCCGCCACGAAACGGGACAGCTCAAAGACCTTAGCTTTGAGAGCATTTCAGGCGCAGGCTCTAACGGCGCCATTGTCCATTACCGCGTGAGCAAAGCGACCACCAAGAAACTCGGCAAAGGTTCGCTCTTTTTGATTGATAGCGGCGCGCAATATCAGGACGGCACAACGGACGTGACGCGCACTGTGCCGATAGGAACGCCTGATGCCGAAATGCGAGAGCGTTTCACACTTGTTTTAAAGGGTCACATCGCGCTTGCGACTGTGCGCTTCCCCAAAGGCACGACAGGCAGCAATCTAGACGCCCTCGCCCGTCATGCGCTCTGGCAACATGGCCTTGATTATGATCACGGCACAGGCCACGGCGTTGGCGTTTATCTGGGCGTGCATGAAGGCCCGCAGCGGATTTCCAAAATGCCCAATAAGGTCGCACTAAAGCCCGGTATGATTGTCTCTAATGAGCCTGGTTATTATAAGACGGATGGCTACGGCATTCGGATTGAGAACCTTCAATATGTGACAGAGCCTGCCGCTATACACGGCGGGGAGCGCAAGATGCTCGGCTTTGCGAATCTCACCTTAGCGCCGCTACATAAGGATTTGATCGATGTGGAGCTGCTGACAGCTTCGGAGCGTAAATATGTCGATGATTACCACGCCGATGTTTGGGCCAAGATAGGCGGTCAGGTTGAGGGCGATGTTAAGGCGTGGTTGGAAAAGGCTTGCGCGCCTTTATAGTCTAACAACGATATATCATTAATCGTCATCCCGACACACAGCGAAGCTGTGACGGGATCCATGCCTTGATATCGCGCCTAGCGACAAACCGTATTTAGGCGATATCTCAAGGCATGGGTTCCGCCATCGCTCCGCGATGAGACGGAATGACAAAATAATCTAACCCCTAAGACGTAAACTCACCCTTCTGAATCCGCGTGAGGAACTTCGCGCCTTGCTGACCGCCATTGGTATATTCTTCGGCGCCGTCCATAGAACGGATTTTGTCGATATGCTTGGCTACGTTTTCCGGCGTCTGATCGCCTTCTGCGAGATTAATGCCTTGCGTTTCAACAACCTTGGTTTCTGAGTAACCGCCCGCACCCGCACAGAGGATCATACGGTTTGGCGCGTCATCACAAACGAGGTAAACGAGGCCCGCAGAGACAGACTCAACAGTCAGCTTTTCGAGAATGTCTTCGGGCATCAGGTTTTCAGTCATACGGCTGCGCGCTGTGGGCGAAAGCGTATTAATGCGAATATCATATTTAGCGCCTTCGAGGCAGAGCGTGCGCATAAAGCCAGATAGCCCAGCTTTGGCCGCGCCGTAATTTGTCTGACCGAAATTACCATACATGCCCGAGCTGCTCGTCGTCATAACGATACGGCCATAGCCGCGTTCTTTCATGTGGTTCCATACGGCTTTGGTACAGGTCGCAGAGCCGCGCAGGTGAACCGCCACAACCAAATCCCAATCAGCCAAAGTCATTTTAGAAAACGACTTATCGCGCAAGATACCCGCATTATTGACGAGGATATCAATATGGCCCCATTTGGCGATAGCTTCATCCACCATCGCTTGGACTTCATCTTCCTTGGTGACATTTGCGCCGTTGGCAATCGCTTCGCCGCCTGCCGCTATGATTTCAGCTACGACATTCTCCGCCATAGTTGACCCGCCGCCTGTCCCGTCGACAGAGCCGCCAAGATCATTGACAACAACTTTCACGCCGCGCGAGGCCAAAGCCAAAGCATGGGAACGGCCCAAGCCGCCGCCTGCGCCTGTTACAATTGCGACGCGGTCTTTAAATTCTACTGTGCTCATTTATTTATCTCACTTCTTAAATGAATTTAGCCGCGTGCCTGAGCTGCGGCTAATAATCTTTATACTGTGGCGGCTCACTTGCGCTCGCCGCGCTTCGCTTAAATCGATTATCAATCGATTTTCCCGCGTTGCGGAACGCTAAGCGACTTCAAAGAGACCTGCCGCGCCCATGCCACCGCCGACACACATTGTGCTGACAACATATTTCGCGCCGCGTCTTTTGCCTTCGATAAGGGCGTGGGCGACCATGCGCGCGCCAGACATACCATAAGGGTGACCGATAGAAATTGCGCCGCCATTGACGTTTAGGTTTTCATTCGGAATGCCGAGCTTGTCGCGGCAATAAATAACTTGAACAGCGAAAGCTTCGTTAAGTTCCCAAAGACCAATATCGTCCATTTTCAGGCCGTTCTTTTCGAGCAGCTTCGGGATCGCGTAAATCGGGCCGATACCCATCTCGTCAGGCGCAAGACCTGCAACCGCCATACCGCGATAAATGCCGAGCGGGTTCAAACCGCGCTGTGAGGCCACCTTAGCTTCCATCAGAACAGAAGCGGAGGCTCCGTCCGAAAGCTGCGAGGCGTTACCCGCTGTGATAAAGTTACCGGGGCCGCGTACAGGCTTAAGACCCGCAAGACCTTCAAGCGTAGTTGAGGGGCGGTTGCCTTCGTCTTTTTCAAGCGTCACTTCCTGCGTGGAAATTTCGCCTGTTTCTTTGTTCTTCACGCCCATGACAGATTTCATCGGGACGATTTCATCGTCGAATTTTCCGGCTTCTTGCGCCGCATGTGTGCGCTGCTGGCTTTGAAGGGCGTATTCGTCCATGGCTTCGCGAGAGACATTATAGCGTTTCGCCACAGTCTCAGCCGTATCAATCATCTGCATGTAAGCCGTCGGGTGCATTTTATAAAGCTCTGGGTCAGCTTCCACGCGCATCTCAGCCGTTTGAACCTTTGAAATAGAATCCAATCCGCCGCCAATAGCGATGTCCATACCGTCCACGAGGATTTGCTTGGCCGCCATACCAATCGCCATCATGCCGGACGAACATTGACGGTCAATTGTCATTGCAGACACACTATCGGGAAGACCTGCGCGGAGTGTCGCCATACGCGCCACATTGGAGGATTGTGAGCCTTGCTGTAGAGCCGCGCCCATGATGACGTCTTCGACTTCGCCGCCTTCAAGGCCTGCGCGCTGAACCGCGTGTTTGAGAACATGTCCTGCAAGGGTTGGAGAGGCGGTGTTATTAAACGCCCCGCGATAAGCCCGGCCAATGGGGGTACGGGCAGTTGAGACGATGACGGCTTCGCGCATGATAAGCTCCTATATGCAATTTGTTGCATAGCTATGCCTCTAAGCGGCAAAAAGCAAGGCGTCCCGTTAAAGAAATTATAGAATTTACAGAGCTTTCGAGCACGTTATTGTGAGCTATGTCTGTTTCGCTCTCTCATCGTTTCTTTGTGTTTTTGCTACGCCTGACCGGCGGACGGAAAATTTTGGGTAAACAATTGGCCAAGGGACGTTCCGCAACAGCCGCGCCTAAAGAGAAAGATAAGAAAACTTATAATATTAGCGGGTCAGAGTTTGATGGACAGCCCGTTTGGACTTATGCGGGTAATGATACGCTGATTTATTATCTTCATGGCGGCGGCTTTATCCTCGGCTTTTCGCCGCTCTATTTCTCGATGATGGGCGGCATAGCCAATGCCGCCAAAGCTACATTGGTCGCGCCTGATTACCCCCTGCCGCCTGAAGCGACAGCCTTAGACACCCATCACTGGATGCGCTCGCATTATCTCAAGACAATTGAAACTTTGGCGCCAAAACGCGTCATCATAATGGGCGATTCAGCGGGCGGAAATCTCGCCATTGGCTTGGCAGATTGGCTGTCCAAGTCTGGCCATAAGAGCCCCGATAAACTTGTTTTACTCGCTCCTTGGGTTGACTTAGAGATGGCCGGCGAAGATGCCGCGCTCAACCCCGGCGAACAACTCCTCGTTCAGAATGACCTTCGGGCGGCAGGAAAGCGATATGCGGGGAATTTAGGCGTTAAAAACCCGCTCATAAGCCCCATATTCGCTGATGTGTTGGAGTTGCCTGACTTGCATATTTTCACAAGTGATCAAGACCCGCTTCATCCTGACATCATTCGTTTTGCGGCGAAGTATCCCAATGCCACAATCGACTTAGGCGAAAACCTGCCACACGTTTATATGCTGATGCCCACGAAAGAAGCCAAAGCGGCGTTTAAACGGATTGCCTCTGCGGTGAACGGCTAACGCGTCCAATCGCCGGATTTACCGCCTGTTTTCTCGGTCAGCATCACCTCGCCAATGACCATACGCTTATCGGCGGCCTTGAGCATGTCATAAATCGTGAGGCAAGCGATGGAGACAGCCGTTAGCGCCTCCATTTCAACGCCCGTTTGCCCACTCGTCTTGGTCTCAGCAGAGACAACTAGACCCGGTAGCGCTTCATCAACCTCAATGCGCACATTGACCTTAGAGAGCGGAAGCGGGTGACAGAGCGGAATAAGGTCGGACGTCTTTTTCGCGCCCATTATCCCTGCCAGTTCAGCGACAGAAAACACGTCACCCTTTTTATTATCGCCTTTTTGAACCAATGCGAGGGTAGCGGCGGCCATTTCAACATGCCCTGTGGCAACCGCCATGCGTGTTGTGACAGCCTTACCAGAGACATCTACCATGGCAGCGCGGCCAGTTTCATCGAAGTGAGTCAGCTTAGTCACTATGTTTCTCCAAAACGCGGCATGAGGTCAATCATGTTGCAAGGACGGTGGCGACTATCAAGCTGCGCCGCGATAACCTTATCCCAGCCATCTTTTACCGCGCCGTTAGAGCCCGGCAGGCAGAAAATGATGGTGCCCTGCGCTAATCCTGCACAAGCCCGGGATTGCAAGGTCGAGAGGCCAATCGTCTTGAAACTTTCCTGATGGAAAACAACGGAGAAGCCATCAATAACTTTATCAAAAAGCGGCGTCACAGCTTCGACGGTGATATCACGCCCTGTGAGCCCTGTTCCGCCAGTAGAGATAACCACATCAATTTTAGGATCATCCATCCAGCTCTGCAGTTGAGCCTGAACACCCTCAACCGTGTCGCGCACAATTTCGCGCCCCCCAAGCGTGTGCCCCGCGTCTTCGATACGACCTTGCAGGATATCACCGGATGTATCGGTCTCGCGCGTGCGGGTATCGGATACCGTCAGCACAGCAACGCTAACGGGTTTGAACTCTAAGCTTTCATCAATGCCGGCCACTATTTTTCCCATCTCTTTTTATCATCAATATCTTGCGCGCGCGGTTCAATCCAGCGCTCTTTACCGTCCACACTTTCAGATTTCCAAAACGCGGCTTCAGACTTCAGATAGTCCATAAGGAAATCTGCCGCTTCAAAAGCATCGCGGCGGTGACGGCTAGCGGTGGCAACAAAGACGATAGGCTCGTCGGCTGTCATGGCCCCGACGCGGTGCAGTATGCGCCAACCCGTGAGCGGCCATCTTGTTTCAGCTTGTTTTGCAATCTCTAAAATCTGGCTCTCTGTGAAGCCCGGATAGTGAGAAAGTGTCAGCGTCAGGTTTTGATCTTCGCCGCGCACTAATCCTGTAAAGGCCACGATAGCGCCCACGCCGCTAACGGCCTCGCGAAAGGTTTTCTGTTCGGCTTCTGGGTCGAAACTGTCTTCACATATTTTGAGATAATTAGCGGTCATTTTAGCCGCCGCTCAGAGGCGACATATAGGCGATTTCATCACCCTCTTTGACGGCTGAATTTTCAGAGATAATTGTTTTGTTCACAGCGATACGATTACCCGCTTTTTCAAGCTCACTACCTAGTGCAGAATTTTGCTCTGAGAGCCACTTTGTGAGACCGTTTGTGTCCTTGACGCCTACAGGTAATTCAACACGCAAGGTCTCGCTAGCATCCCCTAATCGTCCAAAAAATAAAATCTCTATCATGACAATTCCGCCAAAGTTTCTGGCGTATCAATATCGCGTGCCGCCCGCTCTGACAAAGGGTGTTTGTAGAAATACCTAGAATTAAATAGAGCCTTTGCGCCGCTTTTTGGATCGATGTCAATTAGCTCTTGCACTGCCTCATTCTGAAAAATAGCGGGTGGAATAAGTGTGTTGTTACAGTAACTTATACCTCTATCCTTATGCAAGAGACCCGCTACTAGGCCCGATATATCCTGCGTCGTGACAAATGGCATATCTCCTAATAAGATGCAGATTGCTCTATGTTCTTTTTTAGACACTCCTCTCGCCGCGCGTTTCAACGATCCCCCTTGTCCGGCTTCAGGGGAATCATTTTCAATCAAAGAAAAACCTTGTGAGTTAAATAGCTTTCGCCTCCTCTCGGATGTCGCAGAAATAACCGCAAAGCGCTCTGCAAATGGAACGGGCTTAGCCGCATCTATGACATGTTGAACCAAGGGCTTACCCCTAAAATCTACCATCAATTTATCATCGCGTCCAAAGCGTTTTGAAAGCCCGCTAGCAAGGATAACGAGGGCGCAATCTTCGGCTCTCATAAGCGCCCGCAATCCTGTGCAGATTTCACGATCTCCGCGAGCGTCGAAAGCGCTAATAAATTTGCGTCGCGCATAGAGGGGATAAGGCCAATCGGGCCATTGATGCGTGATATTTCATTTGCGCTAAGTCCCGCTTCCTTCAATGCGCTGCAACGCAAATCATGTGTCCGCTCACTCCCCATCGCGCCGATATAAAAGGCTTCACTTTCTAAAGCTTGGCTAAGCAGAGCGGTTTCCCAATCATGGTCATGAAACATCAGAATGACAGCGCTCCAAGCATCATCATGTTGCGGCGGCGGCGCGGCAGGATTGGTGAGGTGGTCAAATTTCGTCACGGCCAAATCATTATGCATGTCAACCTCGGGGGACTGTAAATGCACTTCAAAACCAGATTGCAAAGCTTGAGATGCTAGGGCCCTGACCGCCGCGCCCCGCCCCGCAATTCGCAACCGCAACTTGGGCGCATAGGTCCACGTAAAGTCTTCAAAGGTCAGCTCGGCAGATTGGCGTGTCGCAAATTTTACAGTGGCCTGACCCAGCATCTCTTTATTGGGCGTAGGTAAAACCAACAGATCAATCGACCCGCCGCAAGGAAGCTGAATATCTTTAAAGGGTGACCCTTCGCCATATTTTAGGCGCCGTATTTGGCCCTCCTCTATGGCGGATTTAGCTTGATAAATAATATCCGCATCAACACACCCATTCGAGACATATCCCGCCACGTCACCGCTCTGGCAGACTGCCATCAAGGCGCCCTTGGCCCGCATCGCCCCGCCGCGAATATCCGTTACGCAGATTAACGCGCAAGGCTCCCCCGCCTCATCGGCGAAGCGCAGAACATCAGAAGGATGATGATAACTATTCTTCATTCGCTGTTGGTAAAGCAGATGCGCTCATATATCCATAGCGTATGATTTCAGTTTCAGATGCCAGCGATTTACTCTTAAAACACCGCAAAACGCGGCCCATTATAGATGTGCCATTGACGGACAGCTTAGGCGCTAGGCTTGCGCAAGATATCATAGCGAAAATCACTTTGCCGCCTCTCGCGGCCTCGGCTATGGACGGATATGCCGTCAAATTTGCCGATGTTCGCAAAGCGGGCGCAAAGCTAGCTGTTATCGGTGAGTCCCCTGCAGGTCACCCCTTTAAAGGCGAAGTAAAGTCCGGCGAAGCTGTGCGTATCTTTACGGGCGGCGCTGTACCTCAAGGTGCTGACCATATTGTCATTCAGGAAAATGCTAAGCGCGAAGGAGACAGTCTCACCACATTGTTTGATAATGATGCCCCGCGCCATATTCGTCAGGCCGGCATAGACTTTACCAAAGGCGAGGTTTTGCTGACGCAAGGCACGGTGATTGGCCCCATGCATATCGCGATTGCGGCGGCGGCCAATCATGCGGTTCTACCCATCTATAAACGCCCTGTGGTTGCCCTGATCGCCAATGGGGACGAGCTTAAAGCGCCCGGCAGTAAAGTGTCAGACACCGACATCATCAGCTCTAACCCCGCAGGACTCGGCGCGCTTATCCGCCTTTGGGGCGGCGAGGTCATGCATATGGGTATCGCGTCTGACAGTGTTGAAGCCATCACCGATCTCATCCACAAAGCCAAAGACGCCGATATCATTGTGCCTGTCGGCGGAGCCTCTGTCGGCGATCATGATTATATGCAAGATGCTTTTAGAGCTTGCGGCTTCACCTCTGTTTTCGAGAAAGTTGCCGTGCGTCCCGGCAAGCCCACATGGTTTGGGACTCTGATATCTAAATCTGGGGGCAAGCAAGTTGTCTTGGGCCTGCCCGGCAACCCCGCCTCTGCCACAGTCTGCGCGCATTTATTTCTCAATATATTGATGGGCAGCGCTGATGGGCTAAGCTTTGCCAAAGCCAAATTGACCAAAGATTTGTCCGCAAACGGCCCGCGCGAGACCTATATGCGCGCCTTGGCGAAACTTGATGGGACAGGCCAATTAGAGGTCACGCCCTTCCCGCGCCAAGACAGCTCACTCCTAACGCCGCTGACAAAGGCCAATGTCTTGATACGGCTGCCCAAAGAGGCAGGACCATGGGAGGCTGGAGATGTGATAGATGTCTTGGCGCTGGGGACGGGCCCTAACCTTATTTAAAGCCCTGTAATTTCGGCTTTCATATAGGTCACGGCATAGCCTGAAATGGTCAGGCGCTCTTCGCCAATCTCAAGCCATAATATTCCGCCGCGTTTTGAGGCTTGGTAAGCCGTGAGTTTTGTCTGCCCCAAACGCGCCGCCCAGTAAGGGCCTATTGCGGCATGGGCTGATCCTGTGACGGGGTCTTCG